>OLOW01001102.1_pt1 | contig 18740 bp, 16 predicted proteins | sample 1672801 | NCBI WGS metagenome assembly OLOW01 (sample SAMEA3136725, study PRJEB25190) | human gut metagenome | biome: human gut; feature: human-associated habitat; material: faeces | place: Austria | collected 2013 | reverse complement strand
CAATCCGTTCGTTTGGATGGCTATCTGCGAAGGCATGAAGCTCAGCGGCCGCGGCACTACCGGCTATGCACTCCTCCGTGCAGGCTGCGGTGCGGTTTACGGCTATTCTCAGAGCGTTACCTTCGTCGGAGACTACAAATTCGAAGAAACTTTCTGGAATGTTATCAAAGAAGAAGGAACTATTGCCGAAGCATACGCAACAATGGTTGACGTATGGGGTCCCGTTGATCCTTACGGTGATGCATGGCCCATCGTCATGAGCCCCGTTGATGATTTCCCCGCAAATCCCGACCAGGCACAGACGGTTTACTGCGATTGGACTCTTTTCGGCGAATCCGAAGAACCTATTGCACTCGAAGGCTATACCCTCAGCGCGAACGAGGCAAATATTGCAGTCGGTGAAACGGTCACCGTCAAGTTCAACCGCGAACCCGAGGATGCAAACCTCTATGACATTATCTGGACTTCTTCCGATGAGAACGTTGCTGTTGTTGACGGCAACAAGCGCAAGGTAAAGATTACCGGCAGCGGCAGCGGCACCGCAACCGTGACCGGCACGGTCATGGTTAACGGCAGTGTTTACGGCACTGCTGTTATCGCCGTCAGTGTTACCGGTGATGAATCACTTGCGGCAGCACTCAACGTTGAAGGCGGAAATCTCTGGTTCGGCACTTCCACCGAGTATCCCTTCACTGCTGTTGATGACGGAACAAGGGTTTTCGCACGTTCCGGCAACAAGCGCGTTGTTAACAGCAAGTCACAGCTCATGCTGACCATAGCGATGCAGAGCGGCGATACGATGGCATTCGACTATATCTGCAGCAGCCAGACAGATCGCGATTTCTTCAACTTCTATGTCAACAGGCAGGTTGAACTCCGCACCCTTTGCCGAGGAGGCCCGCCAGATGGGCATTCCCACAGTGGCGGCCTTTCACGTGCAGCCGGAGAATATCACCTCCAGCATTTTTTTGGGCAAAAACAGGCGCGTGAATGATTTCCTGTACTGGTGGTTCTACAAGGTGTTTTACAACCGGTTCGACCATATCCACTGTCCCAGCGCTTTTATCGCCCGGCAGCTGGAGAGCCATGGCTACGGCGCGAAGCTGTGGGTCATCTCCAACGGTGTTGCGGACGCGTTTCGTCCCGCGCAGGTGCCGCGCGCACCGGAGCTGGAGGGAAGGTTCACGATTTTGATGATCGGCCGCCTTTCCGGCGAAAAACGGCAGGATCTGATCATAGAGGCTGCGAAACGCAGCAAATATGCAGACAGGCTCCAGCTGGTATTTGCGGGCAAGGGCCCTAAGGAAAAGGCATACCGCAAGCTTGCCGCGGGGCTGGCGCATCCGCCCGTGTTCGGCTTCTACGGCCAGGACGAGCTGCGCCGGCTCATCAATATGTGCGACCTTTACGTCCATGCCTCCGACGCCGAGATCGAGGGTATCAGCTGTATGGAGGCGCTGGCCTGCGGGCTGGTGCCGGTCATCTCGGATTCGCCGCTTTCCGCCACCGGCCAGTTCGCGCTGTGCGCGGAGAGCCTGTTCCGTGCGGGCGACGCGGATGATCTTGCGCGCAGGATCGATTACTGGGTGGAGCATCCGGAGGAAAAACGCGCTTATGCCGAACAGTACGCGCTCCGGCAGGATGAGAATCGTGTGGAAGCCTGTGTGGCCCGCGCCGAGGAGATGTACGCCTCGGCAATCCGGGACAAGCGGCGCATGCATGGAGAATTGCCATTATTGCAGGTGGAGTTGTGTATGTTCTGATGATTATTGCAGGTGGATTTTATTTTAGACTGGATATTGATGTTGTTACGCTGATCATTTATACAGTGATCTCTGTGGTGATAGGATTACTTCTTGAATTCTTTGTATTTGGTGGTGACTATACCCGTACCGAGAGACTGGAATATGAGGATGATGAATATTATTATTATGTAAAAGCAGTGCCGAAAGCCTGTGTCACAACATCTGAAAGAAGTATAAAGAAGATTAACGGAAGTTCTGCAAAGGATGAAAGACCGGCACAGGATAACGTTGTTTCTTATGCGAATCCTATTTTTCATGGTGATGAGAAAGCAGTGACGACAGATGAGGCTGCAGCACCTGTAGAGAGAAAGAAAGATATTGACAGCGTGGATTTTGAGAAGAAACTGGAAGAATCATTAAAAAATCTGTAAAAAGCAGTTTCCGGTAACGATGAGACATACGAGCCAAAATTCCATTGCCGCAGGCAATCTGGAATGAATTTTGGCTACGTTACTGTGAACGGAGTGAACAGTAACACAAAATCCACTGAAAACATTTTCAACGATAAGATATATAAAAATGATAAGGAAAGGAGAGCCATATGCAGGATTTTTCAGGAAATTTGATAGAAACATTATCAAGACTGGCATTTCCTAAGATTGGGATTATAGATATCATACAGATTGCACTGATCGCTTTTTTTGTATATCAGTTCATGGTATGGATCAAATATACTCATGCATATACACTTCTGAAAGGAATACTGGTCGTTCTCCTCTTCATTCTGATCGCGTATATTTTCAGGATGAATACGATTCTGTGGATTTTTTCAAATCTGGCAAGTACACTGATCGTAGGTGTGATCGTTATTTTTCAGCCGGAGCTCAGAAAAGTTCTGGAACAGCTTGGACAAAAGCGGATCATGGCTTCACTGATACCTTTTGATGCAGGTAAAGAGGTGAAGGAAAGATTTACGGATAAAACCATCAGTGAGCTGGTCAAAGCATGTTTTGATATGGGAGAAGTTAAGACCGGAGCACTGATCGTAATTGAGCAGAATGAGCTGCTGACCGATTATATAAGAACAGGTATTAATCTGGATGCAATCCTTACCAGTCAGCTTCTGATCAATATATTTGAACATAACACACCACTTCATGACGGAGCTGTTATTGTAAGAGAGAACAGGATTGTGGCTGCAACATGCTATCTTCCACTGTCTGATAATATGGAACTGAGCAAACAGCTTGGAACGCGGCACAGGGCAGGTGTGGGGATCAGTGAGCAGACAGATTCTGTTACGATCATTGTATCAGAGGAAACCGGTCAGGTATCTGTAGCGCAGGGAGGAAAGCTGACCAGAAGTGTAAACAGTGCAAAACTCAGAGAAATCCTGGTCAGAGCGCAGAATAAGCAGGTTGTAGACAACAGCAAACTTCGCCATTTACTGAAAGGAAGAGTGAAGCATGAAGAAGCGAAAAATAACAGATAATATACCTCTGAAAATCATGTCTGTCGCAATAGCTGTTGTGCTATGGCTGATCGTTGTAAACATAGATAATCCGACAGGAACCAATTACTATACGCTCAATGATGTGGAACTGATCAACAAGGAATATGTGGAATCTTCAGATACCATCGGTAAGATGTGTATGCCGGAACAGAACCAGGATTCCATAAAAGTTGCGATCACTGCAACCAAGAAGATCAGAGACAAGATCAAAGTCACAGACATCTCTGCGGTAGCTGATCTTCAGCAGGCGGTAAGCCTGGATACAAATCCGGTTATGGTTCCTATTACCGTTACCTGTTCTGTACCGGGGGTATCTCCCAGTGATATCAAAGTTACTCCTCAGAATCTCAGTGTAAATCTTGATGAAAAAGAGACACAGGAGTTTGTGGTAAATGTCAGCAGAGGTGATACGAAACCGGGCAAAGATTATGAAGTAGGAAGTCTGACTGCCAGTCCGGAGAAAGTAAGGATTACAGGCCCGAAGACGCTGATCAATAAAATAGATAAGGTAAATGCTTCCATTGAACTGGATGGGAATACAGAGGATTTTACACAGGATGTAAACCTTACGATCATTGATAAGAATCAGGAGGTACTTACCGATTCTGAAATGAATTCATTGCGGATTGAGAATAATGCAAAAGTAACAGTGACTGCAAAATTATGGAAAATCCGTCAGGGAGTGCAGATATCTGCAGATTATGTAGGGACACCGGCTGAAGGATATCAGGTTGGGGCTGTGAGAACAGTGCCGGATACGATCAGTGTAGCAGGCAGTACAGAAGGTCTTGAAAGTCTTGCGGATAATAATAATGTGATCACTATACCGGAAGACAGTATTGATATTTCCGGTGAATCCGAAGATGTGGAGAAAAAAATCAGTCTTACGAATCTTCTGCCGGACAATGTGAAACTTACCAGTGACTCCAGTGAAGATGTATGGGTGACTGTAAGTATTCTTCCGGCCGGAAGCAGAGAGTTTGAATTTCCGACTAAGAATATAGAGGTTAAGAATAAACCGAAAGATCTGCAGGTAACATTTGAGACTGCGCAGATAGAAGTGAGAATCAAATCAGATAACAAAGATCTGGATGATCTGAATAATGACAAAGACATTAAGGCATCTATAGATCTGGATGGCAAAAAAGAAGGAAGTTATGAAGTCCCGGTTGAGATAGTCTTGCCGGATGGTTATGAGACAGTGGAAGATGTGACTACGGAAGTAGTGATTTCATCAGGGACTGCTGTTGATGACAGTAAGGAAAACAAGGAATAAAAGAATTCTCCACTTACAGAAGGGGTAGTAACAATATAAGAGGAACAGTGAAATGGTCAGTAAAAAAGTGACAGTTAAAAATCCCACAGGTCTTCATCTGAGACCTGCGGGGATTTTGTGCAATGAGGCAATGAAATACCAGTCACAGATAACATTTGTCTACGATGGGGGCATGGCAAATGCAAAGAGTGTACTGAGTGTACTTGGTGCATGCGTAAAATGCGGAAATGAGATAGAACTTACCTGTGAAGGTGTTGATGAACAGGAAGCCCTGGATCATCTTGTTGCTGCTATTGATAGCGGCCTTGGCGAGTAGAAAGCTGCTGTGCACAAACAGAGTGAACAGTAACCATAAAGTAACATGAATAAAAGAGGAGGAACTTATTGTGAAAAGAAGATTAGTTGCGGTTACATTGAGTCTTATTATGACAATGGCAACTGTCAGTGAAGCAGGTGCTGCTGCATTTACTTCACCTGATACAGCTCCGGCTGTTGCCACACAGACAGATGCAGAAGAAGTAAATGTTACAGAAGAAACTTCTGAAACAGAAGCAGACGCTTTTTCAGATGGAGATGATGGGACAGCAGTACCATCACAGGAACAGACAGACGACGCATTTACAGCGGGAACGGATACGGCTGCTGCATTGCCGGACGAGACGCCGTCAACAGCAGATGCTACGGATGCCGTTGGAGCCGCTGTAGTGAAAGCTGAGGACTGGGTAAGCACAGAGAATGGCTTTAAACTGCGCAAACCTGCAAAAAATCAGGATACAGCAAATACAGATGATCAGAAAGCAGCAACAGCAGCACTACCCGATGAGGAGATGCTGTCTGAGACTGACGGATTCTCAGGAGATCAGACAGAATCATCTGAAACAGCAGTGGCTGAAACAGATACAACAGCTGTGACAGCAGAGGTTACAGCAATGGAAACACCAGCAGCAACGGATACAGTGTCTGTAACAAATGAAGAATTTTATACAGTGGCAGACGGAATTGTAAAGATCAGCACAGAGTATAAAGGGGAAACCCATACAGGATATTATCTGTTTGATGAAGAGGGAATCCTTGTAACTGGACAGGCTGAGGTAAAAGAAAAATCTTCAGCTGATGAAGAACCGACATCAGATGCAGCTCAGTCAGCAGGAGAAGATGCCGCAGGGGAAGAAACAGAAGCCCAGGCAAATCAGTCTTATTTTACAACTGCAGATGAGGCTGTTGTTTATACCGGATGTGAAGGAGAAGCGATAACTCCATATACATCTACAGTAGGCCAGCAGGAGAAGAGTGTATGGAAATGGACAGGAACATATTTCCAGTACTACGATGAGAATGGTAATCTGGAGACAATTGCACAGCTTGAAGCGAAAGCAAAAGCAGCAGGTACATATACCGGATATTTCAAGATCAATGAGGATTATTACTGCCTTGATTCTGAAGGTAAGCCACAGACAGGAGAGATCACCCTCACAGTTAACGGCGAATCAAACCTGTATTATTTTGATCCTGCAAGCAGCGACATTCCCGGAAAAATGTTCCACAATGGATGGCTTCGTTCAGATACCACTAAGGGAGAGCGCTGGCTGTATTTTAAAAAGGGAAATGTTCCGGCAGACATCGGTAAATATTATAAGCGTGGCGTAGTTGCCACAGCTATCCCGGAGAAAGGAACCGGAGATTACTTGCTGGATGCCAATGGATATGTTCTGAAATCAGTGATGAAGAAGGCTCAGAATGGTGCATATTACTGTACCGACAGTAACGGCCAGATTTATAGAAATAAACTTGTAAAATACGGCAATTTCAGATATTATTTTGGCTCAAACGGAAAGCGGGCAACCTGGACAAAGAGATGGGCAAAAGCAGGCGATCATTACTATTACTTTGGAAGTACTCCGGGTCGTGTTGTTGAGAAACATGGCTGGCAGAAACTTGTCAGCACCAGTGGCAAATTCCTTGGCTGGCTGTATTTTGATTCCAAGGGAAATCATTATACGGATAAGTGGACTTCCGCAGGTTATTATTTTAAACCATCAGGAAAGCTTGCAAGCGGTTTGACAGAAATCGATGGAAAGAAATATATATTTGAATCATCTACATCCGCAGAACACAAAGGTAAAGTATATAAGAGCACAATGGTGCGCTATAAAAAGAAATGGTATATCGCATCTTCTAAGGGAAGCCTGTATAAGAGCGGATGGAGAAAATACAGCGGCAATTACTATTATCTTAAAGAATGTGTGGTTCAGACAAATCAGTTTATGAAAAAGAATGGAGTAAACGGTTATCTGGATGCAAACGGTAAATATACAAGAGGATGGGTAATTGTAAGTAATGCTAAAAACCTGGTGAGATATATCGATCCGTCAGGAAACGGATTTGCAAGAAATAAGAGTATGAGAGTTAATGGAATTCTGTATTACTTTGACAGTAACGGATACCGTATCACTGATCTGACAAACAGATACAGAGGACCGTATTCTGTTCAGGTGGACAGAGTAAACGGAGTTATGACTGTTTATGCTGATTCAGCCAGAACAATTCCTGTTAAGACGATCAGGGTATCTGTAGGTTTAGCAGGAACACCAACTCCGACCGGTAACTTTACACTGAGCAGAAGCCTGAGGTGGCAGCCTCTTATGGGACCATCCTGGGGACAGTATGGAACTCATGTAGACGGTGCCGGACAGGGAGGAATCTTTGTTCATTCTGTAGCCTGCGGCCAGGCAAACTCATATAATCTTCCGGCAGTAGAGTACAATAAGCTTGGATCTCCCGCATCACATGGATGTATCAGAACCTGTGTGGCAGATGCGAAGTGGGTTTATGAGAACTGTAATGGCGCACCGATCAGTATTATTGATGGTAAATATAAAGCAGATGATGCAATGAAAGGACCTCTTGGAAAGAAAGCACTGACTCCGTTAAGAGGAGCTGCTAATTTTGATCCTACAGATCCGGCTGTCTGATCCGGATATTTCTGCCAGGATAAATAAACATAATTGCTTATAGAAACGAAATATGCAAAACGGCTGCACAGAGCAAGAAATGTGCAGCCGTTTTTGGGTATATATCAGGGATTATCTTGCGAAAATGTAATATAGTGTGTATAATATGTTAATAGTATTGTAATAAAATGGACGTTTATTAGAAGACAGGAGTAGAAAGATGAAAAGAGATTTTTTAAAAATCAGAAAAAGGCTTATTGTTGGTTGTCTGGCAGCTGCGATAGCTGTAGCGCAGCCTGTAAGCTCTGTTTTTGCAAATCCGCATTATGACAGACGTGATACAGTGGCTGAGGAGGAATTTATTTATTCTGCAAGAACTTCCGGTACAGAGTCATCAAGAAAAAAAGTGAACTCCAAAGCATGGAAAAAGATCAACGGTGTCTGCTATAACGGAAGTGGTGAAATCATTCCGGGTGCGATAACCAGAGGCATGGATGTCTCTGAATGGCAGGGCAATATTGACTGGAAACAGGTAAAGAGGTCTGATATAGATTTTGCGTTTGTCCGGATCTCCTATGGCCTGACTCACGAAGATTATACCTATGATGAGAATATGACAAATGCAGAACTTGCCGGAGTACCCACAGGCACCTATGTGTACAGTACAGCCTTATCGACAACTACCGCATTAAAGGAAGCACAGCTTGCCATCAGCAAAATGCAGGGTTACAAGGTTTCCTATCCGGTCGTATATGATCTGGAGTATGCAAAAGCAAGTAAGCTTTCTGCAAAAACAGTCTCAGAGATGGCACTGACCTTCTGCAATGAAGTGCGCAGGGCCGGATATTATCCAATGGTTTACTGTAATACCAACTGGTATGATAATTACATAGACTGGTCCTTATTATCAGGAGTGGATGTATGGATCGCAAGATATGGGGACACGATTCAGGCACCTGATAAGGAACGGTACAATTATACAATATGGCAGTCCACAGACGGTAACCGGGAAAGCGGACTGAACAGTACCAGCGGACTGGTAGCAGGAATCCCTGCAGGCAATGATGTTGATATGGATTTTGGCTATGTGGACTATACAAAGAAAATTACGCCGAGATGGAAATCTCTGGATTCCTATGTTCCGGCAATGAAACCCGATACAGGCAGCAACGATGGAAGCCAGGAACAGACAGGACTTCATCAGGAAAATGGAAAATACTATTATGTCAATGAAAATGGCGAACGTGTGTCAGATCAGTGGGTAACTGTAAATGGAAAGACCTATTATATCAGTTCTGATGGTTATGCTCTGATGGGAATGAAGAAAGTAGACGGGAAATGTTACTGGTTCCATACAAAATCCGGATATATGTTTAAAAACCGCCGCGTGACCAGATCTACCGGCGATATCTACTATTTTGGAAGCGACGGTGTACGCTGCGAGAATGGAATGTACAAAATCAGGGAAAAAAGTGGGGAACACACCTATTATTTCCAGAAAAACGGAAAAGCGTATAAGGGATGGCTGACGCTGAATGGTAAAAAATACTATTTTTACAAAGGTAGTTCCGCACTTTCCGGTACGCGTGCCGAGAACATTACACTGACCAGTTCCAACAGGATTGTATCTGTGTTTGATGGAAATGGAGTGTGTACCAGACAATATAAAAAGCGGTAAAAAATATTGAAACATATAAAAAGATCCTGCAGCTGTGGCACTGATGGAAATTCTGCAACAGCTTCGGGATCTTTTTATGAAATTGCCGTAATTAAAGCGTATAGATCAGGATACCTGCAATGATGATCAGGTTTCCCATGATTTTTCCTTTCGTGATTTTTTCCTTCAGAATGAAATGAGAGAGAAGCAGGACAAACACATAGGCGGCAGTATCAATGACAGGACCATAGCGCATATCTACTTTTGTATAACACCATGTATTGAGGAGGAGGATCAGCATATATATAGTGTATGAGAGAATCACCCGGAAATTGAGATATTCCCTGATTCGGTTTTCGTATCTGATATTTGCGCTCTGTTTCAGAAGTATCTGTGAAACAGCGGAAAAAAATGTTCCGCTCAACATGATTAAAATAAATGTTCTATTCATATCTCTGCACCGTCCATACTCCAAATAAAACCACCAGAATACCTATGATATTCTGAATGGAAAGATTTTCATGAAAGATCAGCACTGCCCATATCTGCGACCACAGAAGATAAACACTTTTATTGGCATAGGCAGTAGACAAAGAGAATTTCTTGATGACCTGCTGCCAGGTGATGGCGTAGATTCCGCAGTTGGCTACCATCAGGAACAGGAACAGGTAAAGCAGAGGACTGCTGAGACCATGTTTATTATACTGAACAGATGCAGCTTTGGAAAAAACACTTGTCAGTGAAAACAGCAGGATATTCAGATGAAGTTGTATGTAGTCTTTGAGTTTTGACATAATACCTCCGGGCGATAATGGTATTTTACGGATTTCGTCCAATAGAGCGTGTCTGAAAAATTATTCCCACAAATTGTGACGCACATCTTGCAGAAAGCCTTTTTCAGACACGCTCTAGCCTGAAAGCTGTCGGACAGTAACTATTTTACATAAAAAAGCAGGGAAGTCAAGGTTTGTGCAGCAGGAATCTTGAAAAGAAATGTTGAAAATGATATGATAAAAATGATTGCAAAAAGATGAAAAGAGAAAGGAAAAGCATATGAGCTTATATTCAGTGGTTGTTCCTGTATATAATTCTGAACATACACTGGGAGAACTATATACCCGTTTGGAGAAAGTATTCCGGGAAACTCTTAAAGAAGACTTTGAACTGATCCTGGTAGATGACGGATCAAAGGACAGATCTTATGAGATCATGACGGAACTCAGAGAAAAGGATCACAGGGTACGGATCATACAGATGGCCCGTAACTTCGGACAGCATCCGGCACTTCTGTGTGGATTTGCACATGTAAAAGGAGAGTTTGTGGTAACAATGGATGATGACCTTCAGCATCAGCCGGAGGAACTTCCGAAGATGGTCAGAACCATGCAGGAGAGACCGGATGTGGATGTTATCATTGCAAGCTATGAAGGAAGAAAGCATGGTCCGATACGCAAACTGGGAACGAAATTTTCTGTATGGGCAACTTCAAAGATGCTGGGAAAAGATCCGGATCTTCAGATCACCAGTTACAGGCTGATCCGCAGATTCCTTGTGGATGCCATGGTAAAAACAAATACATATCTTCCACAGATTGGAAACCTTCTGATCAGGAGTTCTAACCGTATTATTAATGTTCCGATTCAGCACGCAGACAGAGCTTACGGAAAAAGCGGTTATTCCTTTAAGAGACTGCTGAAAGATCTGATTTATGATATCACGACACATACTGCATTTCCCCTTCTGCTAGTGAGAAATATCGGAATTGTCAGTTTCCTGATAAGTGTAGTTCTGTCGGTCTGTTATCTGGTAAGATATTTTACACTGGGCATATCTGTGCAGGGCTGGACTTCGTTGATGCTGGTTATGCTGGCGTTTTTTGGACTGATTTTGTTATCGATCGGAATTATGGGAATCTATTTAATGAACATTCTTAATGAGGCAAAAAAAATGCCCCATTATGTAATACGTCGGGAGGATACGGACGAATAATGAAAGAAATTGGCGGATATTTTCAGCTGGAAGAGATGCCGGGAGAGGAATATTATCCTGACCTGTACAGGGTCAATCTTGGAAGAACCGCACTGCTGTGGCTTTTGAAGAGCCGCAGGTGCAGGAAAATCCTATTACCGTATTTTCTGTGTGGATCAGTGGTGCATACCTGTCAGGAAAATCAGATAGAGACAGAATTTTATCATCTGAATGAGAAACTGGAAGTTCTGTATCCGAAAGAACAGCTTCCGGAAGGGGAATATCTTTATCTGGTTAATTACTATGGCCAGCTGTCTGATTCCCGGATATCAGAGTATAAAAAGATTTACGGAAACATCATAGTGGACCATACCCATGCATTTTTTCAGAAACCATTAAAAGGGATAGATACACTGTATTCCTGCAGAAAATTCTGGGGTGTCAGCGATGGCGCATATCTGTCAACAGATGCCAGCCTGACAGAAAATAAGACTGTCGATTATTCTGCAGAGCGTATGAAACATATTCTGGGGCGTTATGAGCATAATGCCGGAACCTACTACAAAGATATGCTGGAAAATGCGGCAAAATATGACGGGATGGAGCTTCGGCAGATGTCAAAGCTTACACAGAATCTTCTGAAAGCTGTGGATTATGACAGAGCAAAGAAAAAAAGGGAAGAAAACTACCGGATTCTCGGAGAACTGCTTCCATCGGAAAGTATATTTAATCAGACTGTGCCGGAGGGACCTTTTGCATATCCGTATTTCCACGCTGATGGAATGAAGCTTCGCAGATATCTTGCCGAAAAGAAGATATTTGTGCCGACTTACTGGAAAAATATAATTGAGAACTCTGAGACAAAAAGTCTGGAATATACCTGGGCTGCCAATATTCTTCCGTTGCCCTGCGATCAGCGTTACAGCGTGGAGGATATGAAATATATGGCTTCGGTTGTCAGAGAATGTGAGGAACGGATATGAAACATAAAGTGTTGATTCTGGGAACGCTCGGAGAATTTACAGAGCTGGTAAAGAAAGCAAAAGAGAAAGGTTATGAGACTGTTGTGTGCGACGGATATGCAGATGGTATTGCCAGAACGTATGCAGATAAGGCTTATACCATTCCTGTAACAGATGTAGATGCTATTGCCCTGATGTGCAGGGAAGAAGGTGTGGACGGGATCATCACATCATTTTCAGATCTGCTCCTGGAGTGTATGGTTAAAATTGCAGACAAAGCAGGACTGCCCTGTTATCTGAAACCGGAACAGCTTTCCTGGTACAGGGATAAATCGGCATGCCGGGATGTTCTGGACAAGCTTGGACTGCCGGCACCGGGATTTCGGAAAATATCTGTGGAACTGCTGAAACAGGGATCAGAAGAAGAAATACAACAGAGTATTGCAAATCTGCAGTATCCTCTGATCAGTAAACCTCTGGATAAATATGGTTCAAGAGGAATCTTTATTATTCATCATTCAGATGAAGTCAGAAAAAAAGCCCTGCAGACAGCGGAATATACGGATTGTCAGGAAATTCTGGTTGAGGAATACAATGACGGTTATGAGTTTAACATGATGACATGGGTAATGGATGGGAAAGTCAATGTGATCAGCATTGCAGATCGTGAGAAAACGGAAATGGAAGAGGGAATGCTTCCGCTCAGCACACGAAATGTTTATCCATCCCGTTTCCTGGCGGAGGTCGAAAAAAGTGCCACAGATATTCTGCAGAATTATATCCGCTATACCGGACAGACGGAAGGTGCATTATCCATGCAGTTTTTCTGGAAACCTGGCAGGGGCATTCAGGTATGTGAGATTGCAGGACGTTTCTTTGGATATGAACATGAGCTGACAGATATGGTTTATGGATTTCAGACAGAGGAACTGCTGCTGGATTATCTTTATGAAAAAGACCGGATAAAGGAGATGTTTGACCGTCATGATATTTATCATCCGGTAAAATATGGGGCTGTACTGTATTTTCAGGGACGACAGCTTCAGATTGCAGATCAGACGGCAGCCTGTGAGCTTGCAAAAGAAAAATGCGTTGTAAAACCCTGGATTTTTTATAAAGAAGGCGAACGTGTGATAGAATATGGGCCGAATCCATATCTTGCATTGTATTATATAGAAACAGAAAACCGCAGGCAGCTGGAGCTGGAGACTGAGAAATTTTTCAGTGAGATGAGTATCCGGGATCCGGAGGGAAGAGAAGTTGCCTACAGAAATAAGATACCGGAATATGAGAAGGAAAAGAAAACAGATGATTGATTTTAACAGACCTGCTTTTACAGGCAGGGAATTTGATTACATACGTGATGCGGTACAGAGAGGAATGCTCTGTGGGGATGGAGAATATACGAAAAGATGTTCTCAGTGGATGATGGATAAATTTCATGTAAATCATGTAATGCTTACCACATCCTGTACCCATGCTCTGGAGATGGCAGCCCATCTTTGCGACATTAAGCCCGGTGATGAGGTGATCATGCCGTCCTATACATTTGTTTCAACCGCAGATGCCTTTGTATTAAAGGGAGCAAAGATTGTATTTGTTGATATCAGACCGGATACAATGAATATTGATGAGAAACTGATCGAGGCGGCAGTGACTGAGAAAACAAAAGTGATCGTCCCGGTCCACTATGCAGGGGTTGCCTGTGAGATGGATACCATTATGGAGATTGCAAAAAAATACAATCTGAAGGTTGTTGAAGACGCTGCGCAGGGAGTAGATGCCTGTTATAAGGGAAAAGCTCTTGGTACCATTGGAGATTTTGGGTGTTACAGTTTCCATGAGACAAAGAACTATACTATGGGAGAGGGCGGTGCAATCCTTTTTAACAGGGATGAATATGTGGAGAAGGCAGAGATCCTGAGAGAAAAGGGAACTGACAGAAGTAAGTTTTTCCGCGGACAGGTTGACAAGTATCGCTGGATGGATTATGGTTCTTCCTATCTTCCAAGTGAACTGAATGCAGCATATCTTTATGCACAGCTGGAAGCAAGAAATCAGATCTTTGCCAAAAGAATGGAGATATACAATTATTATCATAAAAATCTGGCTCATCTTGCACAGGAAGGTAAGATCGAACAGCCTTATGTGCCGGAGGAATGCAGTCACAATGCCCATATGTATTATATCAAGGTGCGTGATATACAGGTAAGAACCCGGCTGATTGCTTACCTTCGGGAAAAAGGAATCTGCAGCGTATTTCATTACGTGCCTCTTCATTCTGCACCTGCGGGACAGAAATTTGGAAGATTTTCAGGGGAAGATGTTTATACTACAAAGGAAAGTGAACGTCTGTTGAGACTGCCGATGTTTTATAATCTGGATATGGAGGATGTGAAATATATCACAGATACCATAGCTTCTTTTGACGGATTCTGATAATCGTGTGCCGCAAGTCTGTTTCAGGAATCAACCTGTCGGCACACCGGACGAAAAACAGAGACATATTAAGAGGAAATATTATGAAAAAATGGAAACATTTATTAAAGACTGTTATGGCTGTGGGAGTCATTGCGATGACTGCTGTTCAGATCTGCGCTGCTGCGGAAGGAACTGCGCAGGCTGCTGTTTCAGAGGTTACACCCGTATCCATTTCAACTAATGAGATTTCAGGCTGGCCTGCAGGTCCTGAAATCACATCTGAGACAGGGGTACTGATGGATGCAGACAGCGGAACTCTTCTGTACAGCAAGGGCGGAGATGAAATCCGTTATCCGGCAAGTATTACCAAAATCATGACACTGCTTCTGGCGGTGGAGAACTGTTCCCTGAAAGAAGATGTTGTCTTTACGGAAACAGGAACACGTGATATCAGTTGGGATTCCGGCAATATTGGAATGCAGGTGGGAGAAGTGATGAGCATGAGAGCATGCCTTTATGCACTTGTGATCCGCTCTGCAAACGAGGTCGCAGCCCAGATTGCAGAACATGTAGGTGGCACAGAGCAGCACTTTGTAGATATGATGAATGAACGTGCGGCACAGATCGGATGCACGAATACACATTTTGTAAACGCCAGTGGTCTTCCGGATCCTGACCACTATTCTACTGCACATGACATGGCGTTGATCATGCGGGAAGGTCTGAAGAATAAAAAATTCCGCAGGATCATCGGCGCTACAGATTATACGATCAAACCTACGAACATGAACAGTGAGTCAAGGGTACTGCATACGCATCATCCGATGCTTGCCCCGGAGAGCAGTTATCATTATGATGGCTGTATTGGCGGCAAGACAGGATATACCAGTGAGGCCGGAAACACTCTTGTGACAGCAGCAGAGAAGAATGGAACTACTTATATTACAGTGACAATGAAGGCGGCAGACCTTGCAGTTGCCAGTACGGATTCCACAGCACTGTTCAACTATGGTTATCAAAATTTCACAAAAGCACAGGTAAATGGTGGAGAAGTATCAGTTCCAAACGGAGTGACTGTGGATAACCTGACTGTTCAGGAGAATTCACAGAATGGAAATACAGTAGATGATTACTATTATAATGATTATCTTTTGGGAAGCGTTGAAGTTCCGGAAGCTACACCTACACCGGAACCTGCAGTGGATGCCCTTTCTGATACATCCGGAGGAAATACGGATCAGGCGGATCAAAATGAGAAAGCAGATACTGTCGGAGAAGAAAAAACTTCTGCGGGGATGCCGGAACTGCGAAAAATACTTCTGATCATAGGAGCGGCAATGCTTCTTCTTATTATCATTCTGAGCATTGCACTTGCAAAAAAGGAAAAAAGATATTATGGCTAAGTCTGCATATCATGTGGATTTATGCGAATAGATATAACAGAAACACAGAGAAAGCTAAAGAAAAGAGGAAAATAAAATGGGAAAAATCAAAGTTACAGAATGTGGTGGAATTAAGGGATTAAAAGTGGTAGAACCTACAGTTTTCGGAGATGCCAGAGGATATTTCATGGAAACCTACAATTACAATGATTTCAAAGAAGCAGGAATTGATGTCGAATTTGTACAGGATAATCAGTCAAGCTCACATAAGGGTGTACTTCGCGGACTCCATTTCCAGATCAATTACCCACAGGATAAACTGGTACGTGTTGTAAATGGTGAGGTATTTGATGTGGCGGTAGATCTTCGTGAAGGTTCAGAAACATATGGAAAATGGTTTGGAGTCGTACTTTCTGCTGAAAACAAGAAACAGTTCTTCATTCCAAAAGGATTTGCACATGGTTTTCTTGTACTTTCCGAGCATGCGGAATTTGTTTACAAATGCTCTGATTTCTATCATCCGAATGATGAGGGCGGTCTGATCTGGAATGACCCGGATATCGGTGTAAAATGGCCTATTCCGGAAGGCATGGAGCTGATTTTTTCCGATAAGGATCAGAAATGGGGAAGTTTTAAGGAACTTCAGAGATAGGAGACTGTAAATGCAGAATACGATTTTTTCCCTGCCGGCGGATTTGTATAAAAACCGCCGGCTGGTTATGAAGCTGGCTAAAAATGATTTTAAAACCAGATATGCAGGATCCTATTTTGGTACCTTCTGGGCATTTGTCCAGCCAGTTGTGACAATTTTAGTATACTGGTTTGTTTTCTCTGTGGGCTTCCGCTCCAATACTGACGAGCTGGGAGTCCCATTTGTGCTTTATCTGGTTGCGGGAATTGTTCCGTGGTTTTTCTTTTCAGATGCACTTTCCGGAGGTACCAATGCACTGCTGGAATATAATTATCTTGTAAAAAAAGTGGTTTTTAATATCAGCGTGCTGCCGGTGGTCAAGATTATTTCCGCATTATTTGTACATGGCTTTTTTATCATGCTGGCAATTATCCTGTACATGTTTAACGGAAGATTCCCAGACTGGTATTATCTGGAAATTCTGTATTACAGTGCATGTACCTTCTTTCTTGTGCTGGGATTATGTTATGCCACAAGTGCTATTGTGGTACTGTTTCGTGACCTGAGCCAGATGATTTCCATAGCTTTGCAGGTCGGTGTATGGCTTACTCCGATCATGTGGGTGGCAGAGAGTATGATTGGCACAGACAGACTTCTGTACAAGATCCTTCAGTTGAATCCTATGTTCTATATTGTATCCGGTTACAGAGATGCATTTATTATCAAAAGATGGTTCTTTGAAAGACCTGTTTGGACTTTGTATTTCTGGGGAGTTGCTATTATCTGTTTTATATTTGGAAACTGGGTATTCAAGCGATTACGTGTTCATTTTGCAGATGTTCTGTAGAGAATACTTGAAAAATCAGCAGAGAATATTATGAGAAACACAAGAAAGGAAATATTGTGGAAAGTAAGAATGCCATTGAAATAAGAAATCTGTCGAAAATGTATAAGCTGTATAACAAACCTTCTGACAGACTGAGGGATTCCCTTGGACTTAGCAGAAAGAAGCGTTACAAAGAGCATTATGCGCTGCAAAACATAAATTTTGATATACATGAAGGGGAATGTGTGGGCATTATTGGAACTAATGGATCCGGAAAGTCCACAATTCTGAAAATCATTACCGGTGTACTGTCACCTACGGAAGGTACTGTTACGGTAAACGGCCGTATTTCCGCACTTCTGGAGTTGGGAGCTGGATTCAATCCTGAGTATTCCGGAATGGAAAATATTTATCTGAATGGTACCATGTTGGGCTTTTCTGAAGAAGAAATTGATTCCAGACTGGATGAAATCCTCAGTTTTGCAGATATTGGAGATTTTGTGAATCAACCAGTAAAAACCTATTCCAGCGGAATGTTCGTGCGCCTTGCATTTGCAGTGGCAATAAATATCGATCCGGAAATTCTTGTGGTAGATGAGGCCCTTTCAGTAGGGGATGTTTTTTTTCAGTCCAAGTGTTATCACAAGTTTGAGGAATTCAAAAAACAGGGAAAAACCATTTTATTTGTAAGTCACGATCTGGGAAGTGTTTCCAAATACTGCGACAGGGTGATTCTTCTGAATCAGGGAGAAATGCTGGATGAAGGTACTCCTAAAGCAATGGTGGATATGTATAAGCAGCTGCTGGTTCACCAGGATCCTGTGAAGCAGGCTGAGAATACAGAATCTGAGGAAAATTGGAAAGACGGTTTCCAGGTGAATCCCAATACTTTGGAATATGGAGAAAAACAGGCTGAGATCAGGGATTTTGTGGTAGTGGATTCCAGTGGCCGCCATACCAACACTATTGAAAAAGGTTCGGAGTTTGAGATTAAAATGCGGCTCCATTTTAATGAAAGTATACAGCAGCCCATTGCCGCATTTACCATAAAGAATATTCAGGGAACGGAGATTACCGGAACCAATACCATGTATGAGGGAATCAATATAGAGCATCCGGATGCAGGAAGAGAGTGTGTGGTTACCTTTCGTCAGAAAATGGATCTGCAGGGTGGGGAATATCTGATTTCCTTTGGCTGCACAGGATACCGAAATGGCGATTTTACAGTATTCCATCGTCTGTATGATGCTTGCAACGTGACTGTAGTATCTGCAAAAAATACAGTAGGATTTTTCGATATGAATTCTGTGGTGTCAGTGGAGGAAAAATAAAAGATGCAGGAAAAAATCGGAAACGCTTGCAGCTTGATGCTGGCCAGCAGATTTGTCACGACTTTGGACAGGCCGGA
>OLOW01001100.1_pt1 | contig 18741 bp, 17 predicted proteins | sample 1672801 | NCBI WGS metagenome assembly OLOW01 (sample SAMEA3136725, study PRJEB25190) | human gut metagenome | biome: human gut; feature: human-associated habitat; material: faeces | place: Austria | collected 2013 | reverse complement strand
TCTTCTGCAGCTCCACATCCTCGCCGCCGCCGAAGAAAATGCGCTTATAGTGGTTATAGACCGCCACGGACAGGGCCACCTTGGCGGCGTCCTGGCCGATGACGTACTGATCCAGCACCTCTTTGATCTCCCGGGGAGTGGGCAGCTGGTCCGGGGTCTCGTACCCGGCCTCAGGGCCGGGCTCGTACCCATCGTCCAGAATGGACATGCACAACTGGACGCACTCGTCGCAGATGCGCACGCCAGGGCCCTGGATCATGCGGTGCACCTGGTTCTCCGCCTTGCCACAGAAGGAGCACCGCAGGGATTTCTTATCGTCTGCCATTGGTTACCTCTTGTAAATGACCTTGTCCACCAGGCCGTATTCCCGGGCCTCCTCGGCCAGCATCCAGTGATCCCGCTCGGAGTCCTGCTTCACCTGTTCGGGATCCTTGCCGGTGTTGTCGGCTAGAATCTGGTTCAGGCGCTTTTTCAGCTTCAGGAAATGCTCCACGTCGATCTCCATATCCGTGACCTTACCCTGGGTCCCGGCGGAGGGCTGGTGGATCATGATCTCCGCATTGGGCAGGGCAATGCGCTTGCCCCGGGCGCCGGAGGACAGCAGGAACGCGCCCATGCTGGCAGCCATGCCGATGCAGATGGTGGACACGTCGCACTTGATATACTGCATGGTATCGTAGATGGCCATACCCGCGGTCACAGAACCGCCGGGGCTGTTGATGTACATCTGGATATCCTTGTCGGGGTCCTGGGCCTCCAGATACAGCAACTGGGCCACCACCAGGCTGGCGGTGGTATCATTGACCTCTTCGCCCAGGAAGATGATGCGGTCGTTCAGCAGCCGGGAAAAGATGTCATAGGAACGCTCGCCCCGGTTGGTCTGCTCCACAACATAAGGGACTAAACTCATAGAAATGACCTCCTGTACAAATAGATGAAACTCAACCCCATTATACCCGCCCGGTGGGTATCTCAAGCAGGGGACGAAAAATTATTCCTCGTCCTTCTTTTCCTCTTCCTGCTTGGCTTCTTCCTTGGTCTCCTCAACAACGGGAGCCACGGCTACGGCGGCGTCGGCCACGGCCTTGATAGCCTTGCTGCGCAGGACCTGCTCGCGGACGTCGGCCTCGGGCAGATACTTCTTGATGGTATCCAGGTCCATGCCGTACTTATCGGCCACGGACTTCATCTCGGCCTCGATCTCCTCGGCGGTGGCCTCCAGCTCCTCGGCCTTCACCAGGGCGGCCACGGCCAGATCCATGCGGACCTGCTGCAGGGCGGGCTCATGGGCCTGCTTCTTGAAATCGTCCTCGGTGGTGTTGGTCATCTTCAGATACTGGTCAAAGGGGATGCCCTGGGCGGCCAGCTGCTGCTGGAAGTTCTCCATCATCTGCTGGGCCTGAACGTCCACCATCTCATCGGGGATGTCGGCCTGGATGCCGTCGGCCACCTTCTGCATCAGGGCGTCCTCAAAGGCGCGCTGGGCAGCGGCCTCGCGGTCCTCCACCAGCTTCTTGCGGGTGTCGGCCTTCAGCTCCTCCAGGGTGTCGAATTCGGACACGTCCTTAGCGAACTCGTCGTCAATGGCGGGGACTTCCTTGTGCTTGACCTCGTTGACCTTCACATGGAACACCACGGGCTTGCCGGCCAGCTCAGGGGTGTAGTTCTCGGGGAAGGTGATGTCGATGTCCTTCTCCTCGCCGGCCTTCATGCCCACCAGCTGATCCTCAAATCCGGGGACGAAACTGCCGGAGCCGATCTCCAGGTCGAAGTTCTCGCCCTTGCCGCCGTCGAAGGCCACGCCGTTGTCGAAGCCCTCGAAGTCGATGTCGGCGGTGTCGCCCTTCTGGATCTCGCGCTCCACGCTGACCAGACGGCTGTTGCGGTCGGCCATCTCGTTCAGGCGGTTGTCCACGTCCTCGTCGGTGACGTTGACCTCGGCCTTGGGGGCCTCCAGGCCCTTATACTGGCCCAGGGTCACCTCGGGATACACGGCCACGGTGCACTTGAACACCACGCCGTCCTTGCCGCAGGACTCCAGCTCCACCTCGGGATAGCCGACGACCTTCAGCTCCTGCTCCTTCACGGCGGCCTCATAGGCGTCGGGCAGCAGGATGTTCACTGCTTCTTCATAGAAGACCTCTGCGCCGTACATGCTCTCGATCATCTTGCGGGGAGCCTTGCCGGGGCGGAAGCCGGGAACGCTGATCTTGGACCGCTGCTGCAGGTACGCCTTGTTGATGGCGGCCTCAAAGGCGGCGGCATCTGCTTCGATGGTCAGTGCGACCTTGCTCTTGTCCAGTTTTTCACAGGATTTTACACTCATTTTGATTTTTCCTCCGTTCAGCATTAAATCGTATCAATGCAATTCTATATAATAGCAGAAAACAATTTCAATTTCCACACTTTTTTGCTCTAATCACAAATTTTTTTGGGATGAAAGCTCAAATAGTCCCCGGACACCATGAAAAACGAGGTTCCGCCCCGTTCTCCCTGCAGGGCCCGGCGGTGAGAAGCACCGTGGAGATGGCCATAGCAGCACACCTTCACCTCATATTCCCGCAGCAGCCGCAGAATCTCCGGGCACTGATACCCCTGGTACAGAGGCGGGTAGTGAAGAAAGCACAGCTTCTCGTGATCTCCCGCCGCCTTCAGGGACGTCTCCAGCCGTCCGATCTCCCGCAGCAGGACCTTTTCGTTGTGGGTGCCCTGGTTGTCCAGCTCATAGAACCAGCCCCGGGTACCGCACAGAGCCGTGTCCCCGTAGAACCGGCAGTTGTTGTGGAGGATCTCCATGGTGGTCAGGCCGTTTTCGGCGAAAAAGCGCTCCATTTTGGCGGCGGTGTTCCACCAATAGTCGTGGTTGCCCTTGAGCAGGTACTTCTTCCCCGGCAGGGCGTCGATGAACCGGAAATCCTCCAGCGATTCCACCAGGCTCATGCCCCAGGACAGGTCGCCGCACAGCACGGTGACGTCATCCTCCGTCAGCACGGAGAATCCCTCCCGGATGCGGGCCACATAGTCCTTCCAACCGTCCCCGAAGATCTCCATGGGCTTGTCGGACCCCAGGGACAGATGCAGATCGCCAATGGCATACAGCGCCATACGGCACCTCCTTCCTTATTATAGTATATCGTTATATCATCCTCCGCAGATTGTTCCAGAACAGGTCCTCCAGCAGGGCCTGGGGATAGCCCCGGGCTGCCAGGGCCTGCCACAGGCGGGGCATGTCCTGGACGCCCTGCATTCCGGCGGCCAGGGTCCCGCAGCCATCCAGATCGCCGCCCAGGCACAGAGCTTTCTCCCCACCCAGCTCCAGAAAATGCTCCACATGGGCCACCAGCTCCTCCATGGTGCCCGCCGGACCCACAAACGGCCGGTACAGATTCAGCCCCACCACGCCGCCGCTGTCCCGGATGGCCCGGAACATATCATCGGTAAGGTTGCGTCGGTGGGGGCACAGGGCCCGGCTGTTGGAGTGGGTGGCCACCACCGGCCCCCGGGCCAGGCGCACCACATCCCAGAAGCCGGGATCACTGATGTGGGACACGTCGGGATAAATATGAAACGCCTCCAGCTGCCGCAGGAAGTCGGCACCAAGAGGGGAGAGACCCCGATCCGTGTCCCGGCAGTTGGTACCGGACAGGACATTGGGCCAATTCCACACGGGGTTGAGAAACCGCACACCCCATTCCGCCGCCGTCTCCACCTGTCCCGGGTCGCAGCCTATGAGCTCGGCCCCCTCTATGGAGAGAATCGCCGCCATTTTCCCGTCTGCCGCAGCACGGTCCACCTCTGCGCCGGTGCGGCAGGGGACGATGACGTCCCGGTTCTGCTCCATCTCCTGTAAAAACCGCCGGTGAAGCAGGCGGCCCTCCCGGACCATGGTGCTGCCCCGGGGAAGCTCCTCCGGGTCCTGATACAGGGCGAACACCTGGGCGAACCGCCCGAAGCTCGACGCCCGGTGCAGATCCAGATGACCATCGTTTTCCCGCAGCTGCGCTCCGGTCCGCAGGCACCGGTAAATGGTATCGCAATGCGCGTCAAAATAGGGAATATGTTCCATACGTCACCTCAGAATGCGTTCTCAATGTACTCTATGCGGCTGGCCTTTTGGGGATGCGGACCCTCAGCGTACACCTCCGCCACGTCGAAGCGGGCGGGGCAGTCCAGGTCCTTCACCATCAGGTACCAGGCCGCCGTTTTCCGCAGCCGCTCCTGCTTTTTTGGGGTCACATACTCCCGGGGCAGGCCACAGGACAAATTCGTCCGGGTCTTGACCTCCACGAAGCACAGCACGCCGTCCTTCCGGGCGATCAGGTCGATCTCCCCGAACCGGCAGTGAAACCCGTGGGCCAGCAGGGTGTAGCCCCGGCGGCGCAGATAGTTGGCCACCTCCGCCTCGCCCCAGGTGCCCTCGGCCCGGCTCATGACTGCCGCTCCTTCCACTTTTTCAGAAACGACTGCCGGTGCTCCGGGCAGGGACCGTATTGGTCCAGCATGGCGTAGTGCAGCTTCGTGCCGTAGCCCTTGTGCTGGGCAAACAGATACTGGGGATATTCCCGGTCCAGCACCTGCGTCACGTACCGGTCCCGGGTGACCTTGGCCAGGATGGACGCCGCCGCAATGGATACGCTGCGTCCGTCGCCGCCTACCACCGTCTCATGGGGGAGGTCGATGGAGGCGCACCGCCCATGGTCCCGGTTGCCGTCGATCAGAACGTAGTCCGGGCGGAGGGTCAGGGCCTCGATGGCCAGCGCCATGGCCCGGATCCGGGCGCTTAAAATATCCGTGGCGTCGATCTCCGCCGCGCTGACGGAGGCCACGGCCCAGGCGATGGCCCTTTCGGTGATGACGCCGTACAGGGCCTCGCGCTTCTTCTCCGTCAGCTTCTTGGAGTCGTCCAGCCCCGGGATATTGCAGCCCGGCGGCAAAATCACCGCTCCCGCGCACACGGGACCCATCAGGGGTCCTGCACCGGCCTCGTCACAGCCGCACACAACGGCATAGCCCCGCTGCCGGGCCGCCTGCTCCAGGGATTCATCCGGCTTCATTGCGCATCCTCCACCGTCTCCAGGGTGAACCGGCCCAGCTTGCCGCCCCGGAACTCGTCCAGCAGAACCCGGGCCATGCGCTGGGTGTCCACCTGGGCCCCCCGCATAAGGAAGCCCCGCTTCCGCCCGGCCTTCTCCAGCAGGTCATATCCGCTGTCCTCCGGCTGCACGTCGATCTTGTACCGCTCCTCCAGCACCGGCGCATACCGCCGGCCCAGATAGTCCATGAGATAGCAGGCCAGTTCCTCCATGTCTACCACGTCGTCCTTGATGGCGCCGGTGAAGGCCAGGCGCTTGCCCACCTCCGGGTCGTCAAACCGGGGCCACAGAATGCCCGGGGTGTCCAGCAGCTCCAGAGTGCTGTCCACCGGCACCCACTGCTTGCTGCGGGTGACGCCGGGCCGGTCCTCGGCTTTTGCGGTCTTGCGGCGGGCTACCTTATTGATAAAGGTGGATTTTCCCACGTTGGGGATGCCCAGCACCATGACCCGCACCACACGTCCCACCTGTCCCTTCTGGGCATAGGCCTCCAGCTTGTCCCGCAGCAGCTCCCGCACGGCGGCGGCGAACTGGGCGGTGCCGGCGCCGCCCTTGGCGTTGGCCTCCAGCACGGCATAGCCCTTCTCCCGGAAGTAGGCAGCCCAGCGCCGGGTCTGGCCGGGATCGGCCTGATCCACTCGGTTCAGCACCACCAGACGGGGCTTGCCCGCCGTCAGCTCGTCCACATCCGGGTTCCGGCTGGCCAGCGGGATGCGGGCATCCAGAATTTCGCACACGGCGTCCATATGCCCGATCTCGGCGGCGATCATCCGCCGGGTCTTGGTCATGTGACCGGGGAACCAGCTCAGGCTCTCTACCTGCATCTGTCTCACACCTTTCTTGCCTTGTCAATCTAAGCTATCATACCACATCTGCCGCCCCCTGTCCAGCGCAGAAACCCCTGTCCCGTTCCTCCGGAGGGCATCAAGCTTTTTCTTGAAAAGCGGTGGGCCATCTGGTATAATGTAAAAAATCAACAGGGAGGGCTCCGGTATGAAGAAAGCGGTATACTACATCCTGCTGGCGGTATTTATAGGTGTATTTCTCTTTGCGGCCTATCAGATCGGCAGCTATATGCTGGAAAAGCACAAGAGCGACGAGGTGCTGAAGGATGCCGGCAAATACGTCTACATCCCGGACCTGAGCAGCGATGAGGAGCCGGAAGGGGAGCCGGAGCAGGTCTACGTGGACTTTGCGGCGCTGGAAGGCGTCAACAGCGACATCGTGGCGTGGCTCTACGGGGCGGACACGGGTCTGAACTACCCCATCGTGCAGGCGGAGGACAACGACTACTATCTCTATCGCCTGCTGGACGGCACATGGAACAAGAACGGCACCATCTTCATGGACTACGTCAATCGCTCGGACTTCTCCGACCAGAATACGCTGGTCTACGGCCACCACATGAAGTCCGGCGCCATGTTCGGCGCACTGGTGCAGTATAAGAAGCAGGAGTTCTACGACGCCCACCCCTATCTGTATCTCTACACTCCCCAGCAGAGCTACCGGCTGGACCTGATCGCCGGGTCCGTGGTGGACTATGACGACGCCGTGTACTCCACGGTGCTGTCGGCGGATACGGTGAGTGCGCTGGTGCGCTCGTCCCGGTTCGAGTCCAGGACGCCGGTGCCGGAGGATCTCTCCAGCGCCCATTTGGTGACCCTCTCCACCTGCTCGTATGAGTTTGAAGATGCCCGGTTTGTGGTGGTGGGTGTCCTGACCCCCATCGATCCGGTGGCAGCCCCCGCCGGAAGCGGCGAATAATATCCCCTGCGGGAGAGCGTAAGCCCTCCCGCAGCTTTTTTATCCCATTGTTCACAGGAAGTTTACACGCCCCGCCCCGGCGGGAATTGACAATAACGGACAGACTGTCTATAATTGACCATAGAGAAATGGGGAGGGATGAAAATGCTTTCGACCAAGGTACACAAGGCTCGGCAGCTGGCGTCACACGCCCTGCCTCTGACACGGCGTATCCTGTCGCTGGGGAAGGGACTTCTCCACAAGGTGACGGGTCTGGCGGGCCGGCTATTGGGGGCTGTGGGCCGCTGCGTCCGGCAGGTGACGGATTATCTGCTGGAGAGCAAGGCCGTGCGGCTGCTGCTGAAGCTCACCATGATCGTCTCCGCTGTGGCCACGGTGCTGACGGGACTGGGCTATCTGCTGTGCAGCAAACGCCAGCGCAGCTGAACAGGTAAAAAGCGGGAGGCGCTGCGGCGTCTCCCGATCTATTAGAAAAGAGGAATCAACTATGGAAAGAAAAGAATTTCAGGCGGAGTCCAAGCGTCTGCTGGAGATGATGATCCACTCCATCTACACCCATAAGGAGATCTTCCTGCGGGAGATCTTGTCCAACGCCTCCGACGCCATCGACAAGCTGTGCTACCGCTCCCTGACGGATGAGCAGGTGGGCATGAAGCGGGAGGATTTCGCCATCACCATCCGCCCCGATCAGGAGGCCCGCACCCTCACCGTCAGCGACAACGGCATCGGCATGAACGATACCGATCTGGAGCAGAATCTGGGCGTCATCGCCTCCAGCGGTACCTTCCAGTTCCGTCAGGAGCTGGATAAGGACGCCGAGAGCGACGTTATCGGCCAGTTCGGTGTGGGCTTCTACTCTGCCTTCATGGTGGCCGACCACATCACCGTCGTCACCCGGAAGTACGGCGATGAGCAGGGCTGGCGCTGGGAGTCCGACGGCGTGGAGGGCTATACCATCGAACCCTGCCGGAAGGACACTGTGGGTACGGATATCATCATGCACCTGAAGGCCGACGAGGAGCCGGAGGAGTACAGCCAGTACCTGCAGGAGCACACCCTCCAGCGTCTGGTGAAGAAGTACTCCGACTATATCCGCTTCCCCATCCGTATGGAAATGACCCGCTCCAAGCGTAAGGAGGGCTGTCCGGAGGACAAGCCGGAGTATGAGGAGGTCAAGGAGTGGGAGACCCTCAACAGCATGGTCCCCCTGTGGCAGCGGAAGAAGAGCGAGGTCACACGGGAGGAGTACGACAAGTTCTATCAGGAGCACTTCGGGGATTTCGCTCCGCCTCAGTCGGTGATCACCGTCTCTGCGGAGGGCGCCGTCACCTATAAGGCCCTGCTGTTCATTCCCTCCCAGCCCTCCGGCCAGTACTATACCGAGGACTTCGAGCCGGGCCTGCAGCTGTATTCCAGCGGCGTGATGATCATGGATAAGTGCGCCGATCTGCTGCCGGAGTGCTTCAACTTTGTCCGTGGCGTGGTGGACTCCCCGGACCTGAGCCTGAACATCTCCCGTGAGCTGCTGCAGCACGACCGCCAGCTGAAGGTCATCTCCAACAATCTGGAGAAGAAGATCCGCAGCGAGCTGGAGCGGATGCTGAAGGACGACCGGGAGGGCTATGAGAAGTTCTACCGCAGCTTCGGCCGCCAGCTGAAGCTCAGCGCCCTGAACAACTACGGCGCCATGAAGGAGAAGCTGCAGGATCTGCTGCTGTTCTACTCCTCCACCCAGAAGAAGCTGGTGACGCTGGGTGAGTACGTTTCCCGGATGCCGGAGGAGCAGAAGTATATCTATTACGCCTCCGGCGACAGCGTGGAGGCGGTGGATCATCTGCCCCAGACGGAGCTGCTGAAGGACCGCAGCATGGAGATCCTGTACTTCACCGACAAGACCGACGAGTTCATCCCCGATATCTTCCGCACCTACGGCGACAAGGCATTCCGCTCCGCCGTGGACGGCGATCTGGAGCTGGGGGACGAGAAGCAGCCGGAGACGGCGGATCATCAGGAGACGCTGGATTTCCTGAAGGAGACGCTGGGAAGCCGGGTGGATCAGGTGAAGGCCTCCGGCAAGCTGAAGTCCCATCCCGTCTGCCTCACCAGCGGCGAGGGCATGACCTTCGAAATGGAGAAGTACTTCGCCGCCGTGCAGCCAGACCTCGCCCTGAAGGCCAAGCGTATTCTGGAGGTGAACGTGGAGCATCCCGCCTTTGCCGCTCTGGAGTCCGCCCGCATCACGGACCCCGACCGGGCCAAAAAGTATGCCGAGATCCTGCTGAATCAGGCCATGCTCATTGCAGGTCTGCCGCTGGAGAACCCCTCCGACTATACGGATCTGATCTGCTCCCTGTGGAAGTAAAATACAGACGGAGAATCGTATAGCAAGATAAATTTTACGATAAATCGCCTTGCAGAAAAGGCACAGATTTGCGGAAAAGACACGAAGTCTGCCAAAAGGCAGGACGTCTGCGGGACGCCGAAATTGGACAAAAAACGGACGTCGGCAGGACGTTATCAGGACAAAAAAAGGACGCCGGTCCCGTGGGGACCGGCGTCCTTTTTATCTCGTGCTCAGCGGTAGCGCACGGGTATAGCGCCCCATGGCGGAGGCAGCATAGAGGGCCGTCACCACCTCTGCGATGGGCATGGCCACCGCCCCCGGCGGGGAGGGGAGAAATTTTAACTCCATGTGATCGCTCCTTTCCCAGACAAAAAGCCGGATAAGGACAGACGTTTCAGTCTGCGCCTTATCCGGCTGTCATTTCTCCGAACGACTCGCCCTCCCAGCGAACACGGGGGATTGCAGCAGATGCCGGTGGGGAAGTCAAGGACAGTGTTCTGTCGGTGCTGCACGGTGTTCTGCCGATCCCGCATGGTATTTTGAGGGTTGCTGCACCGGCGGTATTTAAGTTCAGCACCGACTGCTTACCGGGGCTGCACGGTGTTTGGCAGACACTGTAACCAGAGGGTCATAGGCTTTGTGTCGGGGTTTTTACAGGGCTTGACCTGTTCCTCCGGCGGAGGACTGCGGTGCGTCAGCGGCGGGAGCAGCTGCACGCTCCGGGGAGGTGGTATCGGTCGGGCTGGCGGGGAAGTCCGCTGGGGTGAGGGGAAGGGCGGATGTCTCCGGGGTGGAGGGGGACGGCTGACGCTCCTTGGCGGCGTCGGCCTTTCCGGCTTCATACGCCTCCCGGCGGGCGCTCTCCAGCGCCTGACGGTGGGCCTCCTCCGTCTGTCGGGCGGCCCTTTCCGTCCGGCGGCGCTCCACGCCCCGCTTGCAGACCTTGCACAGATGCCATACCGACCCGGCGGTTACAACGCCTAGTCCCACCCATCCGGAGGTGCGGATCTGCCAGAAGTCATGGATGGTGAAGCAGTCGCCGTACATTCCCAAATAATATAGCACCACGCCGCCGATGAGCAACAGGATGCACAGGACCAGGTCCAGCGCCGCCCGCACCCGGTGGGCCTGCCGCCGCAGGAGGAAGCAGATCAGCAGCACCACCGCCAGCAGAAACAGGGCGGGGGACTGGCAGTATAATATTTCGGTCATGGAAGCCTTCCCCTCTCTTTACAGGCAGTTCTTGCCACGGAGGATGTACTTGCCGTCGGGCCCGGCCAGCACGGTACCGTGCTCCACCGCCAGACGGCCCCGGAGCCACACCTGCTGGATGGAGCCACGGGTGGTGAAGCCCTCGTAGGGGTTATAGTCCACATTGGCCACCGTGTCCGCCGCACGGATGACGTGATCCGCCAGCGGATCGTACACCACGATATCGGCGTCGGCCCCGGCCTGCAGGATGCCCTTCCGGGGGAACATCCCGTAGAGCTTGGCGGGATTCTCCGCCAGTACACGGCACATGGTGGCAAGGCTGATCTTCCGGGTGGTGACACCGGCGGTGTAGATCAGCTCGCCACGGGTCTCCACCCCCGGCAGGCCGCCGGGAATTTTGGTGAAGTCCCCCCGGCCGGCGTCCTTCTGGGCCAGCGTAAAGGAACAGTGGTCCGTGGAGATGGTCTGAATTTCGCCGCGGCGCAGGGCCATCCACAGGGCCTTCTGATCCTCTGCCTTGCGGATGGGGGGCGCACAGACGTAGCGGGCCGCCAGAGAGTAGTCGGGGTTATCATACACGCTGTCGTCCAGCAGCAGGTACTGGGGGCAGGTCTCGGCATAGACCTTCTGGCCACGCTTCCGGGCGGCCTCCACCTCCCGCAGGGCGGCGGCGTTAGTGAGGTGGACGATGACCACGGGGATATCCACCGCCTCAGCGATCCGCAGCAGGCGGCTCACGGCCTCCGCCTCCAGAAAGTCCGGACGGGTCCGGGGGTGGGAGGAGACACCCATTTCCCCGGCGGCCTTCTTTTCCTCGATGAGGGCGTCGATGACGCCGCTGTTTTCGCAGTGTACGCCGCAGATGCCGCCCTTCTCCTTCAGCTTTTTCAGGGCGTGGTACATGGCGTTGTCCCCGATCATCATGGCGGGATAGGTCATGTACATCTTGAAGGAGGAGATACCGGCGGCGTACATATCGTCAATCTCCGCCTCGATCTGCGGGTTCCAGTCGTCGATGGTCATGTGGAAGCCGTAGTCGCAGCAGGTGCGGCCGTCGGCCTTCCGGTGCCACAGCTCCAGCCCGTGGTGCAGGCTCTCCCCCTTGTTGGGGCAGGCAAAGTCCACCACGGTGGTGGTGCCGCCCCGCAGGGCCGCCCGGGAGCCGGTGGTGAAATTGTCGGCAGTGGTGGTATTGCACACGTCCAGATCAAAATGGGTGTGGGCGTCGATGAAGCCGGGCATCAGCAGCATCCCGGTGACGTCGATGATCTGGTCGGCCTTGCGGGTGATATTGCGGCCCACCTCCAGGATCTTTTCACCCTCCACCAGAATATCGGCACGGCGTGTCCCTCTGCCGGAGACAACGGTGCCGCCTCGAAACAGATACTTCATAGCTTGCACTCCCTTCCGAATTTGACACGAATTTACCATCGATGGACAAGGGCAAGCACGGTTTTGTCGGGCAAAAATGCGCCCATACTGCGTCAAGTCCCTTGGCCATACGGCAAGTATGCCCTGCGGGCCTTTCCTTGTCTGACCGGATTTTTGCTCCGATAAAACTGCAAGGCACCTGCCAGCGATGGATTTTCGAGTGATTTTTGGCTTTTGAGATGCAGGCGGGCTGGCGCCCGCCAAGGCGAAAAGGACAAAAAGCGCCGGAAAGACACGCTGTCAGGCGTACTTGCCCTTGTTCATCGATGGTAACCTATATTATAACAGAAAAAAACCAAAAAGCCACACCATTTTTCAGGGTCGTCCGTACCGGTTACGGTGGAATGCACAAAAACGGCATGGGATTTTTGTATGGCTCGTACAGAGAGATTTTATCGTACTTTTACACAAAAAAACACAGAACAGACCTGTTTTCCTGTGCAAAATCATGTATGATAGAGACGTATTATGGGATGCCACGGGCGTTCCAAAAAATAAAGGAGGAAAGAACCATGCGGAAAGTATTAGCATTGCTCCTGTCCCTGGTGATGACACTGACTCTGTTGGTGCCGGCCACCTGGGCAGAAGAGAAGCCGGCGGCTGGGTATCAGCTGCCAGCTTCTCTGAAGGGCAAGACGGTCATTCTGCACACCAACGACGTACATGGCGCTATTGACAAATACGCCAAGGTTGCGGCACTGAGAAACGAGTGCTACGACCGGGGCGCCAGCGCTGTGGTGCTGCTGGATGCCGGTGACTTCAGCCAAGGCTCTACCTACGTCAGCCTCAGCAAGGGCGCTACCGCCGTGGAGCTGATGAATGCCGTGGGCTACGACGCCGTGACGCTGGGCAACCACGAGTTTGACTACGGCTTCCCCCAGCTGAAGGCGAATCTCAGCTACAGCGCCGCCGACTTCCTGGTGACCTGCGTCAATCTGGTGGACGACAAGGGTGCTCCCATCTTCGCTCCCGGCGCTACCGCTCCCGTTACGGACGCTGACGACAACCCCCTCTTTAACCTCACCGTGATAGGTGTGGCCACTCCGGAGACTCAGACCAAGGCCAACCCCGCTCTGATGAAGGGCCTGACCTTCCTGTCCGGCCAGAAGCTGTATGACGCCGCCAACGCCGGGATCAAGGTCGCCCGTGAGGAGGGCAACGCCGATATCGTCATCGCTCTGACCCATCTGGGCGTGGATGCGTCCTCCGAACCCAACCGCTCCATCGATTTCGTGAAGAACGTCCCCGGTGTGGACATCGTCATCGACGGCCACTCCCACACCGTGATGACCGCCAACAAGGACAACGGCATGATCCAGTCTACCGGTACGGGTCTTGCGTATGTGGGCGCTTTCGTCATTGATAACGCCACCAAGAGCGTGGAGAGCAACGGTCTCATCGACCTGAGCACCTACACCAAGGAGGATGCCTCCGTCAAGGCCATCGCCGACAGGATCATCGGTGAGGTGGATGCCGAGTACGGCAAGGTGTTCGCCAAGACCGAGGTGGAGCTCAACGGCGACAAGGAGCCCGGCAACCGCACCGAGGAGACCAACATGGGCGACCTTATTACCGACGCCATGATGTGGGCCGTTAAGGCCCGGATGCCCAGCATCAACATGGAGAACGCTGTGGCCATCACCAACGGCGGCGGCATCCGTGCCGCCATCAGGGCCGGCGACATCACCAAGAAGGATGTGTTCACCGTTCTGCCCTTCGGCAATACGCTGACGGTGGTGAACGTCACCGGCGCCGAGCTGCTGGAGGCGTTGGAGGCGTCTACCTTCTGCACTCCCGTGTCCCTGGGCGGCTTCCCCCAGACCGCCGGCATGAAGCTGACGGTGGACTGCACCAAGGATTACGACAAGAACGACACCACCTATCCCGGCTCCACCTACTACGGTCCCAAGAGCATCAACCGTGTGACCATCGAGAGCATCAACGGCAAGCCCTTTGATAAGGATGCCATCTATTCCGTGATCACCAACAACTTCCTGGCCGCCGGCGGCGACACCTACTACGCCTTCGCCGCTGCCAGCAGCCAGATCGAGAGCGGTCTGTCGCTGGACACCGTGGTCATGGACTACATCACCGATGAGCTGGGCGGCACCGTCACCAAGGCCCGGTACGGCGAGCCTCAGGGCCGCATGACCATCATCCCGCCGGAGAAGACGGATGACGGCAAGATCACCATCGGCGGTCTGGACGCCAACGTCTGGATGACCAAGTACGGCAACGTCTACACCGACTGCAAGGCCGAGGACTTCATGGGCAAGCTGGGCTTTGCCTGGGGCGATCTGGTGACGGTCAAGTTCCTGGATAAGACCCTGACCCTGCCGGTGGTGCCTACCTATTCCTATGTGGATTCCGGCAAGCCCGCCGTCATCGTGGAGAAGGACGCCGACGGTAAGCCTACCGGCTACGTCTCCATGGCCATCAACATGGGTAACTTCGCCGAGACCTATGAGCTGGCCAAGAAGCACACCAACGAGGATAAGACGTGGTACTGGACCGCTTGGGAGCCGAAATCAAATTATTGTATTACCGGATTGTACTTTTATCCGACAGGTGTGAGCGAAATGGCGAAAAAGGTTAAACCATCTGCGCGTGGAGAATTAGAAATTACTACTCTTAATGAGATGTATCTTAAGAAAGAACAACTAAAAGTTAATATCTTCGGAAGAGGTATGACTTGGTTTGATACAGGTACTATGGAAAGTTTGCTCCAAGCAGCTGAATTTGTGCATATGGTTGAAGAAAAACAGGCAATTCAAATTTCAGCACCCGAAGAAATTGCATTTAGATATGAATGGATAGATAAGAAACAATTATTAGATTCAGCAGAAAAATATGGAAAATCTCCATACGGAGAACATTTAAAATCTGTTGCGGAAGGAAAGGTATATCACGGATGAAAAAATATTTGATTACTGGTTGTGCAGGGTTTATTGGTTCTAACTTTGTGTATTATATGTTAGAAAAATACAAGGATATTCTACTTGTGAATTTAGATAAATTGACATATGCTGGGAATTTAGAAAATTTAAAAGGGATAGAAAATGATTCACGTCATATTTTTGTTCAAGGAGACATTTGCGATAAAGAATTAGTTAGTTCTTTAATGAATCAATATGATTTTGATTATGTGATTAATTTTGCAGCAGAAAGTCATGTAGATAGAAGTATAGCAAATCCAGAAATTTTTGTGCAAACAAATGTTATGGGAACTGTCAATTTACTTCAGAGAGCAAAAGAAGCCTGGTACGATGCAAAAACAAAAACATGGAAAGAAGGAAAGAAGTATCTGCAGGTAAGTACAGATGAGGTTTATGGGGCTTTAGGTGCAGACGGATATTTCATGGAGACAACTCCAATTAATCCACATTCACCATATTCAAGCAGTAAAGCTTCAGCAGATCATTTTGTTAAAGCTTTTTATGATACGTATAGAATGCCTATTAATATTACTCGTTGTAGTAATAATTATGGTCCATATCAATTTCCAGAGAAGCTGATTCCTTTAATGATTAATAATGTAAAACAACATAAACAGCTTCCAGTGTATGGTGACGGAATGCAGATAAGAGATTGGTTGTATGTTGAAGATCATTGCAAAGCAATCGATATGGTTTGTAACGGAGGAAAAATCGGCGAAGTTTATAACGTTGGTGGACATAATGAGCGCCCTAATATTTTTATTGTAAAAACAATTATTGAACAACTTTATGACAGACTTCAAGATGATGGAATCAGTGAAGCGTTGATTAAACATGTAGAAGATAGATTAGGACATGATAGAAGATATGGGATTGATCCGACAAAGATAAAAGATGATCTTGGGTGGTATCCGGAAACACCATTTGAAAAAGGAATTGTTCTTACTATTGATTGGTATCTTGAGAATGAAGAATGGATGAGAAGTGTTACTTCTGGAAATTACCAAAAATATTATGAAGAAATGTATAAAGTTAAATCAGAATTACAATAAGTTGAAAAATATGTGAGGGAGAAAAGTGATGATTCTTTTTAATAAACCACCATATGTGGGAAAAGAAGTAGATTATATAAAAGAGGCTATAGAAAATCAAAAAATTTGTGGGGACGGACCATTTACAAAGAAATGTGACAAGTGGATGGAAGAAAGATTTGGAACAAAAAAAGCGCTTCTTACCACAAGTGGATCCACTGCGTTAGATATGGCAGCTTTTTTATGTGATTTGGAGCCAGGAGATGAAGTGATTCTTCCTTCATTTACCTTTTCATCTACAGCCAATTCATTTGTATTGGCTGGTGCAACACTAGTTTTTGTAGACATTCGTCCAGATACGATGAATATAGATGAAACAAAAATTGAAGCTGCAATTACAGATAAAACAAAAGTCATTTGTCCTGTTCATTATGCTGGTGTTGCTTGTGAAATGGATACAATTATGAAAATTGCAAAAAAACATAATCTAAAGGTCGTGGAAGATGCAGCACAGGGAGTTATGTCTACATATAAGGGAAAAGCATTGGGAACAATAGGTGATTTTGGATGCTTTTCATTTCATGAGACAAAGAATTATTCTGCTGGAGAAGGTGGGGCAATTCTTATAAATAATCCAAATTATATAGAAAAAGCAGAAATCCTTAGAGAAAAAGGAACCAACCGTGCACAGTTTTTTAGAGGACAAGTTGCCAAATATAATTGGGTGGATTTTGGAGATTCTTATCTTCAGTCAGATCTTAATGCAGCATATCTGTGGGCACAATTAGAAAAAGCAGATGAAATAAATGAGAATCGTCTTGCAACATGGAAGAAATATTATGAAGCATTAAAGCCATTAGAAATGAAAGGAATTATTGAGCTTCCGACTATTCCGAAAGAGTGTATTCATAATGCGCATATGTTTTATCTGAAAACTAAAGATTTGGAAACAAGACAAGAATATATAAATTTCATGAGAGAAAATGAAATTAGTTGTGTATTTCATTATGTACCGTTACATTCCGCACCAGCAGGCATGAAATTTGGAAGATTTGAAGGGAAAGATGAACATACTACTTCAGATAGTGATAGATTGGTTCGTCTTCCAATGTACTATAACATGGCGAAGGAAGATATGAATAAGGTAATTAATAAAACATTAGAATTTTTTGGAATGTAAAGGGGAAAAAAGTGATTAGAGTAGCAATCATAGCAGGAAAAATGGATTCCGGTGGAAAAAAGAACTTAATAATGGAATATTACCGACATATAGATCGAAATAAAGTACAGTTTGACTTTATTTGTGACTCAGATTCACAAGCTATTCCAAAAGAAGAAATTGAAAGCCTAGGTGGAAAAGTGTATGTAATAGCACCTTATCAGAGTATTTTAAAAAATATGGCAGATATGAAAAGAATCTTTAAGGAAAATAAGTATCCTATTGTTCACGCGTACAATAGCACAATGAATGTATTCCCTATGTTTGTGGCAAAAAAATGTGGTGTACCAGTAAGAATTTCAGAAAGTTTATCTATGGCACATGATGGGGATTGGAAAACTGCTTTAAAAAAAATGTTACGTCCAATGTCAAAGTGCTTTGCAAACTATTATATGTCATGTGGTGAGGATTGTGGTCGGTGGCAGTTTGGAAATAAATTGTTCAATGCTGGAAGAGTAGATGTTTTTAAGACTGCAATAAATACAGAATTTAATGCTTATAATCCTGAAATTAGAAGAAAAACTAGAAAACAATTTGGTTGGGAAGATAAGATTGTTGTTGGTCATATAGGACGTTTTACCATTCAAAAAAATTCAGTCCATATGATTGAAATTTTTGGAGAAGTAGCCAAAAGAGAGCCGAGGGCATTACTTTGCTTGATTGGTGATGGTGAACTGAAGGAAGAAATGATGAACAAGATAAAAGAACTGGGGATAGAAAATCAAGTGGATTATTTAGGCAGGAGAGAGGATATTCAACAGTTTTATAATGCGATGGATTGTTTTCTTCTTCCATCATTATATGAAGGATTACCGGTAGTTGGACTTGAAGCAGAGAGCTGCGGATTACCGATGTTTTTTTCAACTGAGATAACAAAAGAAGCAAATGCATGTGAATTGGGACACTTTATATCTCTTGATAAAAGTGTTGAGGTATGGGCCGATGAGATAATAAAGGCATGTAAAGCCAATATGCCAATTAGAAAAAGCCATGCAAAAGAAGTAGCTGAGGCAGGATTTGATAGTAGAGAAGAAGCTATACGACTGCAGAAGTATTATTTTGATAATATAAAAAAAGAAGAGAGATAACCACATGAAGAATAACAAAATAGGGATGGCAATAAATTATGATTATCCTGATTATGGAGGAATGCTTCAGGCATATGCATCATTTAGAAAATTAAAAGATTTAGGATATGATCCAGAAGCTATAAATATAACTTCTATTTCAAAAGACATCAGAAACAGAAAAATTAAATATTTTGCAAAAAATATATTGGACGGTTCTATAGTTAAAGAAAAGAGTCAAATAGTCTTAAAAAAGATTAAAAGGAGATTTAATAAAGAATTAAATACGAATCTTAATAAGAGATATGAAGCTTTTGATAAATTTCAAAAAGAGCATTTCAAAGTATCTAGAGAGTATAAGAACTGGGGAGAATTGACCAAAGGGTGTAGTGAATATTCTTCTGTGCTTGTTGGTAGTGATCAGCTTTGGCTTCCATCTAATATTGCAGGTGACTATTACACGCTATCTTTTGTGCCAGACAAGATCAATAAAATATCTTATGCAACTAGTTTTGGAGTATCTAATATTGCTAAAAGACAAAGAGAGGTCGTATCAAAATTTTTGGGGAGAATTAATTATTTATCAGCAAGAGAAGAAACAGGACAAAAAATCATTAAAGATCTTACTGGTCGTGAGGCTCAAT
>OLOW01001095.1_pt1 | contig 18775 bp, 23 predicted proteins | sample 1672801 | NCBI WGS metagenome assembly OLOW01 (sample SAMEA3136725, study PRJEB25190) | human gut metagenome | biome: human gut; feature: human-associated habitat; material: faeces | place: Austria | collected 2013 | reverse complement strand
GGAAGCAATCAGCATTGCGCATAAAACAAGCATGCCGTCCATTATCAGCAGCGGACTTAGTTTCTTTGCAGCAACATTTGGAGTTGCCTGCTACTCACAGGTTGAGATGATCGGTTCGATCTGTACATTGCTTGCAAGAGGAGCAATTATCAGTATGATCGTAGTTCTTCTGGTATTGCCGGCAATGTTTATGATATTTGACAAATTAATCTGTAAGACATCCATCGGATTTCTTGGGAAAAAGGCAAAAGCACAGACAAATGAAGCAAAGTAACCTGTTATTAACAATCCATCATAATTAAGAAAGGAAGCAGGAATTATGAATAAGAATAGAAAAATGAAACGAAAAATTGCAGCATCTGTAGCAGTCGGAATGTCAGTGATGATGGGTGTGACACCAGCTTTCGCGGCAAGTGGAACTTCAGACAGTGATGTATATAAAGAAGAAACAGTATACGTGAATGCCAAGGCAAGTGGTAAGACGGATAAGGTAACCGTATCTAACTGGCTTAAGAATTCCGGAAGCGTATCCGGCAATCTGGAAGATGAAAGTATACTGAACGATATCAAGAACGTAAAAGGTGATGAAAAATATACCGCAGACGGAGATAAGCTGACATGGTCTACTGATAGCGAGGATATCTACTATCAGGGAACGACAGATAAGAAACTTCCGGTATCTGTTAAATTAAAATATTACCTGGATGGAAAAGAGATGAAACCATCTGAGTTAAAAGGAAAGAGCGGACACCTGAAGATCACGGTGGATTATAAGAATAATGAAAAGAAGAATGTATCTGTAGACGGAAAAGATACAGAAGTATATACACCATTCGTCATGATGACAGGTATGATCCTTCCGAATGAGACATTCAGTAATGTAACAATTGATAACGGCAAGATCATTTCTGATGGTAATAAGAATATCGTAGTCGGATTCGGAATGCCGGGATTAAAAGACAGCCTGAACTTAAGCAGTGAAGAAAGTGACAAAGTTACGATTCCGGAAAGCTTAAGTATTGAAGCAGATGTAAAAGATTTTACAATGTCTTCTACTTATACTGTTGCATTATCTGATCTGTTAGATGATGTGGATATGGACAGTATCGTAAATGTAGATGATCTTCAGAACGCTCTGGATGATCTGGAGGATGCGGCACTTCAGTTAGTAAGTGGTTCCGATACACTTGCAGATGGAGCAGGAACACTTGCAAATGGTGTGAACAGCTATACAGAAGGTTGCAAGAGATAGTCCTAGTTTAACATCACTTGAAGTGGCTACAAAAGTAGCTATACCTTCAGGTAGGTTATGTAATATTATGGCAATCATTGATATTATACCTACTTTAAATAATGATTTATCTTTAGTATCTTGAGGTGGTTTATCAGGTAGATAATAATCTATTATCATTGATATTACTATACCTAAAAGTAAACCTAAAAAACTAATTATTATAGTAGTTATTTTACTTAGATTATTACTAAGTAATACTAATGATTCCGGTACTAAATCAGTTACTGATACAGTTATCATAACACCCGCTGCAAAAGCAAGTGAAGCCATAATTATCTTATCATGATTTTTCTTCTTTATAAATATTACTAGTACTCCTATCATCGTAGAAAATCCTGCGATAAAAGTAAGTAAGAATGCTAAAAGGGTATTATTCATTGTATCACCTATTTAACTATATGAAAAAAAATACTATCTATACTAGTATTTACTAAATAAAATATAATGTATAAAAATATATTAATGTCATATATTATTAATGCGAGTATAAATATTATGTTTGAAGATTTGAAGTTATATATGGAAAATTATGCTAGAATATAAAGATAGTTTCATCTTTTTCTATGCTAAATAATATACAAAATTAAAAACATTGGTATTATTTTCTATTAAAATTATACCAATGCTTCTTTTTACTTTTTACCATACCATTACTATATCTATAAAGTAAGTAATTATAATCTTCTTTAAAATCATTAGTATCGGTAGGTATTAAACTATCTTCAATTACATAGTCATTTTCATTTGTATCTGTAGTATATTCTTTCTCATTTAATAAATCAATATACACTACTCTATCTTTTGAATATAAAACTGCTTTTTCTATTTTACTATTTCTTTTTTTAGAATGAAATATATCTCCAACATAGAAATTATCTTCCATAATTAAACATTCCTTTAAATAAATTATTACTTAAAACATTAAGATCAAGTTCAAAAGATAAATCTATATTAAGAGTATCTCTAATATCTTCAATTATATACACATAATTTTTAATAATATTATATATACTAATAAATGATATAATAGTACAAATAATGGCTATAATATTAATTATTAAGTAATTAAAGATACTACTTAGTAAAAGAATAAAAGATAACTTAAAACATACTTGAAGTACTTTAATAATCATTTTCATAAAAAAGTAATTATAATTATATTTAGCTTCTTCTAACTGATTAGTTACATAACTCATATCCATACTATCACCTCTTCATAGGCTAATATTTTACAATAAAATAGTCATAAAGTCAAGTAAATCAAGATTATTTATGAATATGGTAAATATTATCTTTCATAATTTTATCCATAAGAGAAATACTAATAATGTAGTCTGTGAATATAGTTAAAGGAGATGTATTTTATGTTTTTTAAAAAAATAAAAAACAATGTTATTCTGCTGATACTCTCATTATTTATTATTCCCACTTATGCCCTTGCTTATTCAGACTATGTAATAGCGGGAGGAGAAAATATTGGTATTGAACTTAATTCTAAAGGTATAATTATCGTAGGTACTTATAGTGTTAACAATAACAATCCTGCTAAAGAAGCTGGACTACAGAATGGTGATAAGATAATTAAAATTAATTCTAAAGATGTAGATAATATTAAAGATATGATAACCACTATTGAGAATAGTAATAATAAAGAGAATTTATCTATTACCTATTTAAGGGGAAGTAAAGAGAATACTACCAATATTAAGTTAGTTAAATCTGAAGGTGATATCTATAAGACAGGACTATATGTTAAAGATAGTATAACCGGTGTTGGAACACTTACCTACATAGATCCTAATACTAAGTTATTTGGAGCATTAGGACATGAAATAATTGAAAAAAATACTGGGCAAAAACTTGAAATAAAAGATGGTAAAATATATAGTTCTACTGTAACAGGAGTTACCCGAAGTAGTATTGGTAGTCCTGGTGAAAAGAATGCTAGATATGATAGTTCTAAGATATTTGGTAATGTATTTGAAAATACTAATAAGGGTATATTTGGTACATATACTGGTGATATTCCCAATAAGAAACTATATACTGTAGCAAAAGATAGTGATATTAGTACCGGTAAAGCAAGTATTTTTACTGTAGTTAATAATGATAAAGTAGAAGAATTTACTATTAATATTATTAAAATTAATAATAATGATGCTGTTACTAAGAATATATTATTTGAAGTGACTGATAAGAATCTACTTGATTTAACTGGTGGTATTGTTCAAGGAATGAGTGGTAGTCCAATAATTCAAGGTGATTATATTATTGGAGCAGTAACTCATGTAGTAGTAGATGATCCTACAAAAGGATATGGTATATTTATTACTAAAATGTTAGAAGAGGCAGAAAACTAAAGAGGATATTATTCCTCTTCTTTTATATATCCTCTTGAGTCTAAAGTCTCTAAATTAAAACTTTTTCTTTATTATATTCATCACATTTAACTTCTAATAATGGGAAATTACAGCAGCGTTCATAGATATTTTTATATAATGCTCCACTAATATAAGCATTATATAATATTATAGATTTTTTTCTTACTATATCACTATTTTTATTTAACCACAATAATTGCTTCTTTAAAAGTGTTTGATATTCCTTTCTGCCTTTTGATAAATTATGTTTATTTAAAGTAATAACATCATAATTATCTTTATATACTGGTATCATATTATTAAAGTTGATTACTCCAAGTGTACCATTGTCAATTTTAAAAAAATCAATGTTATTTTTCATTATCTGATGCTTTGGTTTAGGACTAGAAAGAGATGCAAAATATTCCTTATCACCAATAGAAAATAAAACACCAATAAAAGGTCTTAATTCCTTTTTACCTTTATTATAAACTACTCTTTTATCATACTTTCTTAAATAATCACAATACATATAATCTATTTTTACCAACTTAAAAACCATAAAAATTTACAAAACCTCCCTTCAATTTTTGCTAGCAAAATTATACTATTATAAATAAGAAAAGTCAATATAAAATTAAAAGAACTAGAGTGAAGTCTCTAGTCCCCGCATATATATGCTCCCAATTAATTTATGTCTAATTGGTGTAACGACGCTTTTTTAGTTTCCCGTTTATACGGCCGGACACACCGCTTTTTTTAGTATAGTGAGAATATTTCTCACACAACATAATAATACTATAATAATTTGTATTTGTCAATTATTTTTATTCGCTTACAGTAAAATCTTCTAATTTACCATTTTCAAGCATAATTTTATTTACTTTTTCAGTTACTTTATTTAACTTATCAGAGCATTCTTTAGCTAGTTTCATAGCTTCAGTATATTTATTTATTGCTTCATCAAGTGGTACTTCTCCTGTTTCTAATTCTTTTACTATTTCTTCAAGTAATTTAATTTTTTCTTCAAAAGTCATTTCTTCTTTTTCTTTTGCCACTTTTATTCACCTACCTTAATTATTTTACTTTCAATATTACCATCTTTAAACGCTATAGTAATTACTTCATCTTCTTTTACATCTTTAATACTAGATAACACTTTATCTTCTTTTTTAACAATAGCATATCCTCTATTTAATGTATTTAATGGATTTAATACTTCTAACTTTGATATAATATGATCTAGTCTTTGACTACTATATTTATATAGCATACTAGGATTATTTAATACATAACTATTTTTTACTGTATATAATCTTATCTTAGTATTATCTAATATTTTATTTATTACTTTATCTAAATTATCCATTAGATTATCTAGTTTTTGTTCTTTTACTTCATACATAGATAAAGGTTTAGTTAATATATAACTATTCTTTATATTATCTAGTCTTTTATAATTTATACTAATAATATTATTTAAAGCATTATAACTTCTATTAACTGCCGTATCTAAATATGTAATTATAGTATTAATATCAGGTACTGCAAGTTCTCCTGCTGCTGTAGGAGTTGGAGCTCTAAGATCTGCAACATAATCTGATATAGTAATATCTATTTCATGTCCAACAGCAGATATAACTGGTATTTCACTATCATAAATAGCTCTAGCTACTACTTCTTCATTAAAAGGCCATAAGTCTTCGAGTGAGCCACCACCACGGCCAACAATTAATGTATCAAGTTTAAGCTCATCTTTTAAACTATTAGCTAGTCTTATTTTATTAGCAATGTCATTAGCGGCCATATCACCTTGTACTAGTGCTGGAAATAAAACTGTCTCACATATTGGATATCTTCTTTTAATAGTAGTTAGTATATCTTTAATAGCGGCCCCAGTAGGAGATGTTACTATACCTATTCTATTTGGTATTCTTCTAATCTTTTTCTTTTTATCTTTATCAAATAAGCCTTCGCTAGATAATTTCTTTTTTAATTGTTCAAAGGCGACATATAATGCTCCTATTCCATCTTCAAGCATTTCTTCTACATATATTTGATAAGAACCACTTGCTTCATATACATCTATTTTACCAGTAACTAATACTTTCATACCATCATAAGGCATAAACTTCATATTTTTGTTATTAAAAGAAAACATAACAGCATTTATTCTACTATTCTCATCTTTTAAAGTAAAATAAAAGTGTCCTCTTGAATGAGCCTTAAAGTTAGATATTTCACCTTTTAGATACACTTTCTTTAGTAATAAATCTTCGTTAATAACTTCTTTTATATATTTATTTACTTCAGTTACAGTAATATAATTATTATTCATAATTATTCCTCAGTATTATTATCTAATTTTTCATGATATATTTTATCTAGTACTCCATTAATCATTTTAGATACTTTTTCATCTGAATATTTTTTAGATAATTCTATTGCTTCATTTATACATACTAAGTCTGGAGTATCGGTATAAATAAGTTCATATACTGATATTCTAAGTATTGCTTGATCTGTTAATCCTAGTCTATCTATAGACCAAGACTCTATATATTTTTCTATACTTTTATCAATATCATCTATATTATTTAATACTCCATTAATTAAAGTATTTAAATATTCTGTATCTATTTTCTTTCTATCTTCAATTATAGTATTTTCTAATACTTCCTCTATAACATTATTTATATCATAATTTATTTTATTTTTTTTATATAAAAAGATTTGGTATAAAATAGTCATAGCTTTTTCTCTAGTAATTGTTCTGTTTGTCTTCATAAAAATACACCTCTTATTAATTCTACCACAAAATATTAATATTTTAAATATATTATTATAAGTTTTTATATCTTTTTTCACTTAGAGCTAACATCTCTAAGTGTCATTTATAGCCTGTAGTCTATAAATGATATATCAGCCATATCTATCATATATAAGAGAGGTTATTATACCTAAAAAATTTGTAATAAAAAGATTTGACAAAGAGATAAAAATACAGTATAATGTAATTGTAATTAATTACAGAACTGGTCGTGACCCGTAGAGTTGCGGCTGGTTTTTTTATAAATTAATATTACATCCTCATTCTTTTTAACAATAACCTTATCTACCCAATTAGTAGTTTTTGAAATATATATTTTTTCAATTTAAAATAACAAACTTTCTAGTTCCATTTTACTATTGGTAATATCAAATATAAAATTGTTTGATTGTTTTCTTTTCTTTTTTATTGCATCTTCAATACTTCTTTTTCCTGAGCCTTTAATTGTTTTTAAATCCCAATATTCATTCTTAAAAAGATAATCGGCGGTCATAATACCATTTGGATAATTAATTCTTGGCATCATATATACATTACTACCAAATGTGTTACATAACCATAATGCAATTCTTCTTTCTTGTTTTGAATAGTCTAATATAACATTCTTTTTGTCTACATTATATTTAATATTGTTATAAACATAATATTTAGCATCAATTACATTGCAATTGTTATGACCATACTGCTTATTTTTTAGCCAAGAATTAGTAATATCAGTATATTTGTCTGTTTTAATTGTATCAATCAATATTAAAATCTCCTTCCTTCTTTATGCTTGATTTTAATGTTTATTTTATAATTATGTAAGAATGTTGTCAATCAAAATATAGAAGAAAGTTTCAATAAAAATTTAAATTTAAAAAAGACAATATCATAAATATTATCTTTTATTCATTTGTTATAGGAGTACCACTACATATTGGTTCTTGAAGTTGTTCAAGTCCCTCTTTATCAGTTTCTTTTATACTAAGTGTAACTATTAAATTGCTTTGGTTTGTTTTAACATTATCTTCAGGTATTATTTTATCTGTTATGTCATTGATATCATTTATATTGCCTTTACCTTTAATATGATATGTAAACTCATAATATTTACCTTGTTCTAACTTAGATTTTAAGTTAGATGGTATTATATGTGAATATGGAATAGTGGTTTGAAACTTTTCTAATATTACATATGAAACATCAGGATGATGACCAGTATAATTCTCAAGTAGATTATATACTTTCCAAGTTTGAGTAAAACTACAATCATAGTTTAACTCTTCTGCATTCTTGTTTTCATCATTTGGAGTAATTGCATTATTACTGGTACACTTTTCTTTTAATTCATTTCTTTCTATAATTAGAAATACACCAAGTACAACTATAATTAAAGCCATACAAATAAATATAATTTTTTGATATCTTTTCATTCAACAATCTCCTTTACTTAGGACTTCTCTTAATTAGTTTAGCATGAACTACTGTTCTTTCAGTATCAGAATAACAGGTACTAAGAGTAAGTATTTTATCATTAGTATCTAAATTTGTATTAAAGTTATGAATACTTCTTTGTTTTATAGTATTTAAAAATTTATTATATTCTTCATTATTATTAAAATTAGTAGTAATATAATAACTCTCTTCAGGTATTTTGTATACTGAGAATATCTGCCACAAAGTATTTTCAGTATCCGTAGATAATCTAATAATATGATTATCTTTATTATTATACCAAGATGATTTTAATACCTTTGAAAGAGATCCAAACATAGTTTTATCAAGTCTACTATGGGCATATAAAATAGTATTTTTATTATTTAAATTTTTACTATTTCTATAATCTAAGAATACCCAGCCAGCTTCATTATATTTTTTATCAAAGGAATGATTCAAATAATAAGAATTATCTTTAGTCTGAACAAACGGATAGTTTATATTAGTATTATTTACATTAATCCAACCTACAGTATCTGAGTTTTTTTCTTTTAATTCTGTTATATCTACATCTATTAAAGGAAACTTTATATAATACCAATAATCACTAGTTTCTTCTTCATTAGTATCATTAACTAATTCAGTATTATCATCATCATCTCTCAAAGTAACATTAACCGCATTAGTAATATCATTTATTACTTTAGAAGTATCTTTATTATCTTTACCCCAAATAAATATTTTAATTAGACAAAATACTATTATAGATATAAATATAGAAAATAATATTACAAAAATCCAAGTAGTATTTTTTTTCTTTTTTCTTTGATTTTTTTTATTATTTTTATCATTATTTATTGTATCTAAAATATTATCAGCATTAGTATTTATATAATTTAAATTGTTATCAATAATTAAATCATTTGAACTATTTTGATAGAAATCATTTGAACTATTTTGATAGAAATCATTTGCATGTCTTGGAGTATATTCATTATCTTTATTATAATCATTATATTCGTTATTCAATTACTATCACCATATTAATTATACTAATAATTTAAAATATTTACAAGGTAATAAAAAGAAAAAGAGGAAAATTCCTCTTTTAATATTATCTAGTTACTTTAGCAGATATTTTCTTTGAAGTAATAACTACACCTGCAGCACTTATTACGATTGCTCCAATAATTAATGCTAAGTTAATATCAGCAGTACCTGGATTCTTTTCTGGTTTAGTTTCTGTAGGAGTTTCAGTAACATTGTTATATCCAACAACACCATAAGTACTTAAGTGAGATGTAGTAAATACTACTTTACCATCTACTAATTTAGCTTCAAGAGTTTCAACTAATTTTCCTTCTTCATCAAAGTATACTACTTTATAGTTATCGTATTTTTGATCACTTTCAGGAATTGCAATGGCAATTGTAAATTTACCATCTTCTAATTTTTCAATTCTACTATCACCATTTAAAACATCAATTTCATATAAATTAATTAATTTAACTTCTTTAACTTTTTTATTATCTTTATATGCTTCAGTTACTTTTTCAGTACCCTTTTTAATTTCATCATCAGTTTTTTCAGTTACTTTTAAACTTAAATCATTTCTAATAGCTTCTTCACTTTCAAAAACAACTTTTTCATCATTAGTTTCTAATACTTTATTTTCTACTACTGCATATGTATTACCATTTTTGTTAACTACATATTTATCTCCAACAAATTTTGCAACATCTGTATTAAATGTTCCACCAGTTACTGTAACATTAACTTTAGCCCATGCTGTAGTAGGATTTCCTTGAGTATTATTTACATATAATGCTTCAGCACCAGTAATAGTACCACCTGTAATATTAACTTCAATAGGTAATTGTGTAGTATGTTGTACAACAGCAATACCAGCACCAGCAGTAGTAGCACCTTTGCTGTTTGCTTCTGATACTAATTTTTTAGCAGTACCAGTAATTGTTCCACCTTTAACATTTAATTTACCAGATCTAACTTCAATACCAGTAGCGCCAGTAAGTTTTACACCATCTTCAATATTATAAGTACCATTGCCTGCACAATATACAGCAATACCATCATTTCCAGTAGCAGTTATAACAGAACCTTTTTTAATATTTACTACTGGACCATTTTCGTTTTTAATTATTCCATTTGTTGTAATACCATAGTCTTCTGCCATAATTGTTCCTGCAAAATTAACTTCAGTATTATAAGCATTTTTTTCAGATTCATATATTGCAATACCTGTAGAACCCTTAATAGTAACATCCTTTTCTACATTTAAAATAGACTTCTCTTTTGATGTACTTTCTTCAATTCCCCAAACATTAATATATAAGTCATTCAAATTAACGGTTCCTTTTCCTGTAATTGTTAATTCGCCGCTTACAACAAACAATGTTTTACCATTAGTAAAATTTAAATTATGCCCATTTAAATTAATTGTTAACTTTCTACCATCAGTAAGTGGCAAATGATTAGTAGAATCAATATCTGCAGTTAATTTAATTGTATCACCAGTAGCAGTTTCAGAAAACGCTTTAGTTAATTCTTCTTCTGTACCAGCAGTTTTTTCAGCAGCCATTACACTAGGAACAAATAATGCAAGTACTGCTACTAGAAATAATAATTTCTTTTTCATTTTTTTCTTTCTCCTTTTCTTATTTTTTTTGAGTAGCTTACTTCTCCTACCCTACAATTCAATTATAACATTAATTTTATCTTTTACAAGACTTTTTTCTACAAAAAAAATATTTTACAGATAAAATGTCAAATAAAAAACACTAACTTGTAGTGCCTTCATTATTAATAATAACTTCTCTATATTTAGTAATATCTTCATAAGCTTTGACAAATAAGGTTAAATTAAGCTGTTCATCATTACTTATCTCATTGACAATGGTAACATCTTTTACTTCTTTGATATTACTATATTTAAGCAGTAACTTTTCTTTAGCGGTTTCTACTGCTTTATTTTTAGCCTCTTCTTTAGTATATATATCATCAATTACTTCAGTTTCATATTGATATTCATAATTTAATGATATTGGATTTACATTATTATCAAATATACTTTTTATATTTTTATCAAAAGTTTTATACTTCTTAAAGTCAAATAGTGATATTCTTTTATTGATAAAGTTAAATACTAATACTTTTTTCTTATTACCGGTATATTTTACTTCATGATGATAATATGGATAATTTATATCTATTGTATACCAAACTTCTCCAATTACCTTTCCTCTTGCGGTACTTAGTATTTTCTCTTCACTTGGAGTAGTAATATATGCTGATATTATAGTTTCACCTTTTTTAACATAAGTATTAATATCTCGTACTTTTTCACCAGACTCTGCTTCAATAACTCTAATAACAGCATTTTTTGAAGAAACTATATCATAGTTTTTGTTATCATCTATTTCTTTATTAATAATTCTCTCTTCTACTCTAACAGTATATTTAGTACCATTTCTTATTATTTCAAGCCATTCTAAATTATCTTTATTATTATTAAGTATTTCTTTTTCTATTTTTTCTACTTCACTATAACTTTTAGCGAAAGCATATTTCTTAATACCACGATCTTTTAACTCTTCAGTCACTAGTTTAATTATTTTACTATTTGAATGTATTACTTCAACGCTAAATATCATATTTGATAATATAAATATTATTATCATACTAAGTAATAAGAATAATAAAATAAATCTATTCTTTTTTAAGAATTTAATTATATGAAGTTTTCCGTAATATCTAACTATTTTAATATCATAAATAGTTTTATATTTTTCTATTTCTTCTAAATCATTATAATCAATTATTAAATCTATTTCTTTATGACTTCTTGGAGTTAACTTAACTATCTTGATATTATTTTTTATTATTCTTTTAATAAAATTATTAATATTTCTACCACTAACTCTAATTTTAATATTACTAGAAAATATTCTAAATATTTTTTCTTTCATAATATCAACTCTTTCTATTTATTAAAAGAAATACCTTCAATATTACCAGTTATTAATACTTCTTCTTCAAGCATTTTAGATATAACTAAATTAGTACCTGTTATTATATATTTACTATCTAAGTAACTAATACTAATTTTAGTGTCTGAGAAGTCCATAATTTTAGTATAATTAATAATATCTAGTTTGTTATTCTTATATAATATACTAAACTTTTTATCATTAATATAATTATCTATTGATCTAACTAATTTTAATTTTTTCATATTAATATATATGATTTATAATTGAAATTTATGAAAATATTAACTTATATAGGTATTCGTAGTGCATTTTTATTTACTTTTGTCATAAGTTATATTGAATACAAAAAAGGGGTGGATTATATGTGTAACAATGAAAACAATTCTTGTGAGAATTGCATTGCGGATATTCTAAAAGTTATCCTTATACTTCAGCAAAGTGTATGTCAAAATGACTGCTGCCTAGAGACTTGTGATAGAGGATTCTTAGGACAAAATAGTAGTTTCTGCTACAACACTAGACCTATACAGTTATATACTTGTTCAGGAGGAAATACTCCATTAGCAATGCCAATTAGTAAAGATCCAAGTATTACTACTACAAGTACTGTCTTTAGACTAGAAAAATTAGATGGTTGCTGTGCTACCTGCAGAGTACTTGCACCTAATACTGATGAGACTAGTGTATTTCCATACGAAGCTACAAACTCATTCTTTACTATTAATTTAGGATGCTGCTGCATACTAAGATGTCTAGACGATACAGTTGTTGAAAGCATATAAAAAAACAGGCTATATAACCTGTTTTTTTAATAAAAGGAGACGATAAAAGTATTGTTCTCCTTTAAATGTTACTAAAAATATCTTGTAAAACTTTTTAGCTATATTGTTATATCTTGCATTATATCTTTTCAATTTCATTTTTAAATCTTCTTCTGAAGTAAATTCATTCCTACTATAAAACCTTTCTACATCTATTTTGTGACTTCTTTCAACTTTTTTCATTTTGCCACAGAGAATATAGTCTTGTTCTTCTAAGTATCATTCATAAATCTCATTTCTTCTGTTGTAATCTTCATATATACCACTCTTTCTGTATAATTTTTGTCGCTGCCTTAATTATACCAGAATGGTATTTTTTTATTTTAAATTTGTAATATATGTATTATAACTCAACAAAAATCAAGAATTATTTATAAATTTATCAACCAAGTTATATGCTTCATCATCAGTAACCTGAACTATAGGATGTTTAAAAAAATATGTACTAGGTTCTATAATAGTACCAGATAAGCCACGTTCAAGTGCTAACTTACAACAACGTATAGCATCTATTACCACACCAGCAGAATTAGGAGAGTCTTCAACGCTTAATTGAGCATCTAATGTAATAGGAACATCTCCAAATATTCTTCCTTCAATTCTAATAAAACATTTTTTATTATCATTTTGCCATGCTACATAATCACTAGGCCCTACATGAATATTAACATCAGATAATTTATCATTCATAATTGAACGAACTGCTTCAGTTTTCGAGATTTTTTTATACTCTAGTCTATCTCTATTTAGCATATTCAAAAAACCGGTGTTCCCTCCAGTGTTTAATTGATAAGTTTTATCAACAATTCCACCACGTTTTTCAAATAATTCAGTTAAAACCCTATGAACGTTTGTAGCTCCAAATTGTGATTTAATATCATCTCCTAATATTGGTACACCTGACTCTTTAAATTTATTTGCCCAATAATTGTCACTTGCCAAGAATACAGGTATATTATTTATAAAACCAACATGTGCCTTTAATGCACAATTGGCATAAAATTCACTTGCTTTATTTGAACCAACTGGTAAATAATTTATCATTATCTCGGCACCAGATTCTTTAATGATATTAATTATTTTTTCTTCATTAATATCAGAGTCATCTACTGGAATAAAATATTTATCATTTTTTTTATTAATCATATGATTCGATACTCCATCCATTTGTTTTCCTTTTGAAACAACTACAGAGTTATCAATATTAAAAGTATCACAAAAAATTTTGGTACAATTAGGTGCTTCAAAGATAGCCCTATGTATTTCTTTGCCAACTTTTCTACTATCAATATCAAATGCACAAACAATATCTATATCATATGGTTTAAATCCTCCTATATCCCAGTGCATCAAACCAACACAATTTTTTTCATTTTTAGATTTATAATATTCAATGCCTTATATCAATGAACTTGCACAATTACCAACGCCAATTATTCCTACTTTAATTTTTCCCATCATTACACCATCCTTATTTATTTATTATCTACTATGAAGAAAGATTTTCCAATACTCTGCATTTTTACGCCATCATAAAAAAGGCCACTTTCCTCATATAAAACAATTATTTTTCCTTTTACTTTCTTTAAATCAGATTCATCTTTTATATTATAATGACACCATATTTTATAACCATCTATGATATTTAATCCAGCAAAATTGTTTAACTTTAAATAGTTTTTATCTGCATGTAAGGCAGTGTCAATACTTTCACCAAAAATAATTGCTCCTGCAGAACCGCCATAAACAAGGCCATCATTTTTTATGTAATCAATAATTTTTTTATCAAATCCTGTTTTTCTCATTTCATTAATAAGTTTAAATGTGTTGCCGCCACCAATAAATATTGCAGAATAATCATCTAATTTTATTTTTTTATCAAGTTCAGTACACATTTCAATGTTCACTATACCATATTCAGCATAAGTACTTTTAAACCATTTAAAGCAATCATCATATGGAATCTTTTCCATTGCAACGGGAATATATAATACTTTTCCATTACCTACCTCCTTTGCAAAAAAATTATCTAACTCTTTAACTTGTTCTGGGTCTCCTCCCCCAGATAATAATAATTTCATTTTTATCCTCCTTATATATTTTTCAAAATTAATTCATATAAATATCAGGTTTTAAATATCTTAAAGATAAATCTTCCAATTCACTTTTTATTCGATATGCTCCAATATAATAAGCAAGAGGTACAAATATATCCATAGTTTCTAGTGAATTTTCTTTTTGTTTGAATTCTGTCTTATATTCTAATGTTCTCATATTATGAAGTCTATCTGCTAGTTTAATAATTATTATTCTAACATCACTTGTAATACCAGTAATTATCTTTCTAGTATTTGCTACATTCTGTTCTTGCTTAGTAGAAAAGTTAAGTTTACTTATTTTTGTTACTCCATCTACTAAAGAAGCTATCTCAGGATTAAAATCATGAGAAATATCTTCTTTAGTAACATGCGTATCTTCTAATGTATCATGAAGTAGTCCTGCACACACTGTATCCCTATCAGCGTGCATTTCTGCGAGAATATAGGTAACATTGAGAGGATGAGTAATATAAGGTTCTCCACTTTGTCTTTTTTGTCCCGTATGAAAATTGTCAGCATAATAATAGGCTTTTTTATAATCTCCACTTCACTAGGATTATAACTTTTAACTAAATTAAGCAAATCATCAATAGTAAGTTTATTCATTTCTCTTCACCTCCATATATAACAAAAGAGCGGCACCACAGCGAACGACATCAAATTAGCCATTCACTGAGTACTGCTCTTTAGTCACAGCAGCATTTTTAATTTTGCAGCAGCAGAAAAATATGTCAGTTAAATTATTTCTAACATTATTAAGTATAGAATTAATATTTAACAAAACATATTTTACCATAATGCTCAACTCCTCTTTTTTAAATAATTTAAGTTGATTTTATATCTTTTTAGAATGTTTGTCAACCCTTTTTTTTACAATTTTTACCAAAATACAATAAAAATAAAAAAATTAATTAAGTAAAACTTCACAAACATTCTAAAAAATTAAACCAAATCTCCTACAAGTAATATAGTAGTACAAAAATGATGTGTTACAAATATTAATTTTTTTATATAGCATATATATTTATACATAAAAAGATATAGTAAATTATTCACTATATCTTTCTAACTTCTTAATCGTTTTTAATTATTTCTTAATTTAGCATTATGTTTCTTTTCTACATCTATTGCTATTCTATCAAATATTTCAGTTATTTCATCCAGTGTAAGAGTCTTATTTGGATCTTCAAAATATAATGAGAAGGCTAATGATTTATTATTTTCTCCTAATGAAGAATCTACATATAAGTCAAATACTTCTATCTTAGTAAGAAGTTTACCTCCAGCTTTCTTGATAGTTTTAATTACTTCTTCTGAAGTTATATTTTTATCAAGAACAAAGGCTATATCTTTACTAATACCAGGGAATTTACTTATTTCTTTATATTTCATCTTAGATACTTTAATATCTTTTAATAAAGATACATTAAGTTCTATAACAAAGATATTATCTTTAGTAACATTAGGATGTATCTTACCAATAATACCTACTTTTTTATTATCTATATAGATACTCGCAGCCACTCCTGGATGTAATTCTTTAGGTAAATCTTCCTTTTTATAATAATATCTATTATTATATCCTAAATAATTAAGTACTTTTTCTAGTATACCTTTTGTTATATAGTAGTTTATTTCTCTATTACTACCTAATTTATTATAATAAGTACCACTCATTAAAATAGTTAGTTTTTCATCTTCATAATGAATATTATCTTTTACATAATAACTCTTTCCTATTTCAAATAGATTAATCTTATTATTACCACGATTAGTATTATAATCATATACTGAAAGTAAACTTGGTATTAAACTATATCTTAAAGTACTTCTCTCTTCCGTCATAGGATCTTGTAGTCTTATACTATCAAAAGTATCGTTAGTATATTTATGTACTTCACTTTCTTTTATTAGTGAGTAAGTAAGTGTTTCAGATAAACCTAAATTACTAAGTAAATGACGAATACTTCTATTAGTTTTATCTACCTTACCCATTCTAACCGGAAGAATCATTTTTCTACCTTCAATATTATCTATACCGTATATTCTTCCTACTTCTTCAACTAGATCTTCTTCAATAGCAATATCTATTCTTCTACTTGGAACTGTAACTAATACTGTATCTCCTTTATCTAAAGTAGTAAAATCTAGTTTTCTAAAGATATCTAGAATAGTATTTTTATTTAGTTCTATTCCAAGTATTTTATTTATTTTACTATAAGCTATTTCTATTTCTTTATCTTTGATATCAATATTTTTATGTTCTAGCATACCTCCTACTACAGTGGCAGATGCATACTTTTCAAGTAAGTTAAGACTTCTTTCCATAGCCATATATGTTCTCTTTGGATCTAGGCCTTTTTCAAATCTATTTGAAGCCTCGCTTCTTAATACTTTCTTACTTGTCTTTCTAATTAATACTGGATCAAAGATAGCACTTTCAATAACGATATTTTTAGTATCATTTTCTACTTCAGTAGATAGTCCTCCCATAATACCAGCTAGACCAATAGCCCCAGTATTATTATATATTACTATATCTGAATTAGATAGAGTTCTCTTTTGATTATCTAAAGTAGTTAATTCTTCATTATCATTAGCCATTCTTACTCCAAGTGTGCTTCCTAATCTATCAGCGTCATAGTAGTGAAGTGGCTGACCAGTCTCTAACATTACATAATTAGAAATATCTACAACATTATTAATAGGTCTAATACCTGAGGCTATTAGTCTATTCTTAATAAAAGTAGGACTTTCTTTTATCGTAACATTTACTACTTTTCTAGCAAGGAACAACGGACATGCTTCAGTATCTACTTTTAATTCCAATTCATCTTTTATATTTCCAATGCCTTCTTTATGTGATAAATCTATATCTTTTACTTTTTCATCATAGATTGCTCCAAGTTCATAAGCCATACCTAGTATACTAAGTAGGTCTCCCCTATTTGAAGTTAATTCAAAATCTATTACTTCGTCATCTAATTCTAAATATTTGATAGGATCTTCACCTACTGGGGCAACTTCTGGTAATTCATGAATACCATTTATGCCAAACTAAACGTTACAAATAAGAAAATGGTGGGATAAAACAAAACGATTAGAGATTTTTTTATTCCGGTCATTGATTGATATTTATAGTGCTGTCTGAATTTGGGTTGTGAGATTAAGGATATTTTGTTGATTGATAATAGTTGTCAGAAATTCATATCTTATTATAGCTAGGATAATGGATAATATTGATCTGTAATTGGATTTCATTTCCCTGCCTCAAGAGAAAAGAAGAGCGGAAAATATGGGCGGAAATGATGCTTTGTATGATCTTTTTAAACTCTACCTCATCAAAAATCAGGTCTTATAGTTTTCCGCCCTTTTTTCCCGCTTCTTGCTTTTGAGGGTAGGAAGAAACGAATCATAAACAGAAAGTAGAATAGAGATCGTGATTATAGCTGAGTGCTTGGTAATGTAGAATAAATTGTGTTATACTGGTCTATTATTGATTTTACATATGCAACATTTTCGGTATTCAATCTTACCAATGGAGAGTAAACGGAACGCAATCAATTTTTTTGTATATAAAACCTATTCCTTTTAAGTAATATTCCCGATTTTGACAAAAAAAGTTGCACTAAATTATTGTATCTCTCTCTCTTTCGTTTGTTGTAGGCTCACGCCGCCTGAGTGGGTATTATTATGATATAAATAGTAGTGTATCTTATCATATAGTTTGCCTGCGGTTGACTCTGCGATATGCTTTTGATGGTGAAAATATAATGCACAACCAGAAGAAGTATGTGAGAATTTTTATTATAGTTTCTGGGGTGTAAGGGGATTATTTTACTGTTCCTGATGGTTCATGGCGTATTCTTCATGGATCGCCCGCTCGACCCGCTGTATTGAAGAACCGCTTTCGTATGGTTTAATATTGTCCGTTCAATTACT
>OLOW01001092.1_pt1 | contig 18795 bp, 16 predicted proteins | sample 1672801 | NCBI WGS metagenome assembly OLOW01 (sample SAMEA3136725, study PRJEB25190) | human gut metagenome | biome: human gut; feature: human-associated habitat; material: faeces | place: Austria | collected 2013 | reverse complement strand
GAAGATGTTGTTAAGCAAGCCTTATCCTATTCTGAAAGGCATAATCGCAAAATTGTCTTTGCGTATTTGCTTTTACCGGGTATAAATGACCGGCCCTCAGATGTAAGACAACTTGCAAAATGGTTTCGGGGCAAAAAAGTTATGATTAACGTGTTACAATACAACCCAACAAGCAATTCAAGAATTAAAGCACCACAGAAACGGGAAATAGTTGCATTCAAACATCAATTAGAGCAAGCAGGACTTGAAGTTACTATGAGAGTTTCTCATGGCAGAGAGATTAACGCGGCTTGTGGACAGTTAGCTAACACATATAATAAATTCAAAAAAAAATGATTAAAAGTGCCAGACGCATAGACGCAGAGCCGATAACGCATTAGGTCAAAAAACCTATGTGTTATCGGCTTTTTTATTTAATATTGCGCAAAAGCCGCTGTTCCCTATTATAGAATGGATTGCGGGTAGTGTATTAAAGTCGCCCTTTTTTAAGGATACGGCGGTATCGGGGAGGTATCGCCGTGTCCATTTTTATTTACTGTAACCCGCCTAATGCTTTGCGGTCAAAAAAAGCTATGCTCCGCAAGCGGGATATTCCGGCTATGAATGTGAACTGTCAATACATTTAGCTACTGCTTACATTTCCTTTGCGCCCGTCCGCGTCTTGCGGACGGGCGCATTTTGCTTTTTTCAACTTTTTTCTGAAAAGCGCACTCAAGAGCCATCTCCCGAACGGGTACGGAGCGAAAGGGGCAGAGAGGACAAGCCCTTAACTCCCGTCCTCTACTCCACGCGGGAAGGAGGTGAACTCTATGGAGCTATCTTCTTCCGACAAGGAAAGAATACAACATCAGTACGACGCATTAGCAAAGAAAACTTTGGTCGGCGAAGCGAAAAGCCACCGCCGCACTCTTGCGAAACGCGCAGCACGCGAAGTTACTTTTTCGGATTTGAGCGAAAGCGAACTCGCGCAGCTTTTCACAACGGACGAATACGAAAGCGATTATTTCCGTTTTCAAGTGTCCGGCTTTGATGTACTCGTCAAAAATGAACTGCTTGCCGAAGCCCTTAACGCTTTGCCCGAAAGGAAACGCGACATTATCCTTTTGTCCTACTTCTTGGATATGAGCGACGCGGAAATTGGCGAACTGCTGAATGTTGTACGCACGACGGTTTTCCGGCACAGGAAATCCGCGCTTGCGAAAATCAAACAGTATTTGGAGGGAAAAGCAGATGATGAATACCGTTAGGAAGTCTGAAAATCTGTTGCCGTTCCCTGTCATTTCCGCAGCGGCAAACGGCGACACAACCGCCATGTGCGCGATCTTGAAGCACTACGAGGGTTACATAGCGAAACTTTGTACCCGCACGCTGAAAGACGACGCGGGCAATACCTATTCCTATGTGGACGAGGAAATGCGTAACAGGCTGCAAGTGCGCCTTATTACCCGCACCCTTGCTTTTCATGTAGGATAATCTTTTAGCCCATGCGGGGAGCGTGTCCCCTTTCCACGCTTCCCGTTATGGGCTATTTGTCGTTCCGCAAAAGCATATCCGCTGTTGATGTGCTTTTGCAGGCCGACAAAGCCTATTGTTCTTTGACAAAGAAAGCGGCCTTTGGTGCGCAGCATAACAGGCAAACGGGTACATTCCGTCTGTACCGAGCCAGTCGGCGGGTACGCCATGACAGCTTTTCCCCATAGGGGAAAAGCCGAGCGAGAACTACCGCGCCGTAAAACAGGTTTAGCAGCTTGTGGGCGACGACATACAAGGCGGCACAATGATACTCCCGCGTTGAACACCCTCAAAGTATTGCGCGGCGCACCCATAAGCATGGGCCGGGGTGAAACTCCCGTGAGGTTGCAGCTAACAACCGCCCGTTTTTGCCTTTTGACGAATATAGTTTATCCATACAGGAAAAGGAGGTTTTTCTAATGGATAAAAAACAGACAATTACAACCGAACGCAAAATAGGGAAAATCACCTATCTTGTTCAAGCGTTGCCGAGTGAAAAGGCAACCGATACAATCCATAAAAAGATTGAGAAACTCATTGTAAAGGATTTGCAGAAAAAGCCCGGAAATCCGGGATTTTTAGCGTCCGAGTAGTGCATTAGGCGGCGGGATATGGTATAATGATAGCAACACATTATACCTGTTTATTCGGCTGTCGGAAAGGAGGACTAATGTTACAGTCGAATAAAATCACCGCCCTTTACTGCCGTTTAAGTCAAGAGGATATGCAAGCCGGAGAAAGCGGAAGCATACAGCACCAAAAAATGATACTTCAACGCTATGCGGACGAACACCATTTTTTGAACACAAAGTTTTTTGTGGACGACGGATTTTCCGGCGTGAGTTTTGAGCGCGAGGGGCTGCAAGCGATGTTGCAGGAAGTGGAAGCCGGACGAGTGGCGACGGTCATTACCAAAGACCTTTCCCGTCTTGGCAGAAACTATCTGAAAACGGGCGAACTCATAGAGATTGTATTTCCCGAAAACGGAGTACGCTATATCGCGATCAACGACGGAGTTGACACAGCGCGGGAGGATAACGAGTTTACCCCCTTGCGGAACTGGTTTAACGAGTTTTACGCCCGCGACACAAGCAAGAAAATCCGCGCAGTTAAACAGGCACAGGCGCAAAAAGGCGAGCGCGTCAACGGGGAATATCCATACGGCTATATCCCAGACCCGAACAACCGCCACCACCTTATACCCGACCCGGAAACCGCGCCGATTGTCAAACAGGTTTTCGCTATGTTTGTTAGCGGCGTGCGTATGTGCGAAATCCAAAAATGGCTTGCGGAAAACAAAGTCTTGACGATTGGAGCGTTGCGCTATCAGCGTACAGGACAGGCGCGGTATCAGCGGGCAATGATCGCCCCCTATACTTGGCCGGACAAAACGCTCTATGACATATTAGCAAGGCAGGAATATTTAGGGCATACCATAACCGCGAAAACTCACAAGGTATCCTACAAGTCGAAAAAGACCCGGAAGAACGAAGAAGAACAACGCTATTTCTTCCCAAACACCCATGAGCCGCTTGTTGACGAGGAAACCTTTGAACTTGCGCAAAAGCGGATTGCTACCCGCCACCGCCCGACAAAAGCAGCGGAGATTGATATTTTTTCCGGCTTGCTGTTTTGCGCTGGTTGCAGACATAAGATGTATTACCAACAGGGCGTAAATATCGAGCCGCGCAAGTTTTCCTATTCTTGCGGCGCATGGCGCAACAGGGCAAGGACAGGCAGCGAGTGTACCTCTCATTATATCCGCAAAAACGTACTTCTTGATTTAGTGCTGGAAGATATGCGGCGGGTTTTGCGGTATGTTAAGGAACACGAACAGGACTTTATCTGTAAAGCTACCGAGTACGGCGACATGGAAGCGAGAAAGGCATTAGCGCAGCAGCAAAAGGAACTTTTCAAAGCACAGGCGCGTATGACCGAACTTGACACGCTTTTCCGCAAGCTGTATGAGGACAACGCATTAGGCAGACTGACAGATGAACGGTTTGTGTTTCTAACTTCCGGCTATGAGGACGAAAAGAAATCCCTTGCCGCAAGGATAGACGAGTTACAACAGCAGATCGCAACCGTTACCGAGCGAAAAAGGGATATATCAAGGTTTATTCAGATTGTCGGGAAATACAGCGACATACAGGAATTGACCTATGAAAACGTCCATGAGTTTATCGACCGTATTTTGATACATGAATTAGACCGGGAAACCAACACCCGGAAAATCGAAATCCATTATAGCTTTGTCGGACAGGTTGATACCGAGCAGGAGCCGACGCAAGTTGTCAACCATGACCGCCGCAACATGGTAGATGTAAAAAGTATCGCTATCTAACCTCAGCAAATTCATCACCCGGCTGCCCGAAGGGTATGATACCTTCGTGGGCGAGCGGGGTGTCAAGCTCTCGGGCGGGCAGAAGCAGCGCATCTCCATCGCGCGTGTATTTTTGAAAAATCCGCCCATCCTGATTCTGGACGAGGCCACCAGCGCCCTGGACAATGAAAGCGAGCGCCTGGTGCAAGAATCCCTGGAAAAGCTGTCCGAGGGACGCACCACCTTTACCATCGCTCACCGGCTTACCACCATCCGCAACGCCACCATCATCTGGGTGCTGACGGAGAACGGCATCGTGGAAAAGGGCACGCATCAGGAGCTGCTCGAGCTGGGTGGCATCTACGCCCATCTTTACCAAATGTATACGGAGGTGGCCTGATGAGCATTGCCTTTTCACCGGCAACGCCACAGCGGTTTCAGGAGATCTGTGCGCTGTACCAGGATGTGATCCGCGATATGCACGCGCGCGGTCTGAAGCAATGGGAATGGGACGTCTACCCCACCCGCGCCCAGCTGGAGGACGATATTACGCACGGGCGGCTCTACCGCGTGGAGGATGAGGGACGGCTCATCGCCGCCTTCGCCCTGGGCGACGCCATGGAGCCCGAATACGCCCGCATCACATGGGAATACGGGGTCAGGCCCGCCACGCTGCATCGCTTTGCGATGGTCTGCGAAAGCCTGGACCTGGCCTCACGGGTGCTGGCCTTTGTCAAGGAAGAGGCGCTGCGTCTGGGATACGACAGCCTGCGCCTGGACACCTGCGTGGAGGACAGCGCCATGCTGAAGGTGTTTTCCTCTGCCATGACACGGGAGGCGGGCCGCACCTTTTTTGAAAATCCGGGCGTGACCAGCGTGTGCTTTGAATCGCCCTTGAGCGATGCGTGCCCCATGCTGCCGCTGCGCATGTATCCGGCCTACCGCCACGGCGACATGACGCCCTGGGGCGGCGACGCGCTGCGCACCGTCTATGGCCGGGATATTCCCGATGATCGCACGGGAGAAGCGCTGGAGATCAGCGCCATCCCGCAGCTGGAAAGCCGCACCGTCACAGGTGAAACGCTGCCCCTTCTGCTGGAGCGCGACAGGGCGCGCCTGTCGGGCGATTATGCGGGTGAGGCGTTTCCCCTGCTGCTCAAGCTTCTGGCGGCCCGCGATTCGCTGAGCGTGCAGGTCCACCCGGACGACGCCTACGCCCGCGAGCACGAGGGCAAGCTGGGCAAGACCGAGGCATGGGTCATCCTGAAGGCGGAGGAGGGCGCGAGCATCCTTTACGGCCTGAAGGAGGGCGTGACGCTGGAGGCCCTGCGCGCCGCGCTGGAAGGCGGCGGCGATGTGGAGCGCCTCATCAGACGCGTGCCCGTGAAGCCGGGCGATGTGTACTACATGCCCAGCGGTATGGTACACGCCATTGGCGGCGGCATCCTGCTCTATGAAATCCAGCAGTCCAGCGATGTGACCTACCGCCTGTGGGACTTTGACCGCGTCAACGCCGCGGGAGAGAAGCGCCCCCTGCACATCCGCCAGTCCCTGGACGTGATCGTGCCCGAGCTGACCGGTCAGATCGCCCATATGCCCGAAAACGATGGCTGCGGCCTGGTGACGCTGCTGGACGTGCCCGCCTTCCATCTGGAGTGTGCCAACGTCAACGGCGAGTGCGAGCTTTCGCCTCAGCCGCACGCCTTCCGCATGCTGACGGCGCTGGCCGGGCTGCTGCTCAGCTGGCAGGGCGACGCCATCGAACTGAAGGCGGGTGACAGTGTGCTTCTGCCCGCCTCCTGTCCCCCGGTCACGCTGATGGGCGTGGGCCAGGCATTGATCTCCACCCCGCCCGCGCGTTCCTGACCGCGCGGGCGTTTTCAGGCATACAAAGGAGGAATCCGGGCATGAAGGCTTGCTCAAAGGGGACTGCCGCCGCGGCGTGCCTCGGCTACGCGCTGATCACGGCGGCGCTGTTCTGGGCCTCGCCGTATATTCGGCCTGAACCGTCCACGGGGGTTTTTCTGGCAGCCTTCTCCGCCGCGTCGCTGTGGGCGTGCAAGCGCCTGCCAGTGCGCGGCTGGCTGCGCGGGCGCGCGCTGGCCGGACTTCTGGCGGCGGCGCTGTATGCGTCGTTTGCCTCCTTCGGGTATCGGCTCTTCCTCTCCGGTGAACGCATGCAGTTCAGCGCCGGTCGCGTCGGGATGCTGCTGCTGGGCGTCGCCTGGTTTGTGCCGGTGCTGCTGGCCCTGTTGGGACTGGTCGAGCGCGCCTGCGTATGCATGGCGGCGCGCGCCGAACCGTCCGGCCGCGTCCTGCGACGGGCTTTCGCATGGCTCTGGGTCGTAGCGCTGGCCTGTCAGGCGGTCGCGGTGGCCAGCTTCTGGCCGGGCGGCTTTCCGCTGGATGCCATTCTTCAGCTCTATCAGGCGCTGGGGCTGCGGCCGCTCAACGACTGGCATCCCGTGATGCATACGCTGCTGCATCGGTTCTTTTTGCTGTTCTTCGACCATCCGGGATATCTGGTGGCGGTGCAGGGGTTCTTCTTCTCGCTGATCGTGGCGAGGGCCGCGCTGACCGCCTGCCGCTTCGGCGCCCGGCTGCGCACGGTGGCGCTGGGCGTGGCGGTGTTCTGCCTTCTGCCCAATCAGGTACTGAGCAACATCGGCCTGCTTAAGGACTTTCCCTTCACCTATACGCTGGTATGGGGCACGCTGCTGATGGCCGAGCTTGTCCAAAGCCCGGACAGGCTGCGCCGGCCGGGCTTTGTGATTCAGGCGGTGCCCTGCCTGTTTCTGATGGGCGGCCTCAGACACAACGGCATCCTGCCGATGCTCTTCATGGCCGCGGCATTGGTCGTGGTGGGCTTGCGCCACCGGCAGTTTGTGGGCCGTGCGCTGGCCTGCGCGCTGGTGCCCGTGCTGCTGCTGGCGGGGTTCAAGGGGCCGGTATACCGCCTGCTCAAGGTGGAGCCCAATGAGGTGCCCAGCTACGTAACCATGCTTTGTGCGGCGGGAGCTTGTCTGCACCAGGGGGAAACGCTGTCCCAGGCAAGCGAGGAAAAACTGGAAACCATCCTCTCCCTTGAAGATTGGGCAAACGGATACAGCCGCTTTGCTGGACACGATCTTTACCGCGATCTCGAACCATCTTTTATGGAGCGTGCGCATCTTTCGTTGGTCGAAGTTTTTTCCATTTACCTGGAGGCTCTGGCAAATTATCCTGATATCGTGATTAAAGACCGGCTGGACGGCATGAATCTGTTGTGGGACGTAACGCAGCCGGACGAAAGTTTCAACACCGATTATTCGGATCATGCATTCATTGAGCCCGATGTGGGGCTGGTGATGCCGGGCGTCGAAGAGGGCGAGGCGTACCGCAACCCTTCCCTGATCGCACGGGCATACCGCTGGGCCGCAGCTTTCCACTTTCCGGGCGAATCGCTCACCGGCCAGCTGCATAACATGCTGCTATGGCGCTCCGGGGCGTGGTTGATACTGCTGTGCGTGATCATGCTCTACTGGATCAGGCGACGCCTCAGCGACCTGTGGCTGTGCGCCGCGCCGCTGCTGGGCAATCTGCTGGCCATGGCGCTTGCGTTGTGTCATCAGAGCTTCCGCTACGTGTATTTCGTGCAGCCGGTGACGCTGTGCCTGCTGCTGCTGACCGTATTCTTTGACGCGCGCAGGAGACGGGCAGCCGCCGCCCAGGCATGAAAAACAGGTCCGCCATCCCGACGCTTTTCCATGGATGACGGACCTGTTTTTCTCTGTCAATTCCGGGTCATGATCTGCAGAATCTTGCGGTCGGTTTCCCGCATGCCGTCGCGGCCCAGCTCGCCCACGTTGCGGATGGTATTCTCGATACCCTTGGAGAGAATGCCGTCGCCGCCGTAGAACTGATGGCCCTTGCGATACATTTCAAAGCCCAATATGCCCGCGTCCACCGCCGAGGCGATCTTCGCGGCGCAGGAAGGCTTGGCCCCATCGCACACGATGCCGCTCACGATCGCCAGCGCGTTGACGATGGTGTGGGCTACGGTTTTGTAGTCGCCCGTGAGCAGGTAGGCGATGCCCGCGCCCGCGCCGCTGCCCGCCGTCACCGCGCCGCAGTAGGCCGAAAGCTTTCCGATGGCCGTTTTCTGATGGATGGCGCACAGATTGGCCACAGCCAGAGCGCGGTAGAGTTCCTCACGGCTCTTGCCGTATTCGCGGGCGTATTCCAGCACGGGCAGGGATACCGTCAGCCCCTGGTTTCCGCTGCCGGAATTGATGACCACGGGCATTTCACAGCCGCTCATGCGCGCGTCGCTGCCAGCGGCGGCCTGCGCGCGGGCGCGCACGCGCACATCGCTGCCGTAGGTATCCAGCAGCACGTTGCCGATATCCGCGCCCCATCCGCTCTTGAGTCCCTCGGCCGCGATGGCGGTGTTGCATTCGATCTGCCGGTCCAGCACGTCGCTAACGTCATCCGGGTCCAGGCAATCAGCAAAGGCGCAGATGTCCTCCACGGTGAGCAGCGCATAATCGACGGTCGCCTCGGTGCTCTCCACGCTGCCATCCTCGCTGAAAAGGGTGTTCCCATCCACACGGATGCTGACGATGTGCGTATGGCTGTGGCTGATGCGCACGCTGGCCTCGTGCTCCCCGCTCCATACGGTCACGATCATGTCCAGCAGAACCCCGCTTTCCAGCGGCACCACCTCAATGGGCGTTTCCGCGGCAAAGCGCTCGATGTCCCGGATCTGGTCCGGGGTCACGTTTCCAAGCGCCTCCAGCCCCGCCCCCTCATCGCCTGCAACGATGCCGGCGGCCACCGCTGCGCGGATGCCCTTCTGACCGCCGGTGTTGGGCACGGTGACGCTTTTGACGTTTTTGATGATGTTTCCGCTGACCTGTGCGCGCACGCGGTCCGGCATCCGCCCCAGGGCGTGCCGCGCTTTGGCGGCGCAGTAGGCCAGGGCAATAGGCTCGGTGCAGCCGGTAGCCGGCACCAGTTCCTCCCGCAGGATGGCGCAATAGGCCTGATAAAGGGCGTCGTTTCGCTCCATGATTTGTCGCCTCCTGTTGCATTGTAGAAACAGCATACCATAAACCGGGGCGGCAGTACAATGTTTTTCGGGCGCCAGCCCCTGCTAGGCCACGAAGGTCAGGAAATAGGTCAGGGAATCCTGAAGCGCCGCCAGGCACGCCTGAATGATGTTGGAACTGACGCCCGTGGTGGTCCAGACATGGCTGCCGTCGGTGCTCTCGATGAGCACGCGCACCACGCTGGCGGTGCCGCCGCTGTCGATGACGCGCACCTTGAAATCGCGCAGGCGCATGCGCTCCACCTGCGGATAAAACACCAGCAGCGCCTTCCTGAGCGCCAGGTCCAGCGCGTTCACGGGGCCGTCGCCCTCGGCGGCGTTGATCTCCTCGCGCCCATCCACACTTACTTTGATGTATGCCTGGGCGCTGCGCTCGTCGCGCTGGTTGCCCGAAAGCACGTGGAAATCCCGCACCTCAAAATACCGTTTGCTCATGCCCAGCGTGTCCAGCGCCATCAGGTCGAAGCTGCCGTCGGCGCTCTCGTAGGCGTAGCCGCGCAGCTCGCGGCGCTTGAGCCGCTCGGTCACGCGCTTGACGCGCGGGTCGTCCCGGCTGATATCGGGCAGGAGGCGCTTGAGGCGCGCATATACGCCCGTGCGCCCCACCTGCTCGCTGAGCAGAAAGCGGCGCTGGTTGCCCACGGCTTCCGGAGAAATGTGCTCAAAGCTGGCCGCGTCCTTCACCACGCCGTCAATGTGCATGCCGCCCTTGTGCGCAAAGGCGCTGTAGCCCACGTAGGGCGCGCGGGGATTGGGGGTCAGGTTCATCACTTCCAGGATCTCGCGCGTGGTCTGGGTAAGCGTGTGCATGTTTTCCGGCGGCACCAGCGCATAGCCCATCTTCAGTTGAAGCGTGGCCAGCAACGTGCTCAGATTGGTGTTGCCGCACCGCTCCCCCACGCCGCCCACGGTGGCCTGCGCCATGGTCGCGCCCGCGCTCACGCAGGCCAAGCTGCCCGCCACGGCCAGCCCCATATCGTCATGGCAATGGATGCCCACGCGCGTGTCCCCCAGCGCGCAAAGCACCTCCGCCGTGCGGGCGCGCAGCGCGTCCGGCAGCGTGCCGCCCTTGGTATCGCACAGCACCAGCACGTCCGCGCCGCCCTGCCGCGCCGCCCGCAGCGCCTCCATGGCATAGTCCCGGTCGTACTGCGCGCCGTCGAAGAAATGCTCGGCGTCAAAGAGCACGCGCCGTCCCTGCCCGGCCAGATAGGCCACGCTTTCACGGATCATGCGCAGGTTTTCCTGCGGTGTCACGCGCAGAACCTCCGTCACCTGCCGGATATCCGCCTTGCCGAAGAGACTCACCACCGGCTGCTCCGTGCCAAGCAGCGCCGCCAGCCCCGCGTCCTCCTCAGGGGCCGCGCCCGCGTGGCATGTGCTGCCGAAAGGCACCAGCACCGCCTGGGTCAGAAAGGGCGCTTTGCGCGCCTCCTCAAAAAAGGTCTGGTCCTTGGGGTTGCCGGTGGGGTTTCCGCCCTCGATCAGGGGCACGCCCAGCCGGTCCAGCGCCAGGGCGATCTTGCGCTTGTCCGACAGCGAGTGTTCTACGCCTTCGCCCTGCGCGCCGTCCCGCAGGGTGGTATCCAAAAGCTCGATGCGCTGCATGGAGCGTCTCCTTTCAGCGGCTGGCCGCCGCATAGACCGCATTGTGCAATAGCCGCCTCACCCGGTAGATCTCCAGGCTGTCGCGCGAGGGGCAGATGCGGTTGGTCAGGAAGATCACATACAGGCCGCTCGTGGGGTCCAGCGCAAAGCTGGTGCCGGTAAAGCCCGTATGCCCCACCGTTTCGCGGGGGAAGAGGTCGCCGGTGTAGCCATTGTCGTACGCCGGCAGGTAAAACGACAGGCCCCGGCCCTGCGCCATGCCGGGGGTGTGGTTGCGCATGGCCAGCTCCACCGTGGCGGGGCAGAGGTAGTGCGTGCCGTCCGGCAGCTGGCCGCGGCGGCAGAGCATCTGCAAAAACAGGGCCAGATCGTCCATATTGCCAAACACGCCCGCGTTGCCCGCCACGCCGCCCAGAAAGCGCGCGTTTTCATCGTGCACCACGCCCTGCAGGCAGCGCCCGTCGTCCTGCATCTCGGTGGCGGCGATGTTGCCATCCTGGGGCAGGTAGCCGGTATCGCGCATCTTGAGGGGCCAGAAGACCTCCTTCATGGCCAGCTCATTCAGTCCCATGCCGTAGAGGCACTCCAGCAGCTGCCCCAGCAAAATGAACCCCGCGCAGCAGTAGCGTACCCGCGCGCCCGGCGGGGAGACCAGCGGCGCGTTGAGGATCGTTTCGGCGCTGTTTTCCGGCTGGTCGGACAATTCCCACAGATGCAGTCCCGTGGGAAAGCCCGCCGTGTGCGTCAAGATCTGGGCAATGGTGATGTCGCGCTTGTCCGGCGGCGCATCCAGAAACGTGCCCAGCCGGTCCCACAGACACAGTTTGCCCGCCTCCATGGCGCGCAGCGTCAGCATGCCCACCACCAACGGCTTGGTGACGGAGGCCAGGTCGTACCGGGTATGCTCATTGGTCAGGGGCGCGTCGTCCTCGATGGACAGGCGGCCATAGGCGCGGCGGTACAGCACGCGCTCGTCCCGGCCCACCAGCAGGCAGGCGGAGGGAAACGCACCCGCCTCCAGCGCCCGGACGATTACCTCGTCCGCAAGCGAAAAATTGGGGCTATTACGCATCTGCCCGCCTCCCTTGTGCTTCGTTGGACCAGTAGACCACGGAAAAGCCGTCCGCGCCCTTCATGCGCTTGACCAGCCTGCACTTGGGATTCACGCCCACCTTATGGCCGCACAGGGCCAGCATGGGCGCGTCGCCCGCGCTGTCGCCGTAGGCCCAGGAGGCGGCGTAGTCCACCATGTCGCCGCGCGCGGCCAGGTCCTCGGCCAGACGCAGGGGCTTTTGTACGCCCCGGCAGTTTTCGCCCGCAATCAGGCCGGTATATACGCCGTTTTCCACATGCATGCGCGTGCCGATGATGCGCTGGATGGGCAGCTCGTCCTTGAGCGCCTCCAGATAAAACGTGGGCGACGCCGTGATCAGCAGCACCTCCGCGCCCTCGGCATGCCGCCGCCTCAGCTCCTCCACGCCCTGGGGATACAGCCGCGGAAGCAGCTCTTCCCGGCAGAAGGCGCGGCCCAGCGCCTCAACGCCGGCCTGCTCCCGGCCCGCCAGAAAGGACAGGCTCTCCCGCTTCGCCCGCTCCGCCGTGGTCAGATGCAGGCCGTAGGCGACCGCCCACAGTGCCGCGCGCAGCAGGCCGCCCGCGCCGATCAGCCCCCGTGCATGGGCGTAGCGCACAAAGCGCACGATGGAATCACCCCGGATGAGCGTTCCGTCAAAATCAAAAAGCGCATAGGGCTTTTGCAAGGTCCTTCCCCTCCTGCCGGCATCGCGGCCAAGCCGCTCCGTTGCGAGTATAGCACGATTTGCGCAAAAACGCCACCATCCGCTTGCATTCGCGGCGCAGGTATGATATAAATGGCAATGAAATCCGTTTTTACCGGGCTGGAGGCGCTTATGGGGAAGCTGTATACCGTTTTGCGCGGCGCCTGTCGCGTCGTGATGCCAAAGATGCGGGCCGAGTGGGCCGTGCCCTTTGATGGGCAGCCCAGCGTTTTTTGTCCCAATCACGCGGGCGCGTTCGGCCCCATCGACATGTGCGTGTTTTTCCCCTTGAGCGACCACTGCCACCCCTGGCTCAACGCCGCCGTGATGGACCCCAAGCTGGTGCCCGCCTATGTGCGTCAGGATTACTGGTGGCGGCCCGGCTGCAGGCTGGAGCCGCTCTACAACGCGACCCTGCCCTATCTGGCGGCGGCCGTGCTGCCGCCCATTCTGCGCAGCGTGCCCGGCGTGCCGGTGTACCACGACATGCAGGTGATCAAGACCTTTCGCAAAAGCATTGAGTACCTGCGCCAGGGCGAACATCTGATCATCTTCCCCCAGCAGCCGTCGGGCTTTCAGTCCCATTACCAGGAGCTCAACAGGGGCTTTTTGCAGATTGCGCCCATGGCCTGGCGCACGCTGAACCTGCGTCTCAAGTTCTATCCCGTGCACATCGACTACAAAAAGCGCTACTTCCGCATCGGCGCCCCGGTGGAATACGATCCGGAGGTGAGCCTCAAGGAGCAGGAGCAGCGCCTGATCGACGGCATCGCCGCGGGAATCTGAGCAAAACAAAGGGACCGTTCCCGACGAACGGCCCCTTTTGATTTAGCCCCATTCCTCCAGCGCGCGCTTTCCGATGAGGTAGCTGCCCACCAGCCCGCTCACCGGGAACAGCGCCGGAGCGACGATATACTCGTCGATATGCTCCAGTACCGCGGGCGACTGCACATATCCACCCAGCAGGCGCAGCGTTTCGGCCCGCACCATGGGGAAGAGGGCCGCCCGCTGCATCACGCCGCCGCCCAGCACAATGCGCTGGGGGCTGACCGTCAGGATCAGATTGACACACATCTGCGCCAGATAATGCGCCTCCAGCCGGAAGGTGGGATGGTCGTCGGGCAGGTCGCGCGCGTCGCCGCCGATGCGCGCGCCGATGGCCGGACCCGCGGCCAGCCCCTCCAGGCATCCGTCGTGATAGGGGCATACGCCGCGCGGGTTGGGATCGTCGGGATGAGGCCTGAGCAGCATGTGCCCCACCTCGGGGTGCAACAGGCCATGCACGGTGCGGCCTCCCACATATACGCCGCCTCCAACGCCCGTGCCCACGGTGATATACACCGCGCTTTCGCAGCCACGGGCCGCGCCGCACTCCACCTCCGCAATCACGGCGGCGTTCACGTCGGTGTCGATGGCGGCAGGGATATCGCGCCCGTCAAGCAGGCCCTTCAGCAGCGGATAATTCCGCCACTTGAGTTTGGGGGTGGAGGTGATGTTCCCGTACGTGGGCGAGGCAGGGTTCAAATCCAGGGGTCCGAAGCTGCCTACGCCCAGCGCGTCAATGGCATGATCGCGAAAAAAGCCCGTCATGCGCGGCATGGTGATCTCCGGGGCCTCGGTGGGAATGGTCAGGCGTTCCAGTTCCTGCCCGTCCCCGTCATAGACGGCCAGCACCATCTTGGTGCCGCCCGCTTCCAGCGCTCCGATTTTGGTCATGGGTTTCCATCTCCTTTATCTGCTGTTTCCGTGGTGAAAGCATATACCGCAAAGCCGCCCTCCTCCGCCTCCAGCACGGCGGTCACGGGCCGCCCCAGCTGTCGGTTAAGGCAGGCCATGAACGCATCCGACGGCTGCGCCCCCGCGCCGGTTACCAGCCGCAGGGGACTGTCCGCGAAATCCGCGATGCGGAAGCCGTCATGCGCGTAGCCGAAGCGCGCAAACGCCGCGCAGTATCCCTCGGAGTGGTTGTTCCAGCCGCCCCAGGCCAGCAGGAGGTTGGCGGGCTTGCCCGCGCTCCAGTCGGGGAACAGCGAGCGGTCGTCCCCGAGGGAAAGGTCCGCGATGAACAGCCGGTCCCCATGGGCCAGGGCATAGCGCTCCAGCCGGGTGCAGGCGGATTCACCCTGCGCGGGATCGGGGTTGTAGGTGCTATGATACGCCGCCCTGGCGCAGGGGGCAAGCATCGCAGCGCCCACCAACACCGCCGCCACGGCCGCCGCCCGGCGAGGGCCGCTCCCGGAGGTCCACAGTCCCGCCGCGCCATGCAGCACAAGCCATAGCGCCAACGCGACGGCGGGCAGCAGCACCGTCATGGCCGCGCGGGCGGGCAGACGCCCCATCCATGCCAGATACAGCAGCATGGCCGCCGCCGCCAGCCCCACCCCGGCCGAAGCCAGAAACGGCCACAGCCGGGAGCCGCGCGGACCCGCCAACGCCAGCAACGCCGCCAGGGCGCACAGCCCGGCCAGCGCCGCACACGCCCAGTACGCGCCCCGGCTGCGCCTAAAGAGCACGCGCAGGGTTTCCAGCGCCTCCTGCGGGGTGTGCGCCTCCTCCGGAGGCTCAAGCGCCGCCAGCGCCTCCGTGGTCACGCTTGCATCCAGCAGGCAGCCGGATAGGGCCAGCTCCGCCATTTCAGGGGTCAAGCCGGCGGCCTCCAGTGCCTCCGCCTCCGCCGCAGTCAGGCCGCCATAGTCGATGGCCTGCGTCCGCGCCGCCTGCCAGGCCAGGTAAGAGGCCCGCTCCGGAGCGGAGAGCTGCACCGCACGCACCCCGGCCGATACGCCAAAGAGCACGGCCACCGCCGCAGCCCCGGCTCCCAGCGCGCGCCAGGGGGCCTTCTTCATCAGCCCCAGCTCCATAAGCGCGCCCACCCATAGGCACAGCGAAGGCAGAAACGCCTGCGCGCGCAGCAGATATGCCGCATAAAGGAGCGTGCCAGACCCCAGCGCACCCCTGACGGCGGCTTTGCGTCCGGCCTGCCAGTCCACCGCCACCAGCCGCCACACCGCCGCGCCACCCGCGGCGGCGGCCGTCAGGGTATAGGTTACGCTGGTCAGTCCCTCGGCAGCCAGGCCCAGCAGGTACGCCACTGCGGCCAGCCAGCCGCACCAGGCGGGCAGCATGAGCCGCTGCGCCGCGCGCATGGCAGAGAGCACGGCGGCATACGCGCTGATCCACAGCACCGCCACCTGCGCCACGCTGAACCAGGCTACGCCCGGCCACAGCAGAGACAGGCCATGCATGAGCCAGCCCAGAAACGTATGCGTGATATAGTTGAAGCTCTCAAATACGCCGCCCACCATGCCCCCAAAGGAACGGGCGAGCAGCACGTCATCCCCCAGATCGTAATGCACATTGGTGCAGAAAAGCACGTAGGCAAGGAGGGCGGCCACGGTCGCCGCCGCCGCAAGGCGCTGCGGCCATCGCTTCCCAATGCATCGCACAGGCAGTTCCTCCCTTTGCTCGTTCCCTCAAAGCATAGCGGGGCCGACAGAAAAAGTCAAGGGAGGTTTCGCCCTTTTTCGATCTGTGGTATAATCAGGAAAGCAGGTTGGAAGGAGGACCTCCGATGTCAAAGGTATTTTCGCGGCTGTGTTCCCTGAGCCTTTCGCGGCGCACGCTGGCGCGGGTGATGGCCGCCGTCTTTTTTGTCTCGCTGATTCCGCTCATCGTCATCGCTGTGTACAATTATCCGGCGGACGACGATTTCAACTTCGTCCTGCCTGCGGCCGACGCATGGGTACGCACCGGTTCGCTGGTGGAGGTCGTAAAGGCCATCTGGAACAAGGGCGTGGACACCTATGCCTCCTGGCAGGGCGACTTTGTCTCCACGGCCCTGTTCAGCATTACCCCCATCATCTTCAACATCCGGCTTTATTTCCTGAGCAACTGGTTTACGCTGGCCCTTCTGTGCCTGTCGGCGGGCTATCTGATCAAGGGCGTGGTGTGCGTCCATCTCAAGGCGGACCGTGCCACCTTCTGGATCGTCTATGTGGCGACGATGGTGCTGGTGCTGCAATTCATGCCGGCTATCGGCTGGAGCGTCTACTGGCATAACGGCGGCATCTACACCGTCACGGCCTGCTTTCTGGCGCTGCTGCTGGGCGTGCTCATCCGCTGCGCCGCGCCCATGACCCGCGCCCGGAGTGTCGTCCGCGGCGTTTTGGCGCTGGTGCTGGGCTTTCTGCTGGGCGGCAGCTTTTACGGGCCGATGCTGGGCGCGCTGGTGCTGCTGACATTGACGACCGCCGCTGCGTTTGTTCTGCGCCAGAGGCACCGCTGGCACAGCCTGGCCGCCCTCGCCGGGTTTGCGGTTTCGCTGGTTATCAGCGTCACCGCTCCGGGCAACGCCGTGCGCCAGGGGCTCAACGGCGACCCGATGAACCCTCTTGAGGCCGTGGTGGTTTCCGTACTGGAATCCTTCGACTGGGCGGGTGAATGGATGGGCCCCCAGCTCTGGGCCATGCTGCTCCTTATCCTGCCCGCGCTGTGGAAGCCCCTGCGGGACAGCCGCTTTCACTTCCGCAGGCCGTTCTGGGTGCTGATCGCGCTCTACGGTCTGTACTCGGCAACCATCGTGCCCGGCATCTACACCCACGCGGGCTACGACACCCAGCGCTATCTGAATGCTCTGTACCTGTATTTCCTGATATTCATCATCGGGGGGTCGATTTATCTGGAGGGCGCGCTCATCCGCTGGCTGGAATGCCGGGCGGCTGAAGGCGGCGCGGCCAACCTGCTCGCCGCTGCTGAGGGGCTGGGCCGGCGCTATTGCGCGCTTGTGCTGGCTGCCTGTATCGCACTGACTGCTCTGGGCGGATTCGCCTTCACGATCATGAACACCTCGTCGCTCAGCGCGGCCAAATCCCTGCTTACGGGCGAGGCGGCGCGCTTCCTTGAGGAAATGGAGGAACGCCAGGAATATATCCGCGTGACCGACAGCGACGAGGTAGATGTGCCCGTGCTGTCCGGCCAGCCGTATGTGTTCAAATATGACCGTCTGCCCTTGCAGGGGATCTATGGAACCGTTCGCTATATGAAGATGTACTTTGAACTGTTCTACAACGCACAGAACCCCTAGCCCATGCAAAAGCGAAGCCGCCGCCCCTGTGCCGGGACGGCGGCTTTGCTTTTGCGTCGCGGGGTTCGCTCATACCCGCTGCCACAGCACCTGATAGGTATGGCCGTCCGTGCCCCTGGCCGGGCGGTAGGGACGGCCGCCCGGCGGCGGCGTTTCGGAGCGGTGCGCGTACGCCACGCGCCGCACGCGCCCATCGACCTGCTGCATGCCCACCCACAGGCCGTCAGGTCCGCCCGCCTGCGCCGCGTTCACAAAGCGCCAGCCCGGCAGGTCGAACAGGCGGCAGGGAATCCCCCGCTCGAAGAAGGGGCGCAGGGCCTCAAACCCACGCGGCCATAGAAGCGGACGGAGACGGTCCGCCGGCGGCGCCTTGGGAGCGGGCGCAAACGGAAAATCCGGTTCCTCCGGAGCGTCCTCCCCGGTCTCGCAGGCAGGCGTGCCGGCATGGACCGCCTCCTCCTGCGGCGCAGGACAGGGCGCAGAAGGAGGCTGACAGGGCCCCTGATGCGCAGGGGCAGCCTCCGGCTTTCCACGCGCGTTTTCCCCGGTGACGGTTTCCGGCGTGCAAACGCAGGCATCCGTTCCGGCCGTCTCCCTCTCCGGCTCTTCCGCCTGCCGGCCGCTCCGCTCCGGCAGTTCCTCCCCCATGGCTCGCCGGGCGGCGTCTACATAGGGCAGCGGGTCGATGGCGGGCAAAAAGATCTCCCGCGGCAGTTCCCTCTCCCGCTTTCGGGGCTGCTTTACCGGTATGACCTGCGGCTGGGGCGCGGGGCGAACCGGCGGGGGCGGGGCAGGCGGGGCCGGCTCTGCGACGGGGCCGGAAACCGGCTGGACGGGCGCCTTGGGAACGCTCCGGGCCCGCTGCATGCGCGCCAGCCGCTCGCACAGGGCCAGCGCGGCGTTTTTGGCATCCAGCAGGCTGCCCGCGCTCTGCTGCACGCACAGGCCGATCATCAGCGGCACGGGCTCCGCACCACCGCTGAGCAGCAGCACGGCCTGCAGACGCTCCGGCGCGAGCGCGTCCCCGGGAAGCTCCGCCGTAAGGGACGCCTCCCCGTGCGCGTTCACGCGCGTGGCGCCCATGAGCCGCGCCTCGCCTCCCGCGCCGTACCAGTAGGCTTGCACGCTCTCTGCCTCCAGCCCGCGCGCGTTGAGCTGCGCCAGCAGCGCTCCCCGTTCGCTCTGCAATCGCGCATAACCGCTCACGCCCGGGCGCATGGGTTTGAACAGGATCAGTCGTTGGCGAAAATCCGGCATGGGCGCGCCTCCTTTTGGGCAAGGATATGCCCCGTCCCCGCCCCGCATGCCTGTCTCCCCGCCCGCGCGGCTACTGTTTCACTTTGTGGCTCTACACCAGCTTGAGCATCAATAAGTAAAACAGCACCATCTAATACTCTTAAAC
>OLOW01001089.1_pt1 | contig 18814 bp, 13 predicted proteins | sample 1672801 | NCBI WGS metagenome assembly OLOW01 (sample SAMEA3136725, study PRJEB25190) | human gut metagenome | biome: human gut; feature: human-associated habitat; material: faeces | place: Austria | collected 2013 | reverse complement strand
AAACACAGGAAATATCAGTGTTTTCTTATGTTTTCCCTTAATTATAAGGTTCATGGGAACCATAGTTATTTCCAAAACTGATATTGATAGCAATCGGCTTCCCCATCTGCGCTGCCTGTCGGACAAGATAATCGATTCCTTCCATCAGTTCCGTTGTCCTTGGAAAAGAATTTTCTCGTGCATTTCCCATCTTTACAACCAGAAGTTCACTTTCATACGCAACACCACGGTTCACTCCACCTGATGCTCTCCCATTTCCCGCTGCAATTCCAAGAACTGCAGTACCATGTCCACTGAAATCCCTGGACGGAACAAGGCGCCTGCCCTCAGTTTCTTCAAGTGCAAGCGCCTTATCTATTTCTTCTTTCGTATATTCAGTTCCCCTTGTATAACCTTCCGGTGGATTTTCATTTCCACTCTGATCCCACAAGCGCAAGATCCTGCTGCTGCCATCCTCATTTCTGAAATCCGGGTGAAAAAAATCCACTCCAGAATCCACAATACCTACAAGGATTCCTTTCCCGGTCAGTCCATCAATCCCTGTCTGCACCGGCAGGATACAGCTGGCATCTCTTGCCTGATAAGTCTCAAAATAAAGTCGTTTTGGCATTTCAATAAACTCAATCTGTTCCCGTTTGGAATATGCATCTATTTCCGACTCTGACAATGTCACCACTGCATATCCCCCCAGAAGCGGTATCACCTGAATCCCCTCTCCTCCAAGTCCACTCTCCGGCCCACTGTACTTCACGATCACATCCCACACTTTTGCAGATGAATCATACCCAACAGTCAGATTTTCTGATTTTTCACGTTCCTGTGGTGTAGCATCCATCGCAAGGTTCAAAAGATTATCCAGCTTCTGATCCGGCATAAGCCCTCCATTCTGCCAAAATGACTTCCATATCTTATTTTATTCTGCTTCATTTCTGAGCATGTTAAAAAAAGGCATGAATCCCGGACTGTTTTCCCACTTTTTCTGCAAAGGCCGATTCCTACTGGCTTACTGCCTGCTCACTGGCACCGGCACAAACCATCATGATCTTTACTGATCCCTCGAGTCCCATGTTTACCGGCTCTTTTATGGCCCTTCGTTCTCTTTCCTTTCCAATCCTTCTCTTTCGAATCTGATTGATGGATTCTGTAAAATAAGGCCACCCATCCATAAGGATTCCCGGATAGTATTCCGGTTCCTGAGACGGATCCAGTACACTGTTGATAAGCGGACCGGTGCAGACCAGCCTGATCTGATTTTTCCCAGATACTACTACATCTGTGATATCTAGTTTCCAGGGACGTTTCCATATAATGCCCGCTGGTTTTTCATTGACAAATACACGGGCAGTATCTGCAAGACCTTCCAGCTGCAGATATACCTTTTCCTGATCCGGCTGTGAAAGTTCAAAGACTGCTTTATAGGATCCCTTTCCACAGAAATCACGTAGTTCCGGGAACTTCTGCCAGAAGACAGGTGTTTCCATATCCAGGCGTACCTTCCGTTCCAAAGCTGTCAATGTCCATCCTTTCACTTCCAGAATTCCCGTTGTCTGCTCCCTGACCTCTTTCAGATAACGTCTTCCCTTTCCAAATACAACCAGCACGGAATCAAAGGCTTTCAGTTCCAATTCCACGGTAATCCCCTGGTCCTGTGCTGTAACAGCTTTCACCCCTCTCGGCCTTGCTGTCGCACAGTCATACACACAAAATTCCTGTCCCATTTGGGAAAAAGCCACCGAAACCACTTCTGTTTTTTCTGAGATATTTGCCAGGAAATAGAAATCCTCTTCCCCGACTTTATGGTGAAGGTACCCTGCTGCTGCAGTTTTCGGACCAATGCAGGCATCCGGCTGCCTTTTTTCTCTTAACAGATGAAGCATTTTCTCAGTCCGGTCTGCGCTTTTCGCAGCTGCACCCTTTCCATAACCCTGCCAGCTTTCCATCTCTTCTGGGAACAGCTGTGCCATGATTTCTTTCACTTTCTCGCTTTGCTCTTTCCACTGGCACATGCCACAGCTGTCATCTGGCACGCCATCTGCTGCCAGCAAAAGACCGCCGTTTTTCACAAACTGGTCCAGAGCCTTTGCCGTCTCCAGAGGAAGCCTTTTACAGCCGATCAGAAGAATCACTTTGTATACATTTTCACCGATCTTCAGTCCATTTTCCATAATTCCAAGGCTGGTCAATGCTTCATCATTTACATAATCAAAGCTGTATCCTTCTCTTGCAATCCGGTCTGGCACACCCCACTGGAGGTACTCCTGAAGACGCATTCCCATATGCAGATTTGCAATAGGTGTCTGAGACCAGACATCCCCCTGGGGCAGATAAATAGCCACATCATTTCGCACATACCCCAGCCTGAATACAGCCGACATTCTCTGAATATAATCCCCAACCTCCTTATAGCAGTCCCATGCAGGATTGGTGTGGTTCAAATTAGAGGATGCATAAAAAGCCCATCCAGGTACCCCGGCTTCTTCTGGAGAATAGGCATAGCCATGGTTCACAATAGCATTCATACCGTCCAGGAAAATGGCATCTGCAGCAGCCTTCACATTCTCATAATTTACAAGGAAACGTGGCACCCGAAGCCAGGTAAAGGACTCGTTGGACACAATTTTCCGCCCGTAAATATGAGCTGCGGAAGTGGCAAGACGCCTTTGAATGGTATTTACATGAAGCTTGTCCTGGGGGCCAAAGGATTCTCCCTCCGGAATGTCTGCCAGAGCATAGGCCTTCAAAATATCTGCCCAGGTTCCATGTGCCTGGATACGGGATTTCATCTCATGATCCTCACACCAGCTGGTAAAACGTTCAAAGAAATTTTCCAGAGTAAGCTCGGACATGGTGAGATAATAATCATAGCGGATGCGTTCTGCAATCTCCCCCACTTCCCCTACAAGCCCATAAAGATATGGGGTAAGTTCATAGCCTCTGCGTTTTCGGAATTCTTCCGGAAGATACTGCGTCCAGTTATTTCCTCCCAACTCAATAGAATCACAGAAGAAACAGCGGATCCTGTTTTTTCCAAGCCGCTCCAAAAGAGGCTCTGCTGCGTTTTTCAGAAAAAAATCCGTCACATCCTGGCGGCAGTGATCAATGGCATATCCACCAGCACCACGGGTGGGAATGGGTACAGTCTGCCTATAGCTTTCGGAAACAAAAGCTACGATCTTCCAGTTTCCCTTTGGAACCGGCACATTCACCAGTTCCTTTCCCCAAGGCCATCCATAGAGCATTTTTTCCTGAAGATATCCTGTAATATCCATCAGGCTTTCCGGAATCATAGTGCTGTTTTCCATGCGTCCCATAGCAACGCCTACGATTTCCCCCTCGATCAGTGTGGTAAAATCATAGGAAAAAAAATCCACAGGTCCTGTTACATCGATCTGCCAGGTGGTCACCATCTGAGGAGCCATATCCTGCGGTACAAAAGGCCCTCCATAAGGCCAGGATGAGCCAAGGGTAAAATCAATCCCCAACCCCAGCTTTTTGGCCTCAGTCAGGGTAAAATCCAGGATTTCAAAAAACTCCGGAGAGTAAAAAGGGATATTGAAAATCCCTCTTTTCTCATCATCTGCTGCCAATGGATACAAAATAGCGATCTCCGCACCGCCCAGTCCTGCCTCTTTCATAAAATGCAGCTCACGGATAATCTCCTCATGTGTGACAGCGCATCCATACCACCACCATCTTGTCCAGCCTTTTGCTTCCTCCGGTGGATTTTGAAGCATTTCCAGGATAAGATCCTTTTTCCTCGTTTCCTTCATATTAAACCTCAATCTTGTAAATTGCGTGGATACGCACCGGAAGAAGTTCAATTTCGGCTCCTTTTTCCGTATGTCTTACATTTACTTCACAATTCTTAGGATAAACCATCTCAGCCTTTTTCACTTCTCCAAGTGACCGGTCAATTTTCAGGGTTCCTCCGGGCAGGTCTAGCGTATCTCCTCCTGTAAGCCTTGCCATTGCAGAAAGTTCATGGACGATCAGCTCATGATCTCTGGTATAACAGCAATATTCCAGGGTATGCATATGTTCAGTTTCCAGAAGGACTCCTGGCTGTATATATTTCTCTGTTAAACCACGGAAAAAGTCTCTGGTCCAGATATAGTCCTTGCTTGCCATTGTGCAAAAATCAAAGCACATGGTCAGCACAGTTCCTTTTCCGTAATGATTCTCATAAATGGCAGTGATGCCGTTTTCGTGTCCAGGAAGAGGATACCCCCAGTTTACCCAGGTGGTATCGGTCAGATGAACCGCCGGATCTATAAATTCACCCAGACTTTTTGCTCCATCTGCGGATGTTTTCAAGGTATATTCTCCAACAGGAGGTGTGGTTTTTGCAGAATATTTCCAGATTTCATCCTCATTTTGAAGAATATAAGCACACCAGGTATTCTTACGGTAGGATTCATCCTTTTCCTTCAGATGACACCCCATAATATCTGCCAGTGCAAAATCCGGCAGCATTTTCCCAGAACGGTCATACACACCACTCTCACCGGAAAACAGCACTTTTCCACCATTTTCCACATAACGGCGCAAATCGGCAGCCAGCCTGTCGCTGATATAAAACAGATCCGGTAAAAGGATCATCTTATATTCACACATACGGGCAAAATCCATTTCCAGTTCCGGCACTACACACCAGCTTCTTTTGGAATAATCACAAAGCTGCATGGCTCCAAGCAGAGCCTGCCTATGCATTCCGCTTACCAGCGCCCTTCCCACACAGCGGATCTGGATAGGCTGGGTCACATGGAGAGTATCCGCCACATCACTTTGCACAATAGCAATGTCTGCATAATGCTTCCGGTCTGTAAGGTACTTTTCAAACTTCTCCACTTCCCGGTATGCCTTTCCCACCTTCTGTGCCTCTGTGTGATCCAAAGTGCCGTCATAGTGCATGGACTCACTGTACATAAACACCCTGCAGCCCTGGGCTGCGATCTCAGCAGCTGCAAGCTCATAAATACTGTCCGGCTGATAATTATAAACTGCGGAAATATCACCAGGCCCCAGCTGTGCAGGCTTTCCACCGGAGGTATCCCTTGTATAGGCTCCGGACAGCCAGATTCCGGCCCATGGCTCAGTAAACATATAGTCCAGCTTGTCTCTCACTGCCTTTGGATAATGGGCAGAAAAATTAATGCTTACAGGCAGTGTAGGATCAATGGCTCTCACAGCATTTCTCACATCGTCAAGCAGTCTTTCTGCCTCATCATCCAGATATGCAGTCAGATCTGCATTTTTTTCCATCATATCCTCATCTGTCTCTGGCATCTCATAGCCAAAACGTTTCCGGTACTTTTCCCTGCAGGTAGGACAATAGCAAAGAGTCATTCCGAAAATATCGATAAACAGGCTGTCAGGATGGTATTTTTCCACTACTTCCTTCAGCTGTCCCAGGGCGTAATCCCGGTATCCTGTATGCATACAGGGTATTCCCCACTTGGCATTGCTGGAATTGGTGGGCATTCCACAGCGAAGAGGAATGCCATCCTTAGTCAGGACGCTCCATTTTGGATGGGTTTCAGGCGCATAGGTATCGTACTCAAAACAGTAATAAGCGGTAAATTCCACGTTATGTTTTTTCAAAACAGGAGCGATCTCTGCGATCCAGTCCCTGTTTCCCAGCCCCTCATGCTTGCATCCAAGAGCTGTATCATAATAGCTGTATCCCCAATGATCCTTGGTATATACAGTCATCTGATTGATGTTTGATTCTACAATAAATTTTTCCCATTCTGCCGGATCCAGATTCTCCAACGTTACCACTGGCGGCTTCGGGCAGTGATTGTCCACCAGATAACCTCTGTAAGTATGTTTAAATTTTTCAGACATTTGTTTTCATTCCTTTATCAATCAATTGTAGCCAGCTCTGCCATGGCAGCTGTGCACAGCCAGATAGAGAGCATCATATTTTCTATAGAAACATTTTCATTTGGCTGATGGATGGTTTCAGGTTCTTCCGGGAACATGGGGCCAAATGCAACCATATTAGGGAACATTTTGGCATAGGTTCCACCACCGATAGCCATAGGCTTCTCATCTCTTTTTGTCTCACGCCGGTAAACCTTCATCAGCTTCTGGATCAGTTCACTATCCTTAGGTACATAAAGCTTTTTTTCTTTAGTATAACTCAGAATCTCCAGACCATAAAGAGCCAGCTTCTCCTTTATCCTTGCCAGAACCTCTTCGTGGACACCATTTTGTGGATATCGGGTATCCATAGACACCTCTATTTTCTCCTGAGAAAAATGGAAAATTCCAAGATTTACCGTGGTTTCTCCTGTTTCCTCATCGAAATAATGGATTCCCAGCTTCTTACCATTGGTCTCCGTTCCGATCTGTTCCAGCACAAAATCCATAACATTCTGGAAATCTCCGCCAAAATCATTGTCCTTTACTGCATTTAGAAGTCGGATAGCAGCATTGATTCCTTTCTCCGGTTTGCTTCCATGAGAGCTTTTTCCTTCTGCTCTCACGATGGTATGTCCATTTTCCCGGGTTACTTCAATTCCTTCCCCCTCTTTAACCAGAAGGTCTCCTTCCACTTCCAACATACATTTCTGTGTGACAATATTTGCCGCCTCACCGCCACCAAAAGCAAGAACCTTGATCTTTCCCTGGGTCGGATTATTTTTTCCCACCCTTAAGGTAGTCATTCCCTTTTCAAAAAAGATCAGCGGATAATCTCCGTCCGGGGTAAAACCAAGAACAGGAATTTCTTCTCCGCATTTTACGTAATGCCTGATACAATGGCTTCCATTTTCCTCATTTGTTCCAAAGATCACACGTATACGGCGATCCAGATGGATCCCGGACTCCTGGATAGCCTTTAATCCATAGATTGCACCAATAGTTGGTCCTTTATCGTCCATAATTCCGCGGCCGTAAATCCTGCCATCCACCACAGTGCCGTCAAAGCCAGGGTAATCCCATCCTTCTCCCACAGGGACTACATCCAGATGGCCAAGGATTCCGACCATTTCCTCACCTTCACCGATTTCCACCCAGCCGGCTTTGTTGTCCACATTTTTTACACGAAGACCCAGATCTTTTCCCAACTGCAGGGCATAATCCAAAGCCTTTTTCGGTCCCTCCCCATAGGGTGCATTCTCTTTCTCCGGTCCCATGATGCTGGGAATCTGCATACATTTAATAATCCCATCCAGGATCTCATCCTGTCTCTCATATAAGTACTTTTTTACCTCTGCAATTTTCTGCATTTTACTGCTCCTTTCCATTCTCATTTTTCTCACGGTATTTCACCGAATCTCTCTCAATAAACTCCGTATGAAGCTTCAGATTCTGGGGAAAGTCCGAATAATCCCCCTCAATCCGCCGCAAAAGTATTTCTGCCGTTTTTCTGGAAATCTCTTCCACCGGCTGACGGATTGCTGTAAGCCTTGGAGTACAAAGTTCCGAGAACAGCATATCATCCATTGTGACAACGGATATTTCATCCGGCACTTTTATACAGAATTCATGAAGTGCCTTTACCGCTCCTACACACATTCCATAATTTGCCACGATCACAGCTGTCGGTCTCTCCCTCTGCTGACACAGATATTTCATTCCCTCATAACCGGATTGGTACGTAAAATCTCCTTTTACCACCCATTCTGGTCTCACATCCAGCTCATAATCCTCCATAGCACGGAGAAACCCTTTCATACGGTCGATTCCAGAACCCATTCCTGCACTGTCATGAAGTCCTGCTGCGATCAGGCCGATTTTCTGATGCCCTTTTTCAATAAGATATTCTGTACTTTCGTATATTCCCAGCATAGTGTTGGAACTGATGCTGTCGTACTTTCTGGTATCCAGGGGCCAGTCCACTGAAACTACCGGAGTACTTTCATCTAAATACTTTATATATATATCCTCCTGGCCCGGAATCGGTTCCACCACCAGTCCTTCCACCTGGATTTCCCGCATAAAACGAAGTGCCTCTATTGCCTGATCCGGTTTACCCTCATGGCTCCAGACTACAATTGAATAGCCTTTTTTTCGCAAATAGCTTTCCAGATTTCCTGCGATTTTTCCGGAAAAAATGTTCTGCAGCCTATATACCAGCACGCCTATGGTATAGGTCTTTGCAGTTCGCAGTCCCCTTGCAAACTCATTTGGCTGATATCCCAGTTCGTTGATTGCAGCCTGAATCCGTTCTTCATTTTCTTTTCTCACCTTGATTCCATTCATATATTTGGAAATCGTTGAAATGGAAAGCCCTGTTTCCCTGGCTACATCTTTAATCTTTACCACACTTTTTCCCCTTAAATTTCTTACTGACCGGAAATTATTCACCTGTCCACCAGCTGTATTTTTTGGTATAATTATAGCAAAATTCCTGAATATTATCCAGAACCGCATATATGAGCAAGGAGGACACATGAAAACTACCATCAAAGACATTGCCAGAGATACCGGCCTTTCCCTGGCGACTATTTCCAAATATCTCAATCACAAAAGAATTTCCGAAAAAAACAGAATCCTGATTGAAGAAAGCATCCGTCGAAACCAGTATACGCCTAACAGTAATGCACAGGCGCTCCGTTCCAAAAGCTCTCGCTGTATCTGCATTTTCATGCCCAGTATCCAGGATTATTATTTCGGAAAAGAATGTGACCATATCATCAAGGCCATGCACGAAAAAGGATACTCCGTTCTGGTACGTTCCTATTCTGATGAAGCCAATATGAAGGAAAATGACATTGCATTTTTGAAAAACCGGCATATTGACGGCGTAGTTCTTTTTGCACAGGTTACCTTTCCGCCTCTGCTTATTGCCTATCTCAGCAGCAATGGAATCCCCTTTGTGTGTATGCATCAGAAGCCTGCACTGCCAGCTTTTCTTGTTTCCTACAACGATTCCTATGCCGGAGAGACAGCGGCAGAATATCTGCTTCAAAAGGGGCACCGCAAAATCCTGCTGGTAGGGCTGGATTCCTATTCCACCAAACAGAAGACCCAGCACTTTATTTCCACATATCAAAAACATGGCTTTGATCCATCCAACCTGACTGTCACTTTATTCCCCTCTTCGGAATTTGCAGAAGAATATACACTTCCTGTGCCCATTCCAGGAGAACCTACTGCCATTGTATTTATGGATCATTTCACCAGCCTGCCTTTGATGAAAGCCCTCCTTCATCAGGAAAAGGCTCAGTCCCGCGGCTACTCCATCCTGGCCTTTGAAGACGACCCTATTTTTGAATCTCTCGTCCCTGCTGTCACAGCTTTTACCCAGGATGCAAAGACTCTAGGATACCTGGCTGCTAACCTTCTCTATGAACAGATCCTGGACAAAAATATAGCTCCAGACTCCTATCTGGCACCTGTTTCTCTTACAGAACGGGAATCTGTTTATCTTTGTTCCTGTTGAAAACAGAGCTTTTGTCCAATAGGAGATACAAGCAAGTCCCCACCCACTGTTTATTGTTTTTCGCAGCCCCAGCAGGGGACTTACTTGATTCGGTTAAAAAAGGGGAATGATTTTTCATTCCCCTTTCTCTTTGCTTTATTCAATTACATCTGCGTATACAAAGGATGGTGCGGATGTTGACATCCAGTACCAATCTACGATCTTATCGTTGTTTACCAGTGTAACGTCTGCTTTGTAAGAAATTGGCATGTATACATAGCTGTCCATAAGAATTGTTTCAGCTTCATAGAACTTGTCAAATCTCTCTTTGCCTGATAATTCTCTTGCCTCATTGATCAGAGTGTCATATTCCTCACTGCTGAAGCTTGCATAGTTATTCGGGCTGCCTGACAGATACAGTTCCAGATGAGTCAGAGGATCTGCATAGTCTCCGGTCCAGCCGCCACGGCATACTGTAAAGTCATGAGCTACACGTGTCTGATGGAATACAGCAGACTCCATATTTACCAGTGTACACTCAACGCCAAGGTTATCTTGCCACATCTGCTGAAGAGCCTCGCATACAGCCTTGTTTGTCTCACCTGTATTATACAGGATCTCAAATTTCGGGAATCCCTCGCCATCTGGATATCCGGCATCAGCAAGGAGCTGTTTTGCTTCGTCTAATTTTGAAAGATCTGTTGGAATACCAAAGTCACCGCTCTTCTGGTTAAATACGTTTCCTTCTGAATCATAGATTACACCAGGTACTAAAGAGCATGCCGGAACATCACCGCTTTTCAAAACATCGTTGCAGATGGCAGTTCTGTCAATGGCATAGGAAAATGCCTGACGAACACGTGCATCATCAAATGGAGTTTTCTCTGTATTGAAGCAATAATAGTTGGTTGTATTTCCTTCAAAGAACTGGAAGTTCGGGTCTTCTGTGAGAAGTCTCGGAATCTCTGCCGGCGGAACCTGGAAGATCGCATCAATCTGTCCTGACTCATATCCGGTCAGTGCAGTTGTCTGATCAACGATCATCAGCCCTGTGATCTCATCGATATTTACCTTGTCTGCATCATAGAAGTTTTCGTTTTTCTTCATGACCAGCTTGTCACCAGCTGTGTAGCTTTCCATATAGTATGCGCCGTTTGTGACAACTTTGTCCGGGTTTAATGCCCAACCGCCATCTGCATAATCAATCACATCCTCACGAAGCGGCATAAATGTGGTATTTCCAAGAAGACTTAAAAATACAGGTGTAGGAGCTGACAGAGTAACCTCAAAGGTCTTATCATCTACAGCGCGATAAGATTCGATATTTCCGGAATCAAAGATCCAGGAATAGGTGGATGCAACAACTGGATCCTGAGCTCTCTTCCATGAAAACTCAAAATCGCCTGCCTTTACCGGCTCACCGTCTGACCATTTTGCATCCTCACGGATATGGAAGGTATAAACCAGTCCATCGTCACTTACATCATAGCTCTCTGCAGTTGCCGGTACCATTTCGTGATCTATTTCACGAAGGAGTCCGTCATAGAGATGTGTCAGAACCATAGTTCCGTCAACACCTGAATTTAAGCTGGGGTCAAGAGTGGTCGGTTCCTGTCCGATGTTAAAGGAAATGGCTTTTTCTGCTCCCTCAGCAGATACGGTCATTCCGGAGCCAAGTACTACGGAAGCTCCCATCAGAACTGCGAGTAATCCTGTTACAATGTTCTTCTTCATATATTATCTCCTTTCAATAATGAATTTCTACCATCTGGTGACCAAACACTTCCGGAACAGTAAAGGTAATTCTTCCCTCTTTTTCCGTATATTCAATTTCTGTGTTCTGCGGCACAAGCCTTACGCTCTTCACTTTTTTATCTCTTTCCTGGAAAGAAACTGGGATATTGTAAAGAGGTACAGTGTCCTCCAGAATATCCAGCTCAGTAGAGCTGTGACTTGGCACATAATACAGAAAATGTACGATACTTCTGTTTTCTTCTATTTGATCATTTACCATAACCTCCAGATTTCTCGGTCCTTCGTAGGTAATGATTCTTTCTTTTAATAGCATGTCTGTTGCATTTTCCACAAATGTCTTGAGCCATCTGCATCCATATACCTGGAAGGTGGAGAAAACAGGGTGGGCAAAATAGATTACAGAATCATTTTTTACCACTCCCGGATATCCGTATTTTCCAGAAGACGGGAAATATCTATGGCTACAGTAGTTGTCCCAGGTTCTGTTGTAATAAGGAACATTTACAGGTAAAACTTCTTCTGCATTTTCCCTTACTGAAACCTTCGCTGCATTCTGGTACATAACATACTCTGTATTCTCATACAAACCTTTTGAAAGCGGCTCACGGGTAACCATAAAATCCGGTGAATACGGTGCTTCTTCTATATATTCGGCGGGCATCCATGCAGCAGCCTTCTTTTTTGAAATATCCATTCCGGAATGATAACTTGCCAGGATCTTTCCACCATTTTCTATATATTTTTGGATTTTTTCATTTAGTACATCATTATAAGGAATATAATCCGGCATTACCAGAAGCCTGTACTTGGAAAAATCTTCTTTAGAATCAATGATATTAAACTGAATCCCAATCTCTGTAAAAAGTTTCACAGCTCCGTTTAATTCATCTGTTATAAGAAGAGTTCCTGCATTTCGGTACTCCACCGGTGCAAAAATTCCCACTTCCGCAACTGGTGTAACATTGTCGCACCATGGCTCTTTTTCTTCCACCTGACCATAGACATTACCGATCAGTTCATAAGCAGGAGCCCAAAGCTGTCCGCTTGGATGGAGCTGATCTCCAATGGAGCACTTTCCGCCCATTGCAAGGGATTTGAAGCATTCATATTCCAGTGCAGTCTGATTTCTCAGGGAGCCAAAATCACCCCAGTCAAGATGGAACTTTCCAGTCATTCCCATAAAATCCATATCCAGAGTTCTTGCATATCTTGCCGTTACCGGGAAATGGTCGTATCCCCATGCTCCTCCCGGAAGGGACTCGATTTCATAATGTGTGACGTAGTCCACAGTTTTTCTTTGTCGTGTACTTAAAAATCCTGCGTTATAGAATACCGGACAGTCCGGCTGGATCTGATGGATAAACTCTGTCATTTCCTTTTCGAAGCGATCCATAACCTCCTGGGCAAACTCATAACGGACCTCTTCATTGACAGGGTCCAATCCCCGTTCCTGCATTTCCTTTACACACTTTGGACAGCAGCATGGCTGAATATTCAGAATATCCAGAAACAGCCCGTCCAAATGTCCAAGACATTCAAATACGTCCTGCACCTGTTCTTTCAGATAATCTACATACCCTGTATTTAAGCAGAGATTCCGGTAAAAGCCCGGTTTAAATTCCTCTTGACGGAATGGTCCTCCATTTGGCCCGATTACAAGCCAGTCCCTGTGTTCTTTTGCAATCTGCTCATCCCACTGAACAGTGGTATACACCGGAACCTTAATATTATGACGGTGGCAGGCCTCGATCTGTTTTTTCAACAAATCCTTATCTTTTAAGTTTGGATGGATTCTTTCCGGGAAACGTTTGCTGTCATAGTAAAACCAGCCGTGGTGGCATCTGGAAAAACAGGTTATGGAATCCACATGTGCGTCTTCCAGCATCTGTGCGAACGCTTCCGGGTCAAACCCGGCACCTACATCCGGAATACTTCCTGCTGTGTGAAAATCCAGATGTACCTGTCTAAATCTAAGATGATGTTTCATGAGTTTCCCCCTTTATTTCTATGGATTTAATCCTTTGAGATCTTCCGGTATAAATAATCCGTCTTTTCGGATCAGTTCATCATCAAACCAAATCTCTCCACCACCATATTCCGGTGTCTGTAAGAGTACCATATCCCAGTGTATGCTGGAATGGTTTCCGTTTGGAGCTTCCTCATAGGAATCTCCCGGTGTGAGATGAATGGAGCAAGCCAGCTTTTCATCAATGCTGCCGTCATATGTTGCTTTTGTGATCAGTGGGTTGCATCCAAAAGAAAATTCTCCCAAATATCTGGATCCCTCATCAGTATCCAGGATTGCATTGAGTTCTTTTTCATAATTACAGGTAGCTTTTACGATCTTTCCATCTTTAAATTCAAAGTAAATATTTTCAAAGGTTTTACTCTGATACAGAGACGGAACGTTAAAAGTCACATATCCGTTTACAGACTCTCTCACAGGTGCGGTAAATACCTCTCCATCTGGAAGATTCATTTTACCATCACACTTGATAGCCGGGATTCCTTTTATGGAGAAATGAAGGTCTGTGCCTTCGCCTTTTATATGTACTTTGTCCGCTGCATTCATCCGTTTTACCAGATAGTCCATATTATCGGACATTCTCTGATAATCCATAGTGCATGTGGAATAAAGGAAATCTGCGTATTTCTCCTCGCTCATACCAGCCAGCTGGGCAATAGCAGGTCCTGGATAACGAAGACCGCACCAACGCAGTTTATTTACGCGGTAGCTTCGCATCTCCTGTGTCACCTTTGACTGAAGCTTAATGATTTCTTCCGGAACATCAGCCAGCTCTGAAGCATTTCTGAAATCACGGATAATAATGCTGCACTGCATTTTCTTAAGAAGAGAATACAGATTTTCCGTACGGATCTTGATCTGCTCCTCATTGCCGTTCATCAGAAGCGCTCTTTGAACCTTTGCATTTTCCAGATACACGAAAGGATTTCCCTTTGCCTTGTATACAGCTTTGACCAGTTCCGTTACAAGAGGTGTGGCAACGTCATCCATAGTCTGGATCAGCACGTTTTCTCCGGGCTGTACAGCCACACAGTAGTTTACAAGCATTTCTGCCAGTTTTGTATCTCTGGGATCCATAACAGTTTCCTCCTGAATTTTATCTGTCCATTAAATGACATGCACAGAAGTGACCTGGTGAAACCTCTTTCATCTGCGGCTCTTCCTCGGCACATCTTGCAGTTGCAAATTTACATCTGGTACGGAAGCGGCATCCTGAAGGTGGATTAATTGGAGATGGAACATCTCCCTCCAGAACCTCCCGTCTCATGCTTCTTGTCACTCTGGGATCCGGAATAGGAATCGCAGACAAGAGAGCCTGTGTATAAGGATGAAGCGGATGCTCATAAAGCTCATTACTTTCTCCGGTCTCCACAAGTTTACCAAGATACATAACACCGATCCTGTCTGAAATATGTTTTACCATAGAAAGGTCGTGGGCAATAAACAGATAACTGAAGTTCATCTCATCCTGAAAATCTTCCAGCATATTTACCACCTGCGCCTGAATAGAAACATCCAATGCGGAAATCGGCTCATCGCAGATAATAAATTCCGGTTTCACTGCCAGTGCTCTTGCAATTCCGATTCTCTGTCTCTGACCGCCGGAAAACTCATGAGCATATCGGCTGGCATATTCTTTTTTCAAACCAACTCTGTGAAGCAAATCATAGATGATTTCCTGTTTCTCAGCACCAGATGCGATATGATGGACGTCCAATGGTTCTCCAATAATATCCGCAACTGTCATTCTGGCATCCAGAGATGCATATGGATCCTGATAGATCATCTGGATCTTTTTCCGGTAAGGAAACAACTCTCTTTCTGACATTTTGCTGATGTCCACACCATCATATTCAATAACTCCCGCCGTCACATCATAAAGACGGATCAAAGTTCTTCCTGTTGTGGATTTTCCGCATCCTGATTCGCCTACCAGTCCAAATGTCTCTCCTTTTTTTACATAGAAGCTCACATCATCCACTGCTTTGACGTATTTTTTCTCTTTCTGCAGAAAGCCGCCTGAAACAGGAAAATATTTTTTCAGATTTTTCACATTTAATAAAATTTTATCTTCCATGTAGTCTCCTTGGTCATTATTCTGGCTGATCTTTCAGCATGTTTTTTACTTCCGGATCCTGCAGCCAGCATGCGCAGCGCTGACTTTCGCTGATCTGATAGAAGGATGGTTCCATCTCTGTACAGATTTTTCTTGCCTTGCTGCATCTGTAGCAGAAGGGGCATCCCTTTGGCGGATTCAGAAGATCCGGCGGAGAGCCTGGGATTGGTATCAGTCTTTCCTTGCTGTTACTTACTGATGGAACGGACTGTAAAAGTCCCAATGTATATGGATGTTTTGGGTTATAGAAGATATCTTCTACGTTTCCCTCTTCCATGATCTTTCCACCATACATAACGATAACTCTTTCACACAGTTCAGCTACCACTCCAAGGTCATGGGTGACCAGGATAATTGTGGTATTCTCTTTTTTCTGGATCTCTTCCATGAGACGAAGGATCTGAAGCTGTATTGTTACATCAAGGGCTGTAGTCGGTTCATCTGCGATCAGAAGCTTTGGATGACAGGCAAGTGCCATGGCGATCATAACTCTCTGGCGCATTCCACCGGAAAACTCATGAGGATAGCTGTTCAATCTTTCCTCTGCAGATGGGATTCCAACCATTTTCAGAAGCTCCACAGCTCTTTTTCTGGCTTCTGCCTTTGAAATCTTATCATGATACAAAATAGATTCTATAATCTGATTTCCAATTCTGTAAACCGGGTTTAAAGAAGACATTGGATCCTGAAAAATCATTGCAATTTCTTTTCCACGGACATTCAACATTTCTTTTTCTTTTTTCTTAAGGAGATCATTTCCCTCGAAGAAAACCTCTCCGTTTTTGATCTTTCCAGGATGTTCGATCAGCTGCATCATAGACATCAGGCTGACACTTTTTCCTGATCCGGACTCTCCTACAATTCCCAGTATCTCACCTTTTTTAACGGAAAAGCTTACACCTCTTACAGCTTTTACTTCCCCCACATGGGTAAAAAAGGAGGTCTCCAAATTTTTTACTTCCAGAATATTTTCTTCCATCATTTCAAACCTCCTACTTTCTGAGTTTCGGATCCAGCGCATCTCTCAGGCCATCGCCCAGGAAGTTAAATGCCAGAACAGTCAGACAAATAAAGAACGCCGGGAAAAACAACTGATATGGATAAGTACGAAGTCCACTTAATGCGTCATTTGCCAGAGTTCCCCAGGAAGCTGCCGGTGCAGATACACCAAGTCCGATAAAGGACAGGAAGGACTCTGTAAAAATAGCGCTTGGGATATTCATGGTCAGGGTTACGATGATGGCGCCCATTGCATTTGGGATCAGGTGGCGTACCAGAATCTTTCCAGTACGGGCACCTACGGTTTTGGCTGCCATAATGTACTCCTGATTCTTAATAGTAAGAACCTGGCCTCGCACCAATCTGGCCATGTCTACCCAGTAAACACTTCCCAATGCAATCATGATCGTACCAATACCTGGTGCCAGGATTACCATAAGAAGTACTACGTATAAAGTCAGCGGAACGGTACTGATAATATCTACAAGACGCATCATAATATTATCTACTTTTCCGCCAAAGTATCCTGCGATACCTCCATAGAAAACACCAATAAAAAACTGTACAAGAGTAGCCACCAATGCCACCAGCAGGGAGATTCTTGCACCATACATTACACGTGCGAACAGGTCTCGTCCCAGATAATCCGTACCAAACATGTAAGAACGGTTCCATACAGTCTTGGTATTGGATAAATCCATTTTCTTTCCATTTAATGTGATAGCAACTTTTTCAATCTTTTTAGCTTCATCATATTTTCCTTTTTTTTCAAGGGCTGTAACCTTTACAGCGCCTGAATAATCCAGCTTAATATTTTTATCACCGATTTGGTATTCACGGGATCGCATAGCCGCATTATCCTTGGTTGGCTCATAACGCTGCAGCACTTCTCCATCTTTTGTCACTTCAAAAAGTGTATACTCTTTATGAACATAGAGAAGATTCTCTTCGCCAACATCGTAGCACTTCATGAAAGGCGGCAGGTTACTCATAGACAGCACCTGTGTACTGTAATCATGTTTCGTAAGGAATTTTCCAAATAATGCCAAAAAAAGAATAAGAATTACAATAATCAGTCCCAGAATGGACAGCTTATTCTTTTTCAGACGTCTCCATACATCCTGGAAATAGGTCAGGCTTGGCCCCCCTATATCCTGAGCGTCTTCTTCATCAAAGTGTACTTTTTCCAGCATATCTGCTGTAATTTTCCTGTTGTCTGTCATCATTTACCCCCTAATTATTTATACTTGATTCTTGGATCCAGAATAGCATAAACAATATCTACAACCAGGATCATGGTAGCTGCCAGCAATGCATAAAAGAATGTAGTTCCCATGATAACGGTATAATCTCTGTTATTGATCGCTTCTACATAAAATTTTCCCATTCCCGGAATTGCGAAGATTTTTTCTGTTACGAAGGATCCTGACATCAATCCTGCTGTCATTGGTCCTACATAAGTCACAACCGGAATCAGCGCATTTTTGAATGCATGCTTGAAGATTACTTTTCTTCTTGGAAGGCCTTTGGCCTTTGCAGTACGGATATAATCCTGTCCCATTACATCAAGCATACTGGAACGGGTCAGTCTCATAACAAATGCCATGGAAAATGCTGCCAGGGAAACACAGGGGCCTATATAGCATTTCCAGGAATCAAATCCATATGTAGGGATCCAGCCAAGCTTTGCCCCGAACACGTAAAGGATCAGGGAACCTGTAACAAAGGTTGGTACTGCAATTCCTACTGTAGCTATGATGGTAACCAGGTAATCCTGCCATCTTCCCCTCCCCAGAGCAGCCCAGATGCCAAGGGGGATTCCCACGATCAATATGATCACCAGGGTTACGCCGCCTAATTTAGCGGAAACCGGGAAGGACTCACGAATAATATCCTGAACATTTACACCTACTTTTTTAAAAGAGGGACCCATATTAAAGGTAAAAACACCTTTGATATAGTCCGTATACTGCTTTAATACCGGATCATTCAGATGGTACTTTTCATTTAGTGATTCCAGCACACTGTCCGGAAGATTCTTCTCCCCGGTAAATGGCCCACCTGGAATAATCTTCATCATAACAAAGGTGAGACTACATACAATCAACAGTGTAACAAAAATTGAAACCACTCGCTTACATATGTACTTGAACATAACTTACTCTCCTCTCCCGCCTTCCTTTAATAGTAAAACGTTTTCCGTTTATTATTATTTCTTGTACTAATTTAAACATAATTAATGGAAATCGTCAATAAATTTTCGGCATAATTATATAAAATACATTATTTCAGCTTTATTTGCAGTAAAACGTTTTATTTTTTGTCTATTTTTTTATGCGTCTTTATTTATATGTTGATATCAGGGTTTCAAGTTCAAAAAGCTGTTCATGCTTGCATGATAAGGCTTTTGAGTTAGGGACAAAATCCCTTCGGACTCTAACATCTTTATATTTCTCTCTAATTCCTACTTGAAATCCTTTTTGTGGTATTGTATAATCTTTTGGAAAAGAAAATTTCTTCGGGGTTGGGTGATCGAAGTCCTTTG
>OLOW01001084.1_pt1 | contig 18893 bp, 18 predicted proteins | sample 1672801 | NCBI WGS metagenome assembly OLOW01 (sample SAMEA3136725, study PRJEB25190) | human gut metagenome | biome: human gut; feature: human-associated habitat; material: faeces | place: Austria | collected 2013 | reverse complement strand
TCGAATTCCTTGTACAAGTGTTCCAACATAAACCGGGTTGGTAAGAATTCGACGAACTGCAACCGGTGTCCACTGCGCTTTGCTTTTCGTTTTGAATGATGTTTTATATGGCAGTCCTTTGCTTCTTTTATATTCAAGTGGTGAGAGAATGCCTTGCTCGTTAAGCCTGCGTGCAATGGCATCTTGATTGATACCGCTCAATTTCCACCCGAAAATATCACGCACAACTTCCGCTGCATAAACATCTACAATAAGTTTGTTCTTATCTTCCGGTGATTTTTCGTAACCGTATGGTGCAAACGCTCCGATGAACTCACCGTTCTTTCGCTTTACCTGCAGCTGGCTGCGGATCTTAATGGAAATATCTCGGCAGTAGTTATCATTCATCAGGTTTTTGACCATGATGTTAAAATCGTCCGCACTGCTTCTCGTGATAGTATCGACTCCGTCGTTAATTGCGATCAATCTGACCCCATAATACGGAAAAAGACGATCGATATACTTTCCGGCGTTAATATATTCACGCCCGAAGCGGGACAGATCTTTTACAATAACACAGTTCACAACTCCGGCGCGGATGTCATCCATCATACGCTGAAAGTCAGGACGGTCATAATCTGTCCCTGTATATCCATCGTCTTCTCTTATAGAAACAAGATTTATATCAGTCTTGTCTTTAAGGTAATCCAGAATAAGCTGCTTTTGATTGGAAATGCTGTTGCTTTCGGCCTTTAAGCCGGATACGCTGTTCAGATCTTCTTTTGAAAGTCTCACATACGCAGCAGCATGATATTGGGTTTGCTTTGTGTTTTCCATATGCTCACTCCTTCCGATGGAAATCAGACATGCCGATAAGCATTCAGAAGAGCGAGCTATGATAATTTAGTCCGAATGTAGTATAGCATATTTTTTTGAATAAGTCTATGGCTATCGTACATTTCCATTACTTACCGTTCTGCTGTGCGCAAAAGGTCCTCGAAATTCTGTTGAAATGACGGCCCGTCTGGTTTGTAGTTCACTTTTACGGCAACATCGCCAATACGAAAGCAATAAGGATTCTGAACCTGCTGCAAAAAGCTCAGAATTCTCTCGGATACCGGTCGGGTATCATCGATTTGAACCTCGTCCAAGTCGATCAAACTACCTTTGTCGACATTTTTGATGTCAACACTTTTTAACATCTCAAAATCAGTTCTATCGTAGCTATTCATCAAATTCTCCTTTCGCCGATATTGAAATTATTGCCAGAACGACTTGCGTCTATTCACAATGAAGTTTTAACGTCCACCGGCGCCTGCAGCGAACAGGTCCACAGAAATGTTCCGGCGGTTCCTCCAGGGTTTTCAGCAGCGCATTGAAGGCGTCGGTGGTGATCATGTGGACTTCGTCGATGATGTACACCTTGTAGCGGCAGGAAGTGGGAGCAAAATACACCTGCTCCCGGAGTTTCCGGATTTCATCGATGCCCCGGTTGGACGCGGCGTCGATTTCCACCACATCCCCGCAGGTCCCCTCCGTGATTTCCCGGCAGTTGCTGCACTGATTGCAAGGATGGGCTGTGGGCCCCTTTTCACAGTTCAGGGCCTTGGCCAGGATCCGGGCCGTACTGGTCTTCCCGGTACCCCGGGGACCGGCAAACAGATAGGCATGGGAAATTCGCCCGGTTTCCAGGGCGTTGGTCAGAGCTTTCTTGATGGGCGCCTGCCCCACCAGATCGTCAAAATCCTGGGGGCGCCAGGTCCGGTACAGTGCTACGTATGCCATCGTTCCCATCCTTTCTGCAGTGCTTCTTTGCTATTATACCTTTTTTCCATGGACGCTTTCAACTGGATTCTTCTCTTTTTCAAAAAATCTCTTGACAAGGGCAGGGAAATCCGATATACTAAATCTCGCAGTTGTCGTTACGGCACTGAAAACTGAATAGCTGTCTGTCAGCAATTCAACCTGGAGAGTTGTCCGAGTGGTTGAAGGAGCACGCCTGGAAAGCGTGTATACGGGATAACCGTATCGAGGGTTCGAATCCCTCACTCTCCGCCATTTTTATCCAATCAGCCGCGTCCAGCGGCTTTTATTTTTCCGGCGGACTGCAGGAGTGGGTCCTGCGCAATGGAGGCCTGTGAACCTTGTCAGGTCCGGAAGGAAGCAGCAATAAGCGGATACCCCCATGTGCCGCAGGGGTGCCTGCCCCTGCAGCCCGCCGGGAAAATAAAGAAAAAAGGCTGTTGCCCGCGCAACAGTCTTTTTTTGTCGCGGGCCGTGACTCGCGGCCCGTGACGGGGGGTGTGAATTCTTTCACACCCCCTTTTTAGTACACTTCCAACACCTTCCCCGGATTCAGGATATCCAGCGGGTCCAGTGCTTTTTTGATGGTTTCCATCATGTACAGCTCTCCCGGATCCGCCAGCCGGGCCAGCTGTTTCACTTTTTTGGCCCCGATACCGTGTTCCCCGCTGAGCTTTCCTCCCAGAGCGTAGATGTACCGGTAGGCCTTTTCATGGAAGGCATCCAGGGCCTGCTCCCACTCCTCGTCGGACAGTTCTCCCTTCAGGATGGCAAAATGCAGGTTCCCGTCCCCGGCATGGGCCAGGGTGAACACCCGGAAGGGATATTTTTGGGCTTCAGCGGACAGTTCATCGATGGCCTGGGCGATTTTGTCCAGAGGCACCACGAAATCATCACTGGTCATGACTTTGCTCAGCACCCGGGCGGATTCCAGGCAGTTCTTCCGCAGGGTCCACACCCGGTCATCGGCCACCCGCACATCCGCTGCTCCATGGCTCCGGCACAGGTCGTCCAGCTGGACCAGCTTCCGGTCCAGGTCTTCCTCATCGAAACTTTCCAGGGTGATGATCACATAGGACCCATCCTCATAATGGCCCAGGTCCAGCCGGGAATAGTCGCTGGCGATCCGTACGAACCCGTTGTCCATAAATTCCACACTGGTGGGGTTCAGCCCCTGCCGGAGCAGCACCGGGACGATGCCGGTGGCTTTGGCCTGGTCCGTAAAGATGGCCAGTACATCGGCCTTAAAAAGAGCCTGGGGCAGCAGCTTCAGGGTCACTTCAGCAATGATTCCCAAGGTGCCTTCACTGCCAATCACCAGCTGATCCAGGCAATACCCGGTGGCATTCTTTTTGCACCGGGTCCCCAGATGGGCAATTTCCCCATTGGGCAGCACCACTTCAACGGCATGGACCTGGTCCCGGGTGGTGCCGTAGCGGACAGCCTTGTCACCCCCGGCATTGGTGGCCAGGTTGCCCCCGATCAGACAGCTGTCAGCACTGCAGGGATCCCCGGCATAGAACAGGCCTTTTTCTCGGGCGGCCTGCTGCACATCTCCGGTACGGGCACCGGCCTGGGCCCGCAGGTACATCCCTTCCGGACTCACTTCCAGGATCTTATCCAGCCGTTCCATAAGCAGCACCAGACCGCCGCACACAGGGATGGCCCCATCGGACACACTGGTGCCGCCGCTGCGGGGCGTCACCGGAAACTGTTCTGCATTGGCCAGCTTCATGATGGAAGCGATTTCTTCTGTGGAAGCCGGTGCCACCACTGCCTCCGGCCGGTGGAATTTCCGGGGATCCGTTTCCTCGTCGGTCTTGTACTGTTCCAGATGGTCCGGATCCGTCCAGACATACTTCTCTCCTACAATACTGCGCAGCTGTTCCAGGATTTCTCCAGTAATGGGGTGATAGGTTTTCATGCTTCTTTCCTTCCTTCGAGAGCCGCCGGGCCTGCGGCCGCTACAGTTTTTATGCAATAAAAAAGGCCTGTCCATCAGGACAGGTCTTTTCCATGAGCCCGGAACAGGCACCGCTGCAGACAACGGTGCCCAGAGCTGGCGGATGGAGAGGGATTCGAACCCTCGGTACCTTGCGGTACACTTGATTTCGAGTCAAGCACCTTCGACCACTCGGACACCCATCCATGAGAGTTTTATTATACCATACTTACCGCCGTGCTTTCAAAAAATCCTGCAAAATTTTCCGGCACTCTTCTTCCAGCACCCCGGCGGTTACTTCCGTCCGGAAGTTCAGGGACGGATGAGCCGGCAGGTTGAACTGGGAACCGCAGGACCCGGCGGCACTGTCCCAGGCCCCGTACACCAGCCTCCCCACCCGGGCGTTCCAGATGGCCCCGGCGCACATGGGGCAGGGTTCCAGGGTCACGTACAGGGTGGTGTCGCTGAGCCGCCAGCGCCGGAGCAGCCGGCAGGCCTGCCGGATCACCAGGAACTCCGCATGGGCAGTGGCATCCCGGTCCTGTTCCCGCCGGTTGTGATCCCGGGCCAGCACCTGTCCATCCCGGACCAGCACGGCCCCCACGGGTATCTCTCCCTCCCGGGCCGCCTGCCGGGCTTCCTCCAGGGCCATTTCCATGAAATGCACATCCCTCTGCCCGGCAAGGCTGTTTCCTGCATTCTGCACCATCTTGTTTTCTCCTTTTCCCCCCATCAGTGATGTGACGGGCTGCCCGGCGCGCAGCCCCTGGGGTTCCCATTCACACAGGCAACAATCTGCCTGCAAATTTGATCCGGCCGCAGCAACCCCTTCTCCTACTCCCTCTTGGTCAGTTTGTGCAGATCATAGGGCGTATCCTGGTACACCACGTTCAGCCAGTTCAGGTAGAACAGATGGGCGTAGCTGCACCATTTGAACAGCGGTTCCTGGGTGGTGTCGTCGGTAGGATAGTAATGTTTGGGCAGGGATGGATTCAGTCCCTTGTCCCGGTCCCGGACGTATTCATCCCGCAGGGTCATCCGGTCGTATTCAAAATGGCCCATGACGAAGATCCGGCGCATATCGGCAGTGGCACAGATGTTGATGCCGTTTTCCACGCTGCGGCTGAGCACCTGGAGATCCGGCGTACTGTACACTTTGGCGTCGTCCACCGTGGTGTACCGGGACTGGGGAATGAAGTACCGGTCGTCGAAGCCCCGGAGCAGCGGATGGTTCCGGACCGTGAGGCCGTAGGGATAGATGCCGCAGAGCTTCTGGGGGAACATTTTCTTGGGCACATCATAATAATAGTACAGACCGGCCTGGGCGCCCCAACAGTAATGGAGTACGGAATACACGTGGGTCCGGGCCCATTCCAGATACTCCTCGATTTCCCCCCAGTATTCCACCTCTTCAAATTCCATTTTCTCCACCGGCGCCCCTGTAACGATGAGACCGTCGTAATACCGGTCCTGGACATCGCTGAATTCCAGATAGGCGGATTCCAGGTAGGAATTGTCCGTGTGGGTCCCCACCCGGCTCACCGGCCGGCAGAAGTCCACTTCCAGCTGCAGGGGGGAATTGCCCAAAAGGCGCAGCAGCTGCAGTTCTGTGGGCTTTTTCAGGGGCATCAGGTTCAGGATCAGGATTTTCAGGGGACGGATGTCCTGGGTCATGGCCCGGTCATTGTCGATGGTGATGATATTCTCTTCCCGCAGCTTTTCCTTGGCGGAAAGATGGCTGTCGATTTTGATTGGCATAACGATCACTCCTTTGTTTTTCCATAAAAAAAGCTTCCGTCCCTGCAGGGACGAAAGCATCGTGGTACCACCCGGCTTCGCCTGGCATGCCAGGCCTCTCGAGCACACGCCAAAGCGGATGCTCCAGTGCTGTAACGGGCACCCCCGGATGACCTACTGCTGTTCAATCATCTGCTCCAAGGCCATGTTCCCCTTTTTCGCCGCACTTCCTTGCACCAGGATGGAAGCTCTCTGTGCCGGCCTGCCAAGGGTACTCTTCTTTTCATTGCAGGTATGTCTATCAAATTGCTTACAATTTAGCACAGAACTTTTTTTTCGTCAAGAGGGAACCCCCTTGCCAACTTTTCTTTTTCGCCGTATACTGGGGACAGATTATTTTTGTTGTTTTAACAACGGAGGCAAAATATGGATACTGCATTTCTGGCCAAAACGGCCCTGTTCAAAAATGTTCCCCCGGAAGAGATCCAGGTCCGGATGCACTGTCTGGGCGGCGTGGTCCGTTCCTATGAAAAAGGATCCTACATCCATTATGCAGGGGATGTGGTCCATACCGTAAGCATGGTCCTTTCCGGAAAGGTCATCATCGAGAACGACGACCTGTGGGGGAACCGGAACCTGTTGGGGCAGATCGGCCCCGGGGAACTGTTTGCGGAAGCTTACGCCTGTGCGGAAAATGAACCCCTGCTGATCAACGTGCTGGCGGCGGAAAACACCACCGTGCTGATGATGGATCTGTCCAAAGTATTTCATACCTGTTCCCGGAGCTGCCCCCAGCACCAGCAGATCAGCGACAACCTGCTCCACATCCTGGCCCGGAAGAACCTGTCCCTTTCCCGGCGGATCCTCCACACTTCCTCCAAATCCATCCGGGGACGGGTCCTGTCCTACCTGTCCTTCCTGGCCGCACAGCAGAAAAAGAAGATCATCACCGTCCCTTTCAACCGGCAGCAGATGGCGGATTATCTCAGCGTGGACCGGAGTGCCCTCAGCAATGAGCTGAGCAAGATGCAGAAGGAAGGGATCCTGGAATACCACAAGGAAAGCTTCAAGCTGCTGAAGGAGGAATGAGGGCTGACAATGGTCAATGGCCGATGGAAGCCGGTTTGCAGCCGGCTCTGAATGAAATAAAGGAGTATGCCTGCTATGGAACAAATGGAACTGACGGGGGAGATTCTGCCGGGGATCCCGGTGGAGGTCCATCCTTTTCCCCCTTTTCTGCCGGAAACTGCCCGGGTGCTGATCCTGGGCACCTTCCCTCCTGCTGCGGAAAAACGGGCCATGGATTTTTACTATCCCAATTTCCAGAACGATATGTGGCGAATCCTGGGAATGGTGTATTTTTCTGACCCGGACCATTTCCGGAAAGGGATGGAAAAAGCCTTTGATCCGACGAGAATCCGACTCTTCCTGGCGGAAACGGGCATTGCCCTGGGGCCCACGGTACTCCGGGCCCAGCGGGAAAAGGGCAATGCCTCGGACAAATTCCTCCATGTGGTGGAGGAAGCCTCCCTGGCCGCCATGCTCCGGCAGATTCCCCATTGCCGGCTGCTGATCACCACGGGAGAAAAAGCCACGGAAATCGTCCTGCACCAATGCACCAATCCCCCCAAACTGCCCCGGACCGGCACTTCCGTTCCCATCACCCTGGACGGCCGGGACCTGCTGCTGTCCCGGCTCCCCTCCACTTCCCGGGCCTATCCCATGAAGTTGGAGAAAAAGGCGGAGATGTATAAGGAGGTGCTGCTGCAGGCAGCACCTCCGGACGCGGGCCTCGGGTCACGGGGTGCAGGCCTGGACGTTTAGACCGTTTGTTTTTCCTGCAAGAGGGTAAGACAAAATCCAACAGAATCTGTAAAGCCAGATTTTCGCTTTGTACCAACAAGCCCGCGACTCATGGCTCGCGACTCGTGACCAAAGGGGCTGTGGAGAAATGAATTTTCTCATTTCTCCACAGCCCCTTTTTTGATGTCCACAACTACGATTTCCGGTTTGGGCCCGGTGCGGACCGGGACGCCCCAGAGGCCATAACCGCTGGAAACGGTAGCCAGCATATTTTCCACTTCTTCCGAACCGTAATCCAGGAAATACATTTTCCGGGTGATCAGCCGGTTGGGTGCCATCTGTCCGGCATGGGTATGGCCGGCAAAGTACAGGTCATAGCCCCTGGATGCCGCTTCCGGGATCCGCCGGGGTTCATGTTCCAGGAAGATGTTGAATTTCCCCGGTTCCGGACTGTATTCCGCCCGCCGGTTCCCGAACAGATAATCATCCATCCCGGTCAGGCTCAGCCAGCCGTTCACGGACTTGTTCTCGTCCACGGCGAACCGGATCCCATCCTGTTCCAGGAAGGACCGTTCCACCACTCCGGACCCCAGCCGTTTGTCATGGTTCCCGAAAACAGCATAGACCCCATCCTGGCTCCGGAGATTCCGGAGGGTTTCCAGGCTGCCTTCCTGGAGCACAAAGGGCAGGTCTCCGTCCACCATGTCCCCGCCCAAAAGGACCAGATCCGGCTGCAGCCCGTTGATCCGGCGGACCAGGTTCTCTCCGTAGGAAGTCCCGAAAAGCCCGCCGAAATGGAAATCGGACACAAACACAATCCGGTAGGGACCGGGAACAGGTTTATCCGTCACATACTCCATTTTCCGGACCACCGGGTGAAGGGCCTGCCAGCAGCCGGCCGCCACCAGGAGCACCGTACCGGCAAAAAGCAGCCGGGCCGCCCGGGGTGCCAGAAACGGCCAGTGACCCAGCTTCCCCACCAGGAGAGCAGCCAGGAACACCAGGGCTCCCAGTACTGAGTAATACAGGAATCCCATCCACAGTCCCCCGGCCCAGGCCAGAAAACGGAGCAGATTCCTTGGCACGGCATTCAGGAACACATTGCTGAACACAAAACAAAGAGGCATCCCCAAAAACAATCCCAGAGTCCACCAGGACCGGAGAAAAGAAAGCCCGGTCCTGTACATGGCCCAGATGGCTGAGGACCCACCCAGGCCCACCAGGAGCATTGTCAGGAAGAAAGATTTCAAAGCATGCTCATCCCTTTAAAAAAAAGTTTTCCCCGCCCAGAAAGACACACTGGCCGCCAGAAGGCCCAGGGTGTTCTGGAGCAGCAGGTACAAAAAACCCGTCAGATGATCCCCATGGAGAAAGAAGTGCAGTCCCTCCTTGATAAAGGAAGAAAAGGCCGTAAAGCCGCCGATAAACCCCCAGTACAGCAGCATGGCCCACCGGGGATGAGGAAACTTCGTATACAGGAAGGCGGCAAAAAAGCCCACCAGGATGCACCCGAAGGTATTCACAAAAACCATTTCCCAGGGGAAATGGTTGCTCCACACCCCTTTCAGGGCCGCGGCCACCAGGTATCTGGCCACGGACCCCAGGGCACCTCCCAGGGCCACATAAATCAGCAGCAATGCATCTTCTTTCCACATCATAAACTTATCCCCCTCATAGTAACAAACAATAAGATCACGCCTCCCAGCTGCACCCTTTTTCCCTGGATTTGAAAAAACGGGCGCTGAATCCATTCCCAGCGTCCTTCTAGATAATATGATAGTAAAAACCGTTTATTTTGTCAATTCATTGGAATATAACGGAAATGAATTCTTTATCTTCCGTTTCCCGTCTTTTCCGATGGTTTCAGGACTTTTCTGCCGGAAACATTGCACCAATCCGGGGACAAAGGTATAATGACAGTATTATGAAAGAAAATAAAATTCCCTTTAAACTCAAAGAAAACATTGAACTGACCATCACCGGATTGGGCAGCTCAGGCGAAGGAGTGGGCAAAGTCAGCGGCTTTACCTTCTTCGTCCCTGGTGCCCTGCCCGGGGAACGGATCCAGGCCCAGGTGACCCTGCTGAAAAAAAGCTACGGCCAGGCCCGTCTGCTGAAGCTGCTGGTTCCCTCCCCGGACCGGGTGAAGCCCCCTTGTCCGGTGTACGCCCAGTGCGGCGGCTGCCAGCTCCAGCATCTGTCCTATCCGGCCCAGCTGGCCCTGAAACGCCAGACCGTGGTAGATGCCATGGAACGGATTGGCCACTTTACCAAACTCAGCGTCCAGGAAACCCTGGGAGCGGAAGACCCCTGGCATTACCGGAACAAGATGCAGGTGCCGGCGGCCCAGGGACGGAACCATACCCTGGCCATCGGCTGCTATGCCCAGGGCACCCACCGGGTCATTGACGTGAAGGACTGCCTGATCCAGCAGCAGGCCAACAACCGGATCGTCCAGGTGGTCCGGTCCTGGATGGAAAAATACCGGATCCCGGCCCTGGAAGAAGATGCCCGCCGGGGCATCGTCCGCCACATTATGGGACGGGTGGGGGTCCAGACCGGAGAAGTCATGGCCGTGCTGGTGACCAACGAGCCCCAGGTCCCCCATCTGAAGGACCTGACGGCCCTGCTCCGCCAGGAAATCCCCGGCTTCACCACCCTGGTCCAGAACCTCAACACCCGGCACACCAATGTGATCATGGGACCAAAGAACAAAGTCATCTGGGGTCCCGGGGTAATCCACGACCGGCTGGGGAAATTCACCTTCACCATCTCTCCCCATTCCTTCTTCCAGGTGAACACCCTCCAGGCGGAAAAACTCTACGAAACCGCCCTTCAGTATGCGGCGCTTACGGGAAAGGAGAAGGTCATCGACGCATACTGCGGTACCGGCACCATCACCCTGTTCCTGGCCCAGAAGGCAAAACGGGCCCTGGGCATCGAAATCGTGGAACCGGCCATTCGGGATGCCCGGCAGAACGCCCGGGACAACCAGGTGTCCAATGTGGACTTTTTATGCGGGGATGCGGCCAAGGAAATGCCGGAACTGGTCCGGCAGGGCAGCCGTCCGGACGTGGTGGTCCTGGATCCTCCCCGGGCCGGCTGTGAACAGCGGGTGCTGGAGGCCATTGCCAAAGTCCGTCCCCAGCGGGTGGTGTATGTTTCCTGCAATCCGGCCTCCCTGGCCCGGGATGCAGCCATTTTGCGGGACAAAGGGTTCGTGGTCCGGAAAGTCCAGCCTGTGGACATGTTCCCCCACACCAGCCATGTGGAAACCGTCTGTCTGCTGACGCTGCGGTAAAGGGGCTGTTGCAGGTGAACTGCACCACCCCCTTTGTCTAGGGGCAGCAAAGCTGCCCGTCACTTGTCACTGGCTGAAGGATAAAATTTGCAAGCAAATTTTTGAATGTACAAAATCGGTTTTTTACTGATAAAATCATTGCTTCTATTTTCCGTACATTCTTGGTTTTATATTATCTGGGGAACCCGCAGCCCGGGTTCCTTCCAGTGTCTAGTGACCAAAGACAAGTGACTAGTGACATGAGACCATTGACCGGGGGTGTGAATTTTTTCACATCCCCTCTTTATTTCACACCATTGCACTATGATTTATAATGTGTTATCCTTTTTCTATTCCATTTCACAGCACACAAAGGAGGAATCCGTCCATGACGCAGATTTCTGAAACCGCCAAAGAGAAGCTCCGCAGCCAGTTCCCGGTCTTCCAGGAAGCCGCCCGGGCTTTCTATGCCAAAGAACTGGCGCCCGGCAAATACAAGGGAACTTCGGGGAAATTCGGTTCCTACGGAGAACGAGGGGCCAACAGCAGCATGCTCCGGCTGCGCTTTTCCGGAGGTGCCATCAGCCAGGCCCATATGGCCTTCCTGGCTCAGGCCATCGACAAATACCACATCACCCTGGCCCACTTTACCACCGGGGAAGCCCTCCAGCTCCATCACCTCCAGGAACAGGAAGTGCTGGGACTGTATCAGGACTGCTTTGAAGCCGGCATCTACTGCGCAGGTGCCGGCGGGGACAATCCCCGGAACATTACTGCCAGCCCGCTCCACGGAGTGGAACCGGGGGAACCCTTTGACATGACCCCGGTCATCCGGGCTGCGGCCAATTTCGTCATCAGCCTGATTCCGGAACTGAAGCTGCCCCGGAAGTACAAGATCAGCTTCTCCAACGGCATCGACAACGAAGGCCATGCCACCTTCAAGGATCTGGGCTTCGTAGCCCGGCCCGGCGGCACCTTCGATGTGTATGCCGGCGGCGGCTTCGGCGTCAACGGCAGCCGGTTCGGGGTACTCATCGACAGCCAGGTGGATCCCCGGGAGCTGTCCCGGTACATTCTGGGCTATGCCCGGGACGTGTACATGAAATACGGGGATTATGAGCACCGTGGCACGGCCCGTTCCCGTTTCATCCTGACGAAAATGGGGGAAGACGCCTTCCGGACCGCCGTCCGGGATGCTGTCCGGAAAGCCCGGGAAGAAGGGATTCCCCAGCTGGAACTGGAACCCATCCCTGCCCTGTCCAAAACCGGGAAGGATGACCGGGTCCTGGCGGATCCCCGGATCCGCAGCCAGAAACAGGAAGGGCTGTACTATGTGGAATACAAGCCCCTGGGCGGCGTCCCCAATATGGAAGTGTTCCGGCAGCTGCTGGGTGCGGCCTCTCAAATGGAAGGAGCCCAGCTGCGGCTCAACGCGGATGAGACCTGCTACATCATCAACCTGACGGCGGAGGAAGCCCGGAAGGTGGCGGCCCTGACGGAAACAGACACTGCCCGTACGGCTTTCGAACACTCTGTCAGCTGCATCGGCGCCACTGTCTGCCAGCAGGGCCTGTGCGATTCCCACGGGGCCCTGGCCCGGATCGCCGCTTTCCTGAAGGAACAGGGTGCGGATACCCGGTATCTGCCCAAATGCCATTTTTCCGGCTGCCCTTCCACCTGCACCGTCCAGTCCCTGGCGGCCCTGGGCTTCCGGGGAGCCTTCACCCTGGTGAACGGGGAACGGGCCAGCGCCTTCCAGGTGTATGCCGGCGGCAGCTACGCCTACGGGAAAGAAAAGATCAGTGAACCCCTGGCGCTCATTGCCACTGCCCGGCTGCCCCAGTTCTTCCTGGAGCTGAACGGGATCCTGCTGGAAGCGGCCCAGCCTTTCACCCAATGGTATCCGGATCATGAAGAAGATTTCCTGGCCCTGCTGAAGAAATATGCGTGACAGCCTCTTTGGTCGCGGGTCATGAGTCGTAAGTCGCGGGCTTGTTGGTACAGGCCGAAGATTCTGCTTCTCAAATTCCATTTGATTTAGTCTTAGGCGACCCGTGACCCGCAGCCCGCAACCGGGGGTGTGAATTTTTCACACCCCCTTTTTGTTCATCTTTTTTTCTCTTTTCTGCCTTATTTATTCTTCATCTTGGATCTATGATGTATAATCAGTATTCTATGCATCACAGAAAGGCAGTCTAGCTATGCGTTTTCTCTGGAATTTCATCAAATACCTGGTATTCCTGACCCTGCTCCTGCTTCTGGGCCTGGGAGTCTATGCCGGGAATACCGCCTACACCCAGTTGTTCTCCCAGCCCTGGGACAAGCTGCTGGCCATCGAGAATCACCGGAATGATCTGGACACCATCCACGCCCTGGAGCGGAAATACGGCTGGCAGCGGGTGGCCGTCACATCCAAAGACAGTACCCGGCTCCAGGGGACCTATATGGAAAACCCTTCCGGCAGCCACAAAACCGTGATCCTGCTCCACGGACTGTACCAGAACCGGACCATGTGCGTCCCCTATGCCAGGATCTATCTGTCCCGGGGATACAATGTGCTGATGCCGGATATCCGGGGACACGGGGAAAGCGGCGGCAGCACCAATGACTGGGGTGTCCACGATCCTGATGACATGGACAGCTGGGTGGCCCTGCTCCGGCAGCAGGATTCCCAGGTTTCCATCGGGTTCCACGGCATTTCTCTGGGGGCCGCCATGAGCCTGATTTATGCCGGCACCCCCCAGGGCAGGGGCATGGCCTTCTATGTGGCGGACAGTTCCTATGGCAATGTATTGGAACTGGGCCAGGAAAAGCTCATGAACTACACCGGGGACCAGCGTCTCTTGGCAGGGATGGAAGTACTGGAACCCTTCTTCCAGTTGTCCATGTATTACCATACCCGGAAGACCCTCCGGGATGTGGACCCTGCATCCTGCGTCCAGCGGATGACCGCTCCGGTGCTGTTTCTCCACGGGGATGTGGACCGGCTGATCCCGCCCCATATTGCGGAAGAACTGATGACCCGCTGCACCAGTCCCACCAAAAAGCTGGTCTATTTCGAAGGCTCCGGCCACGCCAATGAAATTATGGACAATCCCCGGGGCTATGACCGGGTGGTGGGGAATTTTCTGGAGAGCCTGTAAAAAAGGTGTGAAAAAATAGTTTTCACACCCCCTGTCAAAAAAAGGGGATATGAAAAAATGATTCTTCATTTTTTCATATCCCTTTTTTCACGGTTTCGGCAGCAGCAGGCACCAGAACAGGATGGTGAACATGCTCAGCAGAGTGGAGAGCACGGTGAGTTTGGTGGCAAAAGGCGCGTCGCTGCCGTACCGGGCGGCAAAGATGGCGGTGGTGGCCCCGGCAGGCATGCCGGTCATGAGCACCGCAATCCCAGTGGCCACCGCATCCAGTCCCAGGGCGGCGCTGACGCCCCAGGCCAGCCCGGGCAGCAGGATCAGCCGCAGGATGCTGTACAGGATGCTGTCCCGGTTGAAGATGGTCAGAAGGGGCACGTCCGCCAGGATGGTCCCTACAATGAACATGGTAATGGCCGCATTGCAGCCTCCGATGTACCGGATGGTCATGTCCAGGAACGCCGGCGGACGCCACTGGGTCAGGATCAGCAGGATCCCGATGTACACGGCAATCAGACAGGGATGGGTCAGCACCTTTTTCAGGACTTCTTTCCGGCTTTCCTGCCGGGCCATGAAATACCCGGTGCCCACGGACCACATGACCAGCCGCAGCGGGATCAGGAACACGGACGCATAGAACAGTCCCAGGTCCCCATAGACCCCTTCCGCCACCGGATAGCCCAAAAAACCGCTGTTAGACACCAGGGTTCCGTACTGGAGCACTTTTTTCCGGGTATCCGGATACCGGTTGAAGAGAAAATGGTTCAGGATCATAAAGAGGAGCTGGAGAACTGCACCGGCCGCCAGGATCCGTCCGCAGGTGAGGAAAATGTTTCCCTCGAAGGGCATCAGACAGGATTTGATGATGTTGCAGGGAATGATTACATAGACGCACACATCGCTGAGACACCGTTTCCCCGGTTCATCCACAATATTCTTTTTCCGCAGGAACAGTCCGATCAGGATCAGCAGGAACAGGGACAGCTGGAGATTCCCCAAACGATAGATATCCACGCTTCCGCCTCCTTAGGACAGTTTCTTCAGAACCCACCGGGCCGCCATATCGTAGAGCCCCGTGGGCAGCAGGGCATGGGCCAGGAGCAGCAGCCAGGCATCTCTGCCGCACAGGTACCGGGCCTGGGGCTGGGAGGCATTGGCCGCCAGGAATACGGTCCGGGCCACATCCTGGGGACTGGTCAGCCACTTTTTGTCATAGAGCCGGTGGAGTCCCCGAGCCAGTCTGGCGCCCCATTGGGCATAGGGACCCCGCCGGGACACATCCGCCAGATGATCGGCGGCAATATGGCCCCAGGCGGTACGCACCAGCCCCGGTTCCACCAGGCAGACCTTTATCCCCTGTCCGGCGGTTTCCATCCGCAGGGCATCACTGAGGGCTTCCAGGGCATATTTGCTGGCATGGTACCACCCTCCGAAAGGAGCGGGGATCCGTCCGGCAATGGAAGAAACCATGATGATCCGACCCCGGTGCTGCCGGCGGAACAAAGGCAGCACCATCCGGGTGAGACGGATGGCCCCGAACACATTCACATCCAGCTGATGCTGGGCTTCGGCCAGGGGCACATCCTCCACTGCCCCGCAGGATCCATACCCGGCATTGTTGATCAGAATGTCCAGGGTCCCATGCTGGTTCAGGATCTGCTGGAGGGCATTCTGGCAGGAATAGTCCTTGGTCACATCCAGCACCAGAGGGATCACCCCGTACCGGGACAGAGACTGGAGTTTATCCAGCCGCCGGGCGGCTCCGTACACCACATGGCCGGTTTTGGCCATGAGGATGGCGGTTTCCCGTCCAATTCCGCTGCTGGCCCCGGTGACCAGCACCACCTGCTGTTCCATGGTATTCCCCCCTTCCTATGCCTTGTCCCGTACTTCCGGATAGGGCCGTACCGGAGGCTGATTCTTTCCATGCTCTCCCAGGTTCTTCCCCATCCAGATCATGTGGTACCAGCGGTTGAACTTGTACCCGCAGTTTTTGAAGATGCCCACCGGTTCAAAGCCCAGATGGGCATGGAACTGGGCACTGTTGAAATCCAGGTATTCGTCCGGCTGTTCCGGATACCCGATGCAGGCGTACACATCCAGGATTCCCATTTTTTTCAGGGCTTCCAGAAGTGCTCCATACAATTTCTTTCCCAGACCTTTCTTCCGGAGATGGCGGTCCACATAAATGCTCAGTTCCGCCGACCAGTCATAGGCCGGACGCCCCACAAAGGAACCGGCATAGGCATAGCCCAGGACCCGGCCGTCCTCTTCCGCCACAAAATAAGGATAACGTTCCCGGGTATGGGCGATCCGCCGGCGGAATTCCTCCACACTGGGCACCTGGTATTCAAAGGTGATGACGGTGCTTTCCACATAGGGTGCATAGACGGAACGGATGGCGGCAGCATCCTCCACCGTGGCTTCCCGGATAATCATATTGCTCATGGGTATTCCCCCTGTTTTTATAAGATGATGATTTTATTATAGGGCATTTTCTGGAGAAGGGGCAAATATTTCCATTTTTATTCCCTCCGGCACTCAGTTTTTTCTGAGACTGGCATTCTTTCCAGAAATACGATATGATAGTAAAAAACACAGTTGGCGGAAAATTCTGTATCCATAAGGGAGGTCTTTCCATTGATCAATCATATTGCTGCCATTTCTTTCAGTCCCACCGGCCGGACGGAAACCCTGGTCCGGGAATTCGGGAAACAGCTGGCCCAACGCTTCCAGGAGGAAGGCGTGACCCTGGACTTCCATTCCTTCACCCTGCCCAAAGACCAGGATACCCTCCATTCTTTCGGTCCCCATACCCTGGTGGTTTTCGGCATGCCCACCTATGCGGGACGGATTCCCAACAAGGCCCTGCCTTTTGTCCAGAAGCTGTTTTCCGGGGATCCGGACCGGAAGACCCCTGCGGTGGCTCTGGTCACCTTCGGCAACCGGAGCTATGACAGTTCCCTTACGGAACTCCGGGATGAACTGGAAAAGAAGGATTTCCTGGTCTTTGCCGCCGGTGCCTTTGCGGCTCCCCATGCCTTTGCCGCCATTGGCCGGGAACACCCTACGGAAGAAGACCGGGCCCGTTTCCGGGAGCTGCTGGACCGGACGGAAGCCCGGCTCCGGAGCGGAAAACCCCTGGAGCGGGTCGTGATCAAGGGAGATGCCCCGGTGGCTCCCTACTACATTCCCCTGGGAGAAGACGGCCAGCCGGCCAAATTCCTCAAGGCCAAACCCAAAACGGACCTGACCCGATGCGACCACTGCGGAAAATGCGCCAAAGTCTGTCCCATGGGGTCCATCAATCCGGACAACACCGATGAAGTCCCCGGCATCTGCATCAAATGCCAGGCCTGCATCCAGTACTGTCCCCAGGGAGCCAAATATTTCGATGATCCCCGGTTCCTGTCCCACAAGGCCATGCTGGAAAAGAGTTATCAGCGGACGGCAGGATCGGAAGTATTTTAAAAAGGGTGCTGCTGACGCAGCACCCCTTTTGTCGCGACCCGCAACCGGAGCATATTGCCTCCGCAATATGCTCCTTACTTCATCCAATACACCCGATGATCTTTCCGCAGGGGAGCCACAGGGATATCCCCTTCCACATAGCCCACCACGCAGTGACCGATGCCTTCATATTCCCCGGTGATGCCCAGGGTCTTCAACAGGGCCCTGCCTTCCGGCCGGTCGAATTCTTCCTTGGCCCGGTGGATCCAGCAGCTGCCCAGACCCAGGGAATGGGCGGCCAGCATCAGGTTCCCCATGACCAGGGACCCGTCATACACCGCCGTGGGCCGGGCTTTTTCCGCCAGGACCACCAGCACAGCAGGCGCTCCGTAGAAGGGATCGAAATCCGGGGTCCAGCCGCCGATCTCACAGTTCAGTCTGCTCAGCCGCTTCACCATGGCCGGATTGGTAATGGCCAGGATGATGGTATCCTGACTGCCCCGTCCGCTGGCTGCATAAAGGCCGGCTTTGACGATTTCCCGCAGGTCCGCTTCCGGTACCGGGTCCGGTTTGAAACTGCGGATACTCCGGCGCATCTGCATGGCTTCCAATACTTCATTGTTCATACTATCCACTCCTTTTTTCTCTCTGCTGTCATGATACCATATCCCACGGGTTCCGGGTCCTTCTGCCCCGAAAAGTTCAAAACTTTTTCCTTTGACATTTCTCACGGGATATGACATAGTAAAAAGATAGAGTCGATGCAGATCCTGAGGAAAAAAGGAGGAACCTTTGATGAAACTGTTATCCAAAATCCGGGCAGCCGGTCTGTCCCTGCTGCTGGTCCTGTCCGCCGGCTCCCTGGTCCAGGCAGCCTCACCCGTGGACAAAGCCGTGGTGAAAGACCTGGTCCGCTCCCAGAGCATCATGGCCAAAGAAAAATACATCCAGTATGAAATGAAGGGCACCCTGTTCAGCCCCATCGGTGTGGGGAACCTGACCCTTACCGGGAATGGGGTGGAAGAAACGGACAAAAAGAATACCCGGATGGAAAAACTCAGCGGGGATCTTCATGGCACCGGGGAACTGACCCTGCTCACCGGCCAGCAGACTGTAAGCCAGCCCATCGATGGCTATTTCTTTGCAGAAAAGGGCCAGCTGACCCAGTATATCAACAGCGGCAAAGGCTGGGCCAAAACGGTCCGTCCCTACACCCTGCCTCTCCTGCCCGATCCGGATGGGAAAAAGGCGGAAAAAGAACTGCTCCAGTACCTGTCTTCCGCCAAAGTCGCCAAGGAAACCAGCCGGGAAAAGACCCTGGAACTCACCCTGGACGGCCAGAAGCTGGCTCAGAAACTGGCCAGTGATCCGGAATTCAAAAAGCAGAAGGATGGAGAACGGATCCAGGCCCTGGTGGCCCAGGTGAAGGAAGTCCCCTACACCGTAGTGTTGGATAAAAAGACCTGGCGGGTAAAACGGCTGGGTATGGATCTGACCCCGGTGCTCCAGACGGCCGGAGGGTATTTCCTGGATGCCGCCGCCAAAGCCAAAAAGATCTCCCCGGAGCAGCAGCAGATGTTCACCAGCCTGCTGGGCAGCTCCACCCTGGTGTTCGCCTTCCAGTTCGACTATCAGCAGGGCAAGGATGTGACCCTGCCGGAAGCGGTGGCAAAAGCGGCCAAAACGGAGGAATAAAAAAGCTGTTTCAAAATCAATTTGCAAAAATTGATTTCCATCGGCTGCTGACAGCTGACCGTTGACA
>OLOW01001079.1_pt1 | contig 18918 bp, 14 predicted proteins | sample 1672801 | NCBI WGS metagenome assembly OLOW01 (sample SAMEA3136725, study PRJEB25190) | human gut metagenome | biome: human gut; feature: human-associated habitat; material: faeces | place: Austria | collected 2013 | reverse complement strand
ATTTGCGGAATTGTTTTCTCCGTAGTACAGATTTTCGCGCACAAGCTGATTCATGACGCCGCTGCGGTTCAGCTCCTGCGTCAGGCGGATAAAAGCGTCCCGCCCCAGAGGGTCCAGTCCGGCAAAGGGCTCGTCAAAAAGCAGATACTGCGGGCGCACCGCAAGCACGCCTGCGATGGCCAGCCTGCGTTTTTCTCCGCCGGACAGAGCCATGGGGGCCTTCTGACGGATCTTCGCATAGTCGAAGCCGCATAGCTCCAGCGCCCAGCGGACGCGCTCCTCAATCTCGGCTTTTGCCAGCCCGGAATGCTTCAGACCGAAGGCGACATCCTTCTGCACCGTCGTCTCAAAGAGCTGGCATTCCGGATACTGAAACACGATCCCCAGTTTCCGGCGCAGGACACTTTTGTCAAAGCCTCTGCGGTTGATATCCTCCCCGTCGATGCGGACCGTGCCTGCGGAAGGAACCAGCAGCCCCGCCAGAAGCTGGAGCAGTGTGGATTTCCCGCAGCCGGTGTGCCCCATGATGCCGATGAATTCCCCGTCCGCGACGGAAAGCGACACATTCCGAAGTGCCTGCGTTTCAAAGGGCGTTCCGCTGCCGTAGCAATAGGAAAGGTTTTCTACTGTAATCGGCATAATTCCTCCACAAGCTCCTCGTTGGTCAGCGGACATTCGGGCAGTTGTATGCCCCTTTCCGCAAGATCATGATACAGGCGCACCGGCACCGGCGGGGTCAGCCCGGCGGCATACAGCAGCGACGGATCGGTCAGGATTTCTCTGGGAGTTCCTTCCGCGGTGATCTTTCCGTGGTGAAGCAGATAGACGCGGTCGGCGGCAACCGCCTCCTCGACATAGTGCGTGATCATCACAACCGTCCTGTGGTGCCGGCGGTGAAGCCGCCAGATGGTATCGAGCACCTCCTGCCGCCCGCTGGGATCGAGCATGGAGGTTACCTCGTCGAAAACCAGAATCTCCGGGTCCATTGCCAGAACGCCCGCCAGCGCGATGCGCTGCTTCTGCCCGCCGGAGAGCATATGCGTGGATCGTTTTTCAACCCCGGCCATGCCGACGGCGGCCAGCGCCTCGGAAACCTTCTGCGGAATCTCCGCTTCGGAAAGCGCATAGTTTTCCAGCCCGAAGGCGACGTCCTCGGACACGATGGTCGAGACGAACTGATTGTCCGGATTCTGAAAGACCATGCCAACCTTCTGCCGGAGCTTCCAGATTTCACTTTCACGGGAGACGTCGATTCCGGCGACCGTCAGCTTCCCCGACTGCAGGGGCAGCAGGGCATTCAGATGCTTTGCCAGCGTGGACTTTCCGCAGCCGTTGTGGCCGAGGATCGCGACGAATTCTCCCGGCTTGATGTGCAGGCTGACGTCGTCCAAAGACGGCCTTGCGCTGCCTTCATATGTGAATGAAAGATGTTCCGCATGAATCATAAATCGAGCCCTCACCTTTTTCGGGTTTATTATAGGAGCCGCCGCCGCGCGGCGCAAGCCCCCCGGGGGGTTAATTTGTCCGTGCGTGGAAGAAAACGCGCTTTTTGCCCGGAATCAGCCAGATTTTAAGGCGCCTTTCGGCGGCGGAGCGGCTTTTTCAAAGAAAAAGCCGGTTTCTTCGACAGAAGGAGAGCGCATCCCTGCACAATCAAAAGTGAGCAGGGATGCGCTCCGGAGTTTGCGTATATCACTGCCGCTGCGCGCTGGATTGCCGTGAGGGCAAGGCAGACCCAATGAGCGAGGCGTTCCTGGAGATGGCGGACGTGTTCAGCCGGTTGGAACTTGCCATGATACGAACCCGTGTGCGCTCTGGCATGGCGAACGCCAAGGCCAAGGGCAGGAGAATTGGCAGGCCGCAAGTAACCGCCGACAGCATGCCCGCTTTCTCCCTCTGCCACTGCTTGCCTACAAAAGCAAGCAGTTGAATGTGTCAGAACTCGCAAGGGCCTGCGACGTCAGCAGAACTACGACTTACAAGTATATTGGGCTTTGGGAAGTATAAAAATGGAGCAAGGTTCATCTCCTTGCTCCATTTTGTTTAGATTAGAAAACCATGCTCACCACATCGGTATCGACAATAGTATCCCAAGACTCTAAGTCAAAGATATGGAAAGACAGTTCAATATCCTCAATGCTGATGATGTCGTTTTCTTCAAGTTCCGTCTCCATGAATGTAATAGTATCAACTGCTTTCTTACCAGGCATAACATCGCAAGAGAACATTGCATCTACCATGAATCCATTGATGGACACATCTCTGGTTTGAACCGTAAATGCCTGGTCTGTGTTATTCTCAATATAAACCACGACACTCGGGCCCCAAATGGAGGCATCCTTGGCTAAACCCTTGATTATAACTTTGATGCCATTGACGTCATAGGCCACTTCTCCGCTATCGTCAAATGCATATTCATAAGTATCAGCAATAGAGGTTTTCAACTGAATTAGTGCTGTGTCAAGGTATGTTTCCCAATCGGCTGTGGTAAACATGTGGAAGGAGAACTCCATATCTGCAATATTGGTGATTCCGCAGAGTTCAAAGTCAGAAGTCATGAATGTGATGCTGTCATTTGCCTTTTTACCATTCACAATATCAACAGACATCATGGTTTCGACCATGTATCCATTCACAGATGCATTACGGCACTGAATGGTCAAGTCTTTGCCCGAATTGTTTTCAATCAGAAGTTTGAGTTCTGCTCCAAAGATTCCATCCACGCTCAAACTCTTGGCAGTGATTTTCACACCGCCCTCGTCAACGAGCACAGTTTCTTCAACGGAGACCTCAGTTTCAGCGGGTTGCATAGCTTCACCGTTTTCAGCATTAGCACTATTTCCAGATGCTTCGACACCCCCAACTTCAACTTTGGCAGGCTCGTTGACTTCACTATCGGTGGAACTGCCACAAGCGACAAGGGACAAGCATATCATCAGCGCCAAGAGAAGTGCAAGTGTTTTTTTCATAGTATTTCTCCTTCTTTCAGTAGAATTAAAAAGTGCGTAGCCGAGACTACGCACCGAAAAACGCATAGCCCCAATTGCTACGACACAATCATCTGACGCACCCGAAGGATGCCAAATTAAGGATGTGTTTTTACCAAAGTAAAAACACAATCCCTGTGGTTTTCCTGAATTGATTTGCGTCGCATAATTATGGTATCACACCTCTCCAGAAGAGTCAAGGGAATTTGGGAACTTCCGCCCTTTTCTCTTTCCTTCTGGTGTGCTATACAATCAGAAAACCCGCCACGGAGGGGACACTATGGCGAACTACGGAAAATACCACATTGCCGTCCGTCTGCAACTGCTAAAGCAATATCTCACTTTTGGAAGGACCGGTTTTACTCAGTTGATACAAAAGGAGCGGGACACACGTCCCGCTCCCTTTTAGTATGCTTATTTACTCAGCGCCTGATTGATTTCCGAAATATCACTTTCCGAAAGCGGAATGTGGGTTTCGGAATCCGTAAAAATGGGTTCGCCGTTATAATTTGCGTCCCCAAAGGATCCGCCTGCCGCAGCGACATAAATGGCCTGCTCTTTTTCGCTCTTTTCCAGCCAGCTTTCATCTACACTGAACTGATCGTAGACCGTGCCTGTATCATAATCGATTGCCATAGTTATGGTATCGCCACCGCTGCCATCTGCGAAGTAGTCGCAGTTTGCTTTCACCATAAAGAAGTGCAGCGGGATATTCTCACTGCCAAAGCCATCCATTTTCAGTTCAAACGCATAGGTCACGGCAAAGGGCTGGGCTTCCTGAGCAAATGTCTGTTCAAATGCCTCTGTTCTGGCAAGATACCGCATCCTTTACATCTTGAAAATTTTCAGAAAGGATGCGGTCTGTCTTTCTTCAAAAGCCGACTGTTCAGCAAACTCAAAATCGCTATTTCCTGAACAAAAAAACAAAGAAAAACTCCTGATTCTAAATTAGAATCAGGAGTTTTGGAGCTGCTAGCCAGATTCGAACTGGCGACCTCATCCTTACCAAGGATGCGCTCTACCGACTGAGCTATATCAGCGCATTGTCTCAATCGACAACGATGTTATTATACACATGATTCGGGATTTTGGCAAGAGGAAATTTCGAAAAAAGAGAAAAAAGTACGAAAAACTTTTGGAGTGTGGCTTGAACATCCGCCATTCAAACAGAAACAGGGAGCCTCCCGGGCGGAAGGCTCCCTTCCCAAGCGGAAATTACTGCTTCTTGACCAGATTTTCCACGGCGCTGACCCACTCGTGGTCGGGATCGTTGGAGCGGTAGAAGCCCTGATCCTTACCGGCCATCAGCCACAGGAAGTAGGTGTTGTAGCCGGGCGCTCCCACGGTGGTGTGATAGCCCCGGGGGAACTCCACCAGCTCGTCGTTCTTGACGCGGTACGCTTCGTCGATTTCGCCGTCGGAGGTGTACAGGCACTGCACGCCGAAGCCCTGCTGGGGATCGAACAGGAAGTAGTAGATCTCCTCCAGCACGCCCTCGGAGGGCATGTTGTCCACATCGTGCTTGTGGGGCGGGAAGCCGGCCCAGTTGCCGGGGGTGATGTAGGCCTCGCCGATGGTCAGCTTTTTGGCGTTGGTGGAGCCGTCCACGATGAAGCTGGTGTCCCGCTCCCAGGGCTTCACGCCCAGCCGGACCACCCGCACGTCCGCCTGATGGATGGCCTGGGGCTCGCTGTCCATGTCGATGGGGGTGGAACACACGGCGATCTTGATATTCCAAGGGCTGTCGATTTTTACGGAGCAGTTGCGGGGTGCATAGAAGCACTCGGCCTTGGGGTTTTCGAACACGTTGCGGCGGGCACCCACCATGCCGTAATCCTTGCCGTTGGCGGTGAAGTTGGCCTTGCCGCCCAGAATGATAAAGGCCACTTCCCGGTCTTTCGTCTCATAGGTGTAGCTCTGGCCGTCAGAAAGCTCCAAAATGCCAAATTCCAGATCCTTCAGGCTGCACTTGCCGATTTCGCACAGAGGGGTGTAGCCGTTTTTAGGGGTATACGTCTTTTTGTAATTCATGCTTGCTGCTTCCTTTCTTTCACGTATTGTATCCATTCGTCGATGGTTTCTTCCCAGTCGGCGACGATGCCGTAATCCGCGCAGGCGAAGATGGGGGCGTTTCGATCCCGGTTCACCGCCACCACCACGCCGGAGGAGCTCATGCCCACGGTGTGCTGTACCAGTCCGCTGACGCCGAAGGCCAGATACAGTCGGGGACGAACGGTAATTCCCGTCTGGCCGATCTGATGGGGATAGCTGATCCAGCCCGCATCCACGGCGCTGCGGGTCGCTCCCACGCCGCCGCCCAGCAGGGCAGCTAGTTCTTCCAGCTTTTCGAAGCCTTTTGGGCTGCCGATTCCTTTGCCGCCGGTGACGATCACGGGCGCGCCCTGCAGGGAAACACCGCTTTCTGCCGGGGTGAAGGAGAGCCGTTCCAGCCGTTCTGGTCTCGGTGCCAACTTCAACGGCCGCAGGGCGCAGTCTCGCCTGTCCACCGGCTGAGGAATGGGAAAAACGCCGGGGCGCACGCTGGCCATCTGGGGGCGGGCCGTCCTGCAAAGGATTTCCGCCGTCAGGTTGCCGCCAAAGGCCGGGCGAACCTGTTTGAGCAGCCCCGCGTCCGTCAGAGACAGGGCGGTGCAGTCGGCGGTCAGGCCCGTGTGCAGTCTCGCCGCTACCCATGCGGACAGGAACCGCCCGCGAATGGTGGCCGGGAACAGGGCCGCGTCCGACTGCAGCTGCTGGAGCGCGTCCGCGATCCGCTCCGCCTGAGCGCAGTCGTCCGTCAGCCTTCCCAACGGAACCGCTTCGTCCGCGCCAAAGGAGGCAAAAGCGGAAAGAGGCGGTTCCGCCGTCTCGGACAGGGCCAGCACCCTGCCGGACGGGGTCAGCTGACGCGCCTTGCCCAGCAGCTCGGCGGCGGCGCTTCCGTCGCCCTCGCACAGCACGGCAATGGTGATTGCAGCGGAATTTTCAATTTCAGGGGAAGCCGAAGCAGCCGGGGTCGCTTCGGCCTGCCCGGACGCGCCCAGCGCCAGTCCTTTTGCTTCCAGCGCTTTCATGACCTCCGCAAAGGAGGTCTTGACGCAGGGCCGAACGCCCACGGGCCGGGCGCTGATATGCGTTACCCGGGTGGGCGACGCTTTCAGGCCGCAGTCAGCCGGGTCAATGCCCAGGTCTTCGGGCTCGCAGACGCGCACGTTGGCCTGAGCCGCCCGCCGCAGCCCGGAAATGGTTGGGAGACGCAGCGCGTGACTCCATTCGCACAGGGTCATAACCGCAGGCAGCGGAGCTTTCCATTGAAGGCTCCCCGCTTCGGTCAGTTGGATGGTCTTAAGACAGCCGTCCGCAATCTCCCCCTCTGTGGCGTTTACCACGCAGGGTCGATCCAACATGGCCGCCACCATAGGGCCGACCTGCCCGGTCTCGCCGTCTATCGCCCGGCGGCCGCAGAGGATCAGGTCAAACCCGCCCAGCGCCTTTTCGGCCTCCGCCAGACAGCGGGCCGTCACCAGCGTGTCCGCGCCCGCGAACCGGGGCGAGGTCATCAGCACGGCTTCGTCCGCGCCCCGGGACAGGGCCTCCCGCAGCATCCCTTCGGCCCGCTTGGGGCCCATGGTCAGGACGGTCACGGTTCCGCCGTGCTTCTCCTTCAGTTCCAGCCCCAGCTCCAGCGCACTTTCGTCCGCCGGATTGAGCACCTGCGCCACAAATTCCCGCTCCAGCGTCAGATCGTCGGTGAGCTTCACTTCCGTGGTGTCGGGCACCTGCTTTAAGCAAATCAGGATTCGCATGGTTTCTCCTTAGAGTTTGTGATAAATGGGGGCCAGCGCCGCCTGAATCTCCTTGTAGAGTTTAAAGCGCTCGTTGTAGAAGTCCACGCCCTCCGGGTCGGGCAGCGTCACGCCCTGCTCCCTGACGCAGCGCTCGACCGCGTCCGCATGGCTGGCGAACACACCCACGGCCACACCTGCCAACATGGCGCTGCCCAAGCTGGAATCCACGTTCTCCACCGTTTTCAGGGGGATATTCAGCATATCGGCCAGAATCTGCCGCCAGAGACCGCTTTTCGCGCCGCCGCCGATGGCCACGGCCTGCGTGGGGGCAATGCCCAGCTCCACCAGCGTGGCGAAGCAGTCCTTCATGGAATAGGCCACGCCCTCCAGCACCGCCCGGTTGAAATGGGCCTTCGTGTGGAAGCCCGCCGCGCCGACGAAGCTAGCCCGGAGCTTATCGTCCAGATAGGGCGTGATCTCCCCTTGCAGATAGGGATGGAAGAACAGACCCTCGCAGCCGCGGGATACCTCCGCCGCGGCCTTGCTCATTTCATCAAAGCTGCCGCCGAAGGTGTCACGGTACCAGCGGTTGCTGGCAGCGCAGCTCTTGGTGGCCGTTCCGGGATACCACAGGCCGCTGACCACATGACGGTAGGTCACCAGACGGGGATTCACCACCTCGTGATCGGTAATGGAACAGATGCGGCCCGCCGTGGCCAGCTTGACCGTGGCCTGCCCCTCATGCACCGCGCCTGCGGCATAAACTTCCATGACCGTGTCCGTCGCGCCGGCGATGACCACCGTTTTCGCCGTCAAACCCGTGTCCGCTTGTGCCTGCGCCGTCAGCGGGCTTAAATGGGTCGTGGGCTCCACGATGGGGGGCATAAGCCGCACGTCCAGCCCAGCCATGGCGCACAGCGTCTCCGACCACTGATTCTTCCGCGCGTCCAGCAGCAAAAAGCCCATGGCCTCGATAGTATCGGTGACGTAATCGCCGGTCATGCGGTAGCGGACATAGTCCTTTACCGCCAGCACCTTGCGGGTTTTGCGCAGGGTCTCCGGCTCATGCTTTTTCAGCCACATGAGCTGGGGCAGCGTCCACAGGCTGGATACGCTGTTGTAGCATTCCTCCATCAGGGCGGAACCCATCTCGCTCTTTAACTGAGCCGCTTCCGTGGAAGCCCGGGTATCCGTCCAGTAAATGGCCCGCCGTACCGGCTTGTCGTCTTCTCCCAGCAGAACGGCGGTATGGGTGGCCGCGTCCAGCGCCAGCGCCGCCACGTCCTCGGGCGCGACGCCGGTCTTTTCCAGCAGCTCGCGGATGTTGGCGCAGGCAGCGTTGTAACTGTCCTCCGCATCCTGCTCCGCCCAGCCGTTTTCCGGGTAATAGGTGGGGTATTCCCTGCTGGCGGTGGCAGCGACAACGCCGTCCTCGCGCAGCAGCGTGGCTTTGGAGGACGAACCGCCAAAGTCAACGCCCAACAGGTATTTCATTGGTTTCACCTCGTTATGCTTTGCAGGTTTCATCCCTGCGGAACGTAAAAACTTTTCGGGAATCCGTTCGGATTATGAAAATTCTGTGCCCGCGCAGAAGGATTTTGCCAGTCCATTCCTTCCATCGCAGTTGTCCTGCCAGACCCGCACTCCGTAATCTCTTTCAGGTCACGACGGTAAACTCCCGATCAGTCTTCATGTTCCTCGAGTACCCTGCCCGTCCTTCCGGGCGGGCGGGCAGAGACGCAGGGCGACCGACAACCGTCACCGAAACGATGCTTTGACCCGGCAGCGCCAAAGACGACGATTGAGGTTGCGCCTCACTGTCCCTGACGAATATCCGTCTTTTCTGCCGAACCGGCACGAAAGCCGTACCCGACCCGCCAGCCGTGGCACCCGTTGTGCCACGGCGGCCTTGGGTCCGAAAGCGCCGGAAACGCGAGGCCCTCCGCCGAGCGTTTCCAGAGCGCCTTGCTTTTCTATATTCCCCTGCCCGCCCTCCCGGGCGGGCAGTCCGGGGTGCAGGGCGGCGAGAGGAAGCGCGTGCCCAGTGGGCACAACCGCCGCAGGCGGTTAGCGACCGGCAGCCGTCAACCGAAACGAGGATTTGACACGGCAGTGTCAAAGACGACGATTGAGGTTGCGGGACACTACCCCTTAGTGGGCGGATTCCCAGTCCTTGCCTTGGGAGACCTGGGCGATGAGGGGGACGCGGAGAGTGACAATGTTCTCCATGACCTCCTGAAGAAGGGCCGAAGCCCGGGGAACTTCTTCGATGGGGCACTCGACGACCAGTTCGTCGTGTACCTGCAGGATCAGCCGGGCCTTGAGACCTTCGGCTTCCAGACGGCGCTCCACCTGTACCATGGCCAGCTTGATGATGTCTGCCGCCGTGCCCTGCACGGGGGTGTTCATGGCGGCGCGCTCACCGAAATTGCGCACGTTGCGGTTGGTGGAGCTGAGCTCGAAAAGCTCCCGGCGGCGGTGGAACATCGTCTCTGCATAGCCCCGTTCGTAGCCCAGACGGACGCATTCGTCCATGAAGGCCCGCACCCCCGGATAACGCTCAAAATAGCGCTCGATGAAGCGGTTGGCCTCCGGGCGGGAAATGCCCGCGTTCCGGGCAAGGCCGAAGCCACTGATGCCGTAGACGATGCCGAAGTTGGTGGCCTTTGCCGCCCGGCGCATTTCCGGCGTGACCGCATCCATGGAAACGCCGTGAATCTCCGCCGCCGTGCGGGTGTGGATGTCCTGATTCTTGAGGAACGCGTCGCACATGGCCTCGTCGCCGCTCAGGTGCGCCAGCACCCGCAGCTCGATCTGGCTGTAGTCCGCGTCCAATAGAATGTTTCCCTCGCCCGCCACAAAGGCCCGGCGAATCTCCCGGCCCTCGTCGGTGCGGATGGGAATGTTCTGCAAATTGGGCTCCATGCTGGAAATGCGGCCCGTGACTGTGGCGGTCTGGTCAAAGGTGGTGTGAACCCGGCCGTCCCGTCCCCGCAGCTTCCGCAGACCGTCCACATAGGTGGACTGCAGCTTGCTCAGTTTGCGGTAGCGCAGCAGGGGTTCGATGCAGGGGTGATAGGGCACCAGGTCCTCCAGCACCTCGGCGGCGGTGGAATAGGCCCCGTTCTTGTTCTTCTTCTGGGCGGGAAGGCCCAGTTTGTCGAACAGTACTTCGCCCAGCTGCTTGGGGCTGTTCAGATTGAAGTCCGGCACCTCCGTCAGCCGGTAGACCGCCTGACGGCTTTCTTCGATCTCCCGGGTGAAAAGGTCGCTGAGCTGGTTCAGCGTGTCCAAGTCCACCAGAAAACCCTCGTCCTCCATCTCAAATAAGACCCGGGTCAGGGGCTGCTCCATGTCCCAGAGGAGGGATTCCATGTCCCGCTGATGAAGCCGCTCCCGCTGGCGCAGGGCCATCGAATAGACTTCCGCCGCAGAGGCGCTTTCCGGCAGGGAGACGGCCTCTCCGGCAAATTCCGCTTCCAGCGACGCGGCCAGCGCATAGTCCTTCTGAGCTGTGTGCAGCAGATAGGCCCCCAGCATGGTGTCCTGACGGACGGCGGGTTGGGGCAGATGATAACGCTCCAGCAGGTGGAACAGCTCCTTCGCCCCGTGGACGATTAGAGGAACGGCTTCCAGCACCGGCTGCAGCTCCGTCAGAATGTGGTCTTCGTACATGCCGCCGCCCATCAGATCCCGCAGAAGGGGCATGCGCCATAATTCCAGCGACGGGGTCAGCAGCGTCACTTCCTCCGGGCTCAGATGGAGCACGGCAAATTCCGGCTTTTCTGCCGCCAGCGCGGCCGCCGCCTGCCGCAGGGCATCCGGTTCGGTGAAGACCCGCTCCCCGGCGGCGCACAGTAGCCCCGGCAGACCGGTCTCCTGCGCCATAGCCGTGGCGGGAGACGGCTTCCCGGATTCCTTTTTGCCGCCGCCCGCCCGCTGCCCTGCGGCGGTGGTGCGGGGCTGAACGGCGGGAACGGCTTCGCCGCTCAAAAGACGCTCCACGCTTTTGGCGGTCTGGTTCAGTTCGTATTGCTGCAAAAGCGGGATGCCCTCGTTCATTTCCTGCCACGTGCAGCGGGCAAAGTCCGGCTGAATGGGCGCATTGCGGCGGATGGTGCCCAAGTCACGGCTCAAAAGGGCCGACTCCCGGCCCGCCCGCAGCTTTTCGCCCAGCTTGCCCTTGACCTCGTCCGCGTGGGCTAATACCTCGTCCAGACTGCCGTATTGGGAGATCAACTTTAACGCGGTCTTTTCGCCGATGCCCGCGATGCCGGGGATGTTGTCGCTGCTGTCGCCCATCAGGCCCTTCATGTCCGGCACCTGATCGGGCCGGTAGCCGTAATGCTCCTTCACGCCCTCCGCGTCCAGAAGCAGACTTTCCGAAATACCCGTTTTGGTCAGGATAATGCGGGTGTCTCCGCCTGCCAGCTGCAGGCTGTCCCGGTCGCCGGTGAGCACATAGGCCGCATAGCCCTGCTCGTTGGCCAGCCGCGCCGCCGTGCCAAGCAGGTCGTCGGCTTCGTAGCCCTCCATTTCAAAGGAGGCGATATGCATGGCTTTCAGTACCTCCCGCATCAGGGGCAGCTGGGGCCGCAACTCCTCGGGCATAGGCTTGCGGGTGCCCTTGTAATCCGGGTACAGGGTATGGCGGAAGGTGGGCGCGTGGACGTCCAGCATCACGCACAGGGCCTCGGGGCGGTAATCCCCCAGCGCCTTTAGCAGCATACTGAAAAAGCCGTGTACCGCGTTGGTGTAGGTCCCATCCTTGGTCACCATCAGGGGCAGGGCGTGAAAGGCCCGGAAGATCAGGCTGTAGCCGTCCACCAGAAGGACGGAGGGTTTGCGCGTTTCGCTCATGAGGCCTCCATTCAGCAGGGGGAACCGTTCACCCCCGGCGGTCAACTCGTAGGATTCTCCTTGCTATTATACCATAGTTTGCCGTCTTGTCACGCCGGGGAGGCGCAGGTGTTACAGCTTGGGGCACTTGCGCTTCTTTCCCGGCGAAACTATAATAGAAGGGCAACTGATTTTTCGCGCTTTTCGCAGGAGGGAACCCATGGAACAGCAGAACTTTTTTACCGCCCCGCAGCCCATGCAGCCGCTGGCGGCCCGGCTTCGGCCCCAGAGCTTGGAGGAATTTGTGGGGCAGCGACACTTGCTGGCTCCGGGAAAGGTGCTTTGGCGGCTGATCGAGGGCGACCATATTTCCTCCATGATCTTCTGGGGCCCTCCGGGCGTGGGCAAGACCACGCTGGCCCGCATTATCGCCAACCGGACGAAGGCAAAGTTCATCGACTTTTCCGCCGTCACCAGCGGCATCAAGGAGATCCGCGAGGTGATGCAGAGCGCCGACCATAACGCCCTGTACGGCGAAAAGACCATCGTATTTGTAGACGAAATCCACCGCTTCAACAAGGCCCAGCAGGACGCGTTCCTGCCCTTTGTGGAAAAGGGCAGCATCGTGCTCATCGGGGCCACCACGGAGAACCCCTCCTTCGAGGTCAACGGGGCGCTTTTGTCCCGGTGCAAGGTGTTTGTGCTGCACGCCCTGACCACGGACGATCTGACCGGCCTGCTGGAACGGGCGCTGAAGGACCCTCGCGGTTTCGGCGGGCAGAAGGTGGTCATGGCCCCGGAGCTTCTGCGGGCCGTGGCGGAGTTTGCCAACGGGGACGCCCGTTCTGCCCTGTCCACGCTGGAAATGGTGGTGCTCAACGGCGATTTGGACGGGGACACCACCACCGTGACGGAAGAAGTGCTGGAACAGTGTATCTCCAAAAAATCCCTTTTGTATGACAAGAAGGGGGAGGAGCACTATAATTTGATCTCCGCCCTGCACAAGTCCATGCGCAATTCCGACCCGGACGCGGCGGTGTACTGGCTGGCCCGGATGCTGGAAGCCGGGGAAGACCCGCTCTACATTGCCCGGCGGGTGGTGCGCTTCGCCAGCGAGGACGTGGGTCTGGCCGATCCCCGGGCGCTGGAACTGGCGGTGGCGGCTTATCAGGCTTGCCATTTTCTGGGGGTGCCCGAGTGCAACGTTCACCTGACGCAGGCCGTGACCTATCTGGCGCTGGCTCCCAAGTCCAATGCCATGGAGGTGGCCTACAACGAGGCCAAAAAGGACGCGGTGACTCAGCTGGCCGAGCCGGTGCCGCTGAACATCCGCAACGCGCCCACCCGGCTGATGCAGCAGCTGGACTACGGCAAGGGCTATATGTACGCCCATGATTATAAGGACAAACTGACCGCCATGCAGTGCCTGCCGGATTCATTGGTGGGCCGGGAATACTACCATCCCACGGAAGAAGGGCTGGAAGGCCGGTTCAAGACCCGCCTGGAGACCATCAAGGCGTGGAAAAAGGAGCATGGGGGAAGGTGAAAGCGGAGGCTGCTCTTTTCAGGGCAGTCCTTTTTCATTTTTGGGCGTTTTTGGGCCGATCTTTTCCGCCGGGTATGCAGACGGCGGGAAATGTGTTATAATGAAAATTGGCTGGTTCTGCCTGCGTACAGGGAGGGATGGGCGTGTTCTGCGGAATTCTGCGGTTTCTGGTGACGGCGGCGGCCGTGCCCCTGTGCGCCCAGCTGATGGACGGCGTGCGGGCGGTGGACATGAGCAACGCCATCGTGCTGGGGCTGCTGCTGGCAGTGGTCTACACAGTGCTTCGGCCCCTGCTGAGACTGCTGCTGAAGGTGGTCAACTTCTGCACGCTGGGGCTTTTGTACGTGGCGGTGGATGCGTGGCTGGTGTGGACAGCTGCCGCGCTGGTGGAAAACAGCGTTCAGTTTCAGAATTTCTGGTGGGCGCTGGCGGTGGCGGCGGTGGTGAACGCCGCCCGAATGGTGATCGACGCGTTGAGCGGCGATGTACGCCGGTAAGGAGGAAAACAATGCATTTTTTATTGGTCAATGACGACGGGATCGGTTCGGCAGGCATTATGGCCCTGATGGAAGCGGCGCTGAAGCGGGGCCACCGGGTCAGCATGTGCGCCCCCAGCGGCCAGATGAGCGCCGCCAGCCATCGGATCACCCTTTCCGATCCGCTGTATGTGAAGGATTACCCCCTGAACCGGGAAAACACGCAGGGCTTCGCCATCACCGGCACCCCGGCGGACTGCGTCCGGCTGGCGTTTCTGGGCGGGCTGGTCACGGAGCCGGTGGACGGCGTGATCTCCGGCGTGAACAACGGCTATAACGCCGGGCTGGCCGTCTATTACAGCGGCACCGTGGGCGCGGCCCGGGAGGCGGCGCTGCTGGGGCATCCGTCCATCGCGGCCTCCATTGACTACAAGGCCGACCCCGCCCATGTGCAGGACGCGGCAGAGCTGGTGCTGGAAGTGGCGGAGAAATACTTCCGTGCGCCCAAAAACGGCTTCCGGGTGCTGAACATCAACGTGCCCGACCTGCCCCGCGCCCAGTGGAAGGCACCGGTGTATGCGCCCCTGTCCGACGCGGGCATCCGGGACGGCTACGACCGCTGTTACGCCGACCGGCCCGGCACGTATTTCTGGCTGCAGGAGGGCTGCGAATCGGAGCCGCCTGCCGAGGGCAGCGACGAATGGTATTTGAATGAGGGGCATCCTGCTCTGACACTCTTGAGCGGCATGGGCAGCGAACATCAGGCGGATTTCGACCGGCTGGGTCTGCTGGGCTGACCTGACCACGCAGAAGGAGAAGATCAAGTGCACGACCCACAGGAATGGATCACCCGTCTCAATATGAGCGGCAAGCCCCTGAGCAAGGGGCAGAAGCGCATCGCGGAGTACATTTCCTGCCACTATGAAAAAGCGGTCTCCATGACCGCCGTGATGCTGGGCAGGCAGTGCGGCGTCAGCGAAAGCACGGTGGTGCGCTTCGCCATGGCGCTGGGCTACGAGGGCTACCCGGAAATGCAGGAAAAGCTTCGCTCCATGGTTCGCCAGCGGCTGACGGCGGAGCAGCGGGTAGGCATGATGGAGGAGACAGACCGCCGGGAGGTGGTCAGCACGGTGCTGAAAAACGACCTGCAAAACCTGCGCAAGACCATGGACGAGCTGCGCCCGCAGGATTTTGATATGGCGGTGGAATGCATTCTGGCCGCCCGGCGGCTGTATATCATGGGCCTGCGCTCCTCCGCGCCGCTGGCTATGTTCCTGTACCATTACCTGCACCAGATCTTCGACGAGGTGGTGCTGGTGCAGAATCTGACCGGCGACGTGTTCGAGGAGATCGACCGCATCCAGAAGGGCGACGTGCTGTTCGGCATCAGCTTTCCCCGGTATTCCGCCCGGACGCTGGAATGTATGCGCTTCGCCCGGCAGCACGGGGCGCAGGTCATCGGCATGACTGACGGCGTGATGAGCCCCCTGCGGGAGGAATCGGATATCTGCCTGTGCGCTCACACGGATATGTCCGGCTTTGTGGACAGTCTGGCTGCCCCGCTTTCGCTGATCAACGCGCTGATCGTGTCTCTGGGCATGAGCCGGCGCACGGAGCTCAGCGAGCATTTCAAGCGTCTGGAGGGAATATGGAACGCGCACAGCGTCTATATCGACAAGCTGCATGAATAAAGTGATCGTGATCGGCGGCGGCGCGGCGGGGCTGATGGCGGCCCTGAGCGCGGCGGAGGCGGAGGCCTCCGTCCTGCTGCTGGAAGGCAACGAAAAGCTGGGCAAGAAAATTTACATTACCGGCAAGGGCCGCTGCAACGTGACCAACGCCTGCGAACCCGCCGCCTTTATGAATAAGGTGGTCAAGAATCCCCGTTTCCTGTTCAGTGCGCTGAACGCCTTTGGGCCGGAGGACATGATGGCCCTGCTGGAACGGTTGGGCTGCCCGGTGAAGGTGGAGCGGGGCGACCGGGTCTTCCCGGTCAGCGAGAAGGCCAGCGACGTGACTCGGGCGCTGGAAAAGGAACTGCGGCGGCTAGGCGTTTCCATTCGGCTGAATACGAAGGTTTCCCACATTTTGGTGGAAAACACTGCAGTCTGCGGTGTGGAGCTGGAAGACGGGACGCGGCTGGAAGCGGATCGGGTCGTCGTGGCCACCGGCGGGCAGAGCTATCCCTCCACCGGCTCCACGGGCGACGGCTTCCGCTGGATGGCGGAGCTGGGCCACACGGTCTATCCGCCGCTGCCCTCCCTGATCGCGCTGACCTGCGGCGCGGCGTGGGTTTCCGCCCTGCAGGGCTTGAGCCTGAAAAACGTACGACTGACCCTGAAGCGGGGCAAAAAGGTGCTTTACAGCGATGTGGGCGAGATGCTTTTCACCCATTTCGGCATTTCCGGGCCGCTGGTACTGTCCGTGTCGGCCCACATGGCGGAGCTGGCCCCGGAGGACGTACAGCTGCTGCTGGACCTGAAGCCCGGCCTGACTGCCGAACAGCTGGACGCGCGGCTTCTGCGGGAGCTGGACGCTTCCGGCAAGCGGCAGCTGCACACCCTTCTGACCACGCTGTATCCCGCCAGTCTGGCGGAGGAGATGCCCGCGCTCTGCGGCATTCCCGCTCACACGCCCGCCTGCGAGATCACCCGGGAGCAGCGCGCCCGGCTGGTCAAAGCGGGCAAAGAACTGCGTCTGCCGGTGGACGGCACCCGGCCCCTGACCGAAGCGGTGGTCACCCGGGGCGGCGTCAGCGTGAAGGAGATCAACCCCGCCACCATGGAAAGCAAGAAAATTCACGGTCTGTACGCCGCCGGCGAGCTTCTGGACGTGGACGCCATGACCGGCGGCTTCAACCTGCAGATCGCCTTTTCCACCGGCCACCTGGCCGGGCGTTCCGCCGCAGAACCGGACGCCCTTTGACCTGCGCTGCCCTATACCCACAGAATTGGAGTTTGAGCCCTCATGAACTACATTGTATTGGATCTGGAATGGAATCAGCCCGTCAGCTACGCATCCGCCGCCTACCGAAAGGTGGGCAGCAAGCTCCTATTCGAAGTCATCCAGATCGGCGCGGCCAAGGTGGATGAGACGATGCAGATCGTCGATTCCATCTCCATTCCCATCTGTCCCACCCACTATCTGACCATTCATCCCCGGGTCAAGCGCATGACCGGGCTGACGCAGGAGATTCTCTGCGACGCGCCTGCTTTTTCCGAGGGCATGGAGCGGTTCATGGACTGGTGCGGAGACGACTGCGTCTGCCTGACCTGGGGCGGCGACGACATCAGCGTTCTGCAGCAGAATGTGGATTTCTTCAAATTTGGTCGGCCACTGCCCCGGATGTACGATCTGCAGCGGCTCTACGCCGCCGAAATGGGACGCAGCGGGCAGGTAGCCCTGAAAGCGGCCATGGAGGCCCTCGGCATTGACCCGGACGAGAACCGCAGCTTTCACAACGCCAAGGACGACGCCTACTACACGGCGCTGGTATGGCAGAAGCTGCCCCATCCCGAGAAAGTACTGCAGTACGAGGAACACGCCAAGAAGCTGGGTCACAGCGAGCGTCGTTCCCGGCTTCGTTTTTCCGAAACGGTGCCTTCGGTGAAGGAAGCCCTTGCCAGCGACAAGCTGACCGCGCCCCGCTGTCCCACCTGTCAGCAGCCCACCCAGCTCAAGACGGAGCTGATCCCGCAGGCGGCGGGCCGCTTTGTGGCCCTCGCCGAGTGCGCCCATCATGGCCCGCTCTTTCTGCAGGCCCGGTTCGCTCTTTTGCCAGACGGCCAGAAGGGCATGCGGCTGACCATTCAGCCCGCCGACCGTCAGACCAAGGCCTACGTTCACACGAAGGAGCTGCAATACCAGCACAAGCGCAAGCGGGGCGACTACGTCAACGTCGATTTCGACGATCTGCAAGACGCCCTCACCTCCGACATGCCCTTCGACTAAGGGGTAGTACCCCTTACCCCGGACTGCGCGCCGTGGGCGCGCAGGGTGCTCGGGGGACATGCGGCTTGGCCGTGAAGCTACCGCCGCTCGGCGACAGGCCTCGCGGCTCGCGGGTCTGGCATAGCTCCCTGTTTGGTGGCCGACCCAGACCGCCATTCGGCGACAGGCCTCATTGCTACAAGAACGACCAGCGTGTGTTCTGCACATGCTGGTCGTTTTCATTTGCAGCAGCGGATACTCGCCGACGATGGGTTCTGAAGGTTACCAAGGGGAACAGCTCGGAGTTCAGATAAGCAGCGAACGGAGCACACGACAGTGCAAGCCGCGCCAGTTGTTTGCCCCGAGGAAGAACCCCTGTCTGTGTCGGTGTACGTCGACTTTGCCGGAAGCATTCCCCAGCCGGGGGGCTGACGCGCCGACTACGGCGCGGGGTGGGACTTGCAGCTCCATTGGGTTGTTGATTTGCACCGGCAGACGATCCAAAGGGCTGCAGGGGGCGAGCGGAAAGCCAACTGTAAGCATCAATGTGCGCCAACTTTGCCGGAAGGAAACCGACTCCGGGGGATTGACGCGCCGACTCCGGCGCGAACAGTGGGGCTTCCGCCCCGAAGGGGGACGTACTTTCTTTCGAAGCGAAAGAAAGTACCAAAGAAAGCAGGCGGCACGGCGACTACGGGAAAAAGGCTTTTATTGCCCATTTTGACGGCGGGGCTCGCAATGTCGCGCGCAATAGAGTTGGATAGCTTTCACCAGCTCTTGGAGCGCGCTCGTGCTCGCCTTTTTCCGCCGTCAAAATGGGCGGGCCTTTTTCCCTCCGCTGCCTATCGCCGCTCTGCTCCCCCGCAGCTGGCGCTAAACAGACTCAACCAATGCGAGTTGGGATATTACATTATACCTTGGAGGACTTCGCAGCGCAGAAAAACTAGGTTTGATTTTTCTTTTGCGCATGATACTATCCATACACAAATAACACCGCTTGGGATGTTTCGCCGCGGCTTGAATTTTTTTACAACACAAAATGCCAGCGTGAGTTTCTATCCACGCTGGCATTTTTAGCGAGCCATGAGGCCTGTCGCCGAATGGCGGTCTTTTCTATTCAACTGACAAGGAATCCATACCAGACTGGCGAGCCGCGAGGCCTGTCGCCGAGCGGCGGTAACTCCGCAGCCAACTTACTTTCCCTCGTGTGCCCCGCGCCCTATGGGCGCGGTGTGGGGGGTCAAGGGGCACTGCCCCTTGCGCGAGCCGGAGGGCCTGTCGCCGAATGGCGGTCTTTCCTATTCAACTAACAAGGAATCCACACCAGACCGGCGAGCCGTGGCACCCGTCGT
>OLOW01001073.1_pt1 | contig 18964 bp, 30 predicted proteins | sample 1672801 | NCBI WGS metagenome assembly OLOW01 (sample SAMEA3136725, study PRJEB25190) | human gut metagenome | biome: human gut; feature: human-associated habitat; material: faeces | place: Austria | collected 2013 | reverse complement strand
CACATGACTTCGAAATGGTTGTCCATTTCACGGCCGCCGCGCATCACGTAGCCGATATTCTCATACTTCCAGCCGTCGCACGCGCCGCCGGCGGTGGGGCCTTTTTCCAGAACGTGGATGTGGTCGCCCTTCATCTGGCCGTCGCGGACCAGATAGCAGGCCGCCGTCAGGGCCGCAAGGCCGCTGCCCACGATATAGGCGGACTTTTGATCCACGCCCTCGGGCTTGCGGGGACGGGCAAAAGCTTCATAATTGCCGCTGGAATAATACATGCTGAAATCCTCCTCATTTTGACCGGGTCAGTTTAGGAAATATCCATCTTCCGCCGGGAGGGAGCTTTCGTCGCCCCGCTTCCCTTGCGGTGATTGTAGGATAGTCTTTTCCCAAAAAGAAAACAATAAACACAAAAGCCGCCGTGATGAAATTTTCGTCACGGCGGCTCATGTGTCAGAATTTTGGGCACGAAGCCTGTTTTGATGAAATTTTGTTCACGGAGGATTCCGTGTCTGATTTTTATTCCCGGCGCAGCACCACCACGGCCAGTTCCGCGGCGGGCAGGGCAAAGGTGTGCCCCTCCCCGGCGGCGCTCAGGGGCAGGGGGGCTTCCGTCTCAGGCGCATCCTCCGTCAGGACGACGGCGCGCCACGTTCCCTCGGGCAGGGTAACGGTCACATGCCCTTCCAGCCCGCCTTCCCGGGCGCAGGCGATCAATACGCTGCCGTCCGGCTGCTCGTACCGGCGGGCCATCACTGTGCCGCAGCTGACGCTCAGGCCCAGCGTATCCCGGAAAACACCCCGTCCGTATCGGGTCAGCCAAGCCCGGCGCAGATCGTCGGTCTTTCGAACCCGGGGCGTTTGGGGATCGTCGGGCTGATAGCAGTTGTCCTCCACCAGATCGTAATGCCAGAGGTACATGCCGTCCGCAAAGGCGCGGTAGAGCAGCTTGCAGGCGCGGCGGGCCATGTGCTCCGGCCGCATCCCGGAGTGGCGGCGGGGGTTCATCATGTCGATCAGCCCCTGCCGGGGGAAGGTATAGCGGTACAGCTCCGGGAAGGCCCCGGCGTGATCGTAGAACATGGTGGTGATCAGGCCGCCGCAGATGCCGGGCATGTAGGTGTCGTTGGCACCCTCCACCAGCAGGGCCACGCCCTTTTCAGGCGCTTCCGCAGCCAGCCGGGTCAGCAGACGGCGCAGGCCGGTGTTCCAGCCGTCCCGCACGCCGGGATGATCGCCGTGGGCCTCGGAGAAGCACAGGCAGGAAGTAGCCATGGCCAGCTGATCCAGATACAGGCTGTCCGCGCCGATGTCATGGGTCAGCCAGTGGAACACGCTGAGCAGCTCGCTCTGCCACAGCTCGGCCTGACTGCACATGGAGGCGAAATACTGATTGCGGGAGCCGTACTGCTCCAGCCAGGGCGAGCCGTCCCGGTTCTGGATGCCGCCGTTTTTCCACAGGGCTTCCCGGTCGGGGAAGACGGTGTTGCACAGCCGGGCGTTCACATAGAAGGCCACGTGGCCGCCTGCGGCGATGACCGCGCGCACGCCGTCCCGCAGCTCCTCCTCCGTGCCCAGATTGGGGTTGGGCCGGTACTGGGGGAAGCCGTAGTCGAAGCCGCTCTCGTTCCAGCCGCTGAGCAGGATGTGGTTCAGGCCGAAGGCCCTGGCTTCCTCATACAGCCGGGGAATATCCCGATAGGTGTGGACAACGCCGCCGGTCTGGTACTGGAAATCATAATGGGCCATCAGGCCGGGGCTGCGGTCGAACCACTCCGGGTGCAGGGGGCCGTGGCCCTCCGCATCCACGGGCACGGCGTAGCAGGTTCCGTCGGGTTCCACCACGGGGGTGGACTCCCGCCACATGCGGTAGTCGTCCGCCGCCCAGTGCCACGAACCCCGATGGGGCGCGACGATGCACTCCTCACTGTGCCACGTCTGCCCCTCCGTCAGGAACAGATAATGCCCCACGGCCACGTTCAGGCCGGGGTTCTCCAGGCCGAAGCTCTCCGCCCGCAGGGTCTTCATACGGCCGGAGACGTTGCGGCAGGTCAGATACAGGCCGTCCTGCTCGTTTTCGTCGAACACGTCCAGCCAGAGCATGGTGCATTCGCCGGAATAGGGCATCTCCCACACGGACGCGCCCCGGCTGTCCTTTACGCCGCAGGGGCCGTTGAGGGCGGTGGCGTAGTCGTATTCCTGCCACTTCCAATGGGCGACGCGGGGCGGGGCCGTCAGGGTCTCCACCGGGTTCATCACCCGCTGGCCCGCGTGGCGGGGCATGTACAGCGCGTCGTCCTCCCACGTTTCGCCCAGCCACAGGCCGTTGACGCAGGGGAACAGGGCGCGCTCCACCTCCGGGCCGCCGTGGTTTTCCACCGTCAGGGACAGGCGGATCCGCTCGTCTCCGGGCAGAAGCCGGGCTTCCCAGCGGACGGCCACGGGCACGGGCATTCCCTCCGCCATGACGGAGGGATATTCCGCCACGATCGTGGCTTCTTTTTCCCCCTGATCGATGCGCAGGGTGGGCTTCAGGGCCGGGTTCAGGCCGATCTCCGCCGAGCGGGCGGGGCGGGCCTCCACCGGGCCGTTTTCCGTATGCAATATCAGCCGGAAGGGCGTTTCCTCCGCCGCCAGATGGTTCTTGATATAGTTGTCCTGCGCGCCTTCACAGACCAGCTCCAGCCAGCCGCCGCTGACCGCGTCCAGCGCCAGTGACACGACCCCGTTGGTCGCGTGTAGTCGGGAGTGATACATAGAGGGGGCCTCCATTCAGTTGTTTTGTCACCATGATAGCGTGAAAGCAAGGCGTTGTCAATCCTTCTGGCTCGATGTGAAAAGAATTGTTTTGTCAGAAAGCAACATATCTACTTGACATTTTTCTTTCATCTCCGTATGATGAAGGGGCTGATAAAACGTTTTTTTGGAAGAACTGGATACAACGCCCCATTTCATTTTTCACCCAGAAGCGAGGAGGTTTTTTCGATGAAAAAGGCTACCATTCTCAGCGGTATCGACCGTCTTCAGCTGGCGGACGAGCAGCTTCGGGGCCGCCGGGTGGGTCTGATGACCAACCCCACCGGCATGAACCGGGAGCTGAAAAGCACCATCGACATCGTCAACGAGCGCTACCACCTGACCGCCATGTACGCCGTGGAGCATGGCATCCGGGGCGACGTGCAGGCGGGCGGCAAGGTGGAGACCTGCGTGGATCCCGAGACCGGCGTGATCGTGTTCACCGCCTTCGGCGAAACGTCCCATTTCACGGACGAAATGCTGGACGCCTTCGACGTGCTGGTTTTCGACATTCAGGACGTGGGCGCGCGCTTCTACACCTATCTGTATTCTCTGGGCTACGCCATGGAAGCCTGCAACCGGGCGGGCAAGTCCATGGTGGTGCTGGACCGGCTCAACCCCATCGGCGGCGTAAAGACCGGCGGCACCATCCTGAACCCGGCCTTCAAGTCCTTCGTGGGCGATTATGAGCTGCCCACGCAATACGGCCTGACCATCGGCGAGGCCGCCCGCTATATCCGGGATTATCAGAAGCTGACCCTTGACCTGACCGTCATCCCGCTGGAGGGCTGGGAGCGGGGCATGTATCTGGACGACACCGACCTGCCGTGGGTGGCTCCGTCTCCCAACTGCGCCACGCTGAACGCCGCCCTGTGCTACATCGGCACCTGCGTGTTCGAGGGCACCAACCTGAGCGAGGGCCGGGGCACCACCCTGCCCTTTGAGGTCATCGGCGCGCCCTTCATCAACGGCGCCCTGCTGGAAAAGAAAATGAACGGGCTGGGCCTGCCGGGCGTTCACTTCCGCCGCACCTCCTTCTGCCCCACCTTCAGCAAGCATCAGGGCGTTCTGTGCCACGGCGTACAGATGCATGTGCTGGATCGGCAGAGCTACGATTCCTTCACCGACGGCCTGCTGCTGCTGGACACCATCCGCAGCCTGTACCCCGAGGAGTTCCAGTTCGTGCGCTGGAGCGAAAAATCCCCCTATTCCATCGACCTGCTGCTGGGCACGGACGAATACCGCACCGGCGCGCTGACGGCGCAGGGCCTGATGGACAAATACGCGCCCAAAGTAAAGGAATTTGTGGAGGCCGCCAAGCAGTACCGGCTGTATTGAACCGCCTGACTTCCTACATTTTCAATCAGGAGGACTTTTTTCATGAGTTGGACGTTGAAACCCCTGACAAGGGAGCACATTTCCGCCGCCGCGGCGCTGTTTAACCAGAGTGTCGCCGACGGGGAAATGATCTTCTCCCCGCTGGACGAAGCGGTCTTTGAACGGCGCTTCTTTCAGCCCGGCGCGCACGCCTTCGCCGCTGAAGAAAACGGCGAACTGATCGGTTTTATCCACGGCGCGTGCAAGACGGCATTCCTCAACAAGGAAAACAACGAAAACACCCCCGGCTATCTGTCCGTGGTGATGGTTCGGAAGGACAAGCGGCGGCAGGGCGTGGGTTCCGCGCTGGTGGCCGCGCTGGAGGACGCTTTCCGCGCCGCGGGCAAGCGCAGGGCCGCCTGCAACGACAGCACCCCCGTCCACATGAACTGGACCATCCCCGGCACACCCGGGCATGACCACAACAACGCCCCCGGCGTGGACGAACGCTGCGAAGGCTATCCCTTCCTGCTGCACCGGGGCTATCAGGCCGCCTTCACGGAGATCGCCATGTATCTGGACTTGAGCAAATTCCAGTGGGATCCCGCGCTGGATGCGAAAATCACCGCGCTGGATGCCGAGGGCATCCGGGTGGGCCGTTGGACGCCTGACTGCGGCACGGAGCACGACCGGCTCTGCGACCACGTGGGCAGCGAGTACTGGCGGCACGTGCTGGATACCGAGCTGGAAGCGTGGCAGAAAAATGAGCCCAACGCCGACCCGTCCCTCTGGCCGGACGGCCGCCGCCCTGCCGGGCCGCGCCCCCTGCTGACTGCCACCACCGGCGGGCACATCGTGGCCTACACCGGCCCTGTGGATCTGCAAAAAAGCGGCCGGGGCTATCCCAAGAAGCAGGTGGAGGCATCCGCCAACGCGGAGGAGGCCCCCGGCGAGAGCGACGCGCCTGCTGAGGAAAAGCCTGCCAAGAAGACAGTTGCCAAAAAGCCCGCAACCAAGACCGCCGCAAAGAAAACCACCGTGAAAAAGACCGCGAAAAAGGCGGAGGACGGCGACGCGGAAAAGAAACCCGCCGCTAAAAAGGCTGCGGTAAAGAAAGCGGCGGCCAAGACCATGACGAAAAAAACTACTACTAAAAAGACAACGAAAAAGGCCGAAACAACGGAGGAATGACCCCGTTCCGGCCCGGAGATAAAGGATTTTGAGCATGAACGTAACAGTCATCGGCGCGCTTTCGGTCACGTCCATTTTTTCTGGTTCAACATTCACACATTCCTCTTCTGAAGAGGGCGAAACGATCATTGCCTCCTCGCGTCTTGCCCGCTCCGCCTTATTATGCTCTATACATTCCTCACAGTGCCCAAGGTTGTTGAGCGGCAAGAACAACCCCTTTTTCCCACACTGAGAGCACTGATGTATCATACCCATTGACCAAACCCTCCTATTTTAACCTTTTCCATTCTTTTATGCTGATGTATATGAGAAAGCCTGCGAATATCGCGAAAACCAGCATTATACCCCCTGCTATTGTCGATAAATGCTTAGTTTCGGGGCGTATCAGCCCCATGCTCGGATATCTGCTATCTATGATAAATATTCCGCTTAAAACCACCATCAATAACACGGAAACACCTGACAACAGGGGCAATTGAATGTTTTTACGCCGCCCTTCGGCTACCAGATCGTTTATACGCTCCTTGTTAGTGGCGATAAGTTCTTCGTATAAATCCTCTTTACTATATCCTTGCGGAACTCTCACAAAGTCAGAATCTATATCCCGCAGACTTTTGCCAATGGTATTTAATATCCTTATCAGCGTATCTACGCCGGGATTTGATGTTTGCCCGTGAAGCACCTTTTTGACAGTAGCGAGCGACAGCCCGCATTCGTCCGCGATCTCCTGCTGCGTCTTACCGGATTGCCGCACAAGCTCCTGTAATCGCTCAAAGTCCATTATTTTACCCCCCATTTAAACAATTTTTACCCTGAAAGGATACTATTTGTGGCTTTAAAAAACCAAGGGAACGAGATATGCTTAATTCAGACCGGGGCGGCTCCCACGAAGCTTCTCCGCCGTTCTGGCCGAGGCAGAGGTGAACGGCTCCCGCTCCCTCTGCCGGTTAAAGGCGAATCTGAGGCACGATTTGTGCAACATCGTTGAGCACAGTCCCGTTTATGGTACTTTCATACAAATTCCCCCTTTTTTGCTTATTGTGAGTATGCTATTATCAAAAAAAACAGAACAAATGTTTGGAGGTGGAAACAAATGACGAAAAAAGAAGAATTAAAGGAAATCATAGATGGAATGACGATAGAGGAAATCACTTTGGCATTTTTGCTGCTTGCCAAGTCGCCAGAAACAGAGCGGCTTGTTCTTCGGTCATACTGTCAACGACCGCCTTTAGCATAGCTTTACTGGAGGTGGTTTCCTCTGGGATATCTTCCCAGCCCATTAGATAGGCCGGCGTAGTATGCAAAGCAACTGCAAGGGCGGGAATACGTTCATACCTCAAATTCTTAATCTTACCGCTTTCCCATCGCTGCACGGTGGCCTCTGAGACACCAACTGCCTTTGCAATATCGGCGAGGGTTAAATCCAATTCTTTCCTGCGATTCCTCATTCTTTCTTCCAAAACCATTTTACTATCCTCCTCGTAAGCCTATAATACACTTCTTTATTTTGAAATGCAATAAAAATTACTCAAAATGCAAAAAAACTTTCGCGCCACGTATTGACTTTTGGGCGCGACGGGGCTATTATAAACTTACGCAATACGTAAGAAACGGAGGCGGAAAGGTTGTACGAAATCAATGTCCCCAAACTTAGGGGGAAAATGACCGAAAAGAATTATACGATATCATCATTGGCGAATACACTGGGGATAGACCGAAATACTCTGGCGAAATACCTATCGATACCGAGTAAAATACCGTATGATGTGATGGTCAAAATTGCCGAATGCGTATGTGACAGCAGACAAGAAGCGACGGACATTTTTTTTGCAAACCAACTTACGCAAAACGTAAGGACAAACGAACAAACCGCATAGGAGGTGAGCGGCACCATGGATAACTTTGACAAACTCCTGCGGGATATGATAACCGCCGCCGTGGACGAGCGTATAAACAGCGTTGAGGCGCTGGAGGAGCGCATGGTGAAGATGCACGGGGAGTATGTCACCACCAAGCGGGCATCCGAGATCATCAATGTAGACCCCGGCACTATACGCGCCATGTGCAGGGATGGGCGCCTCATGGCGACCGCCGCCGACGGCCACGCCCCCCTCATACTGGTGCGGAGCATGGCCTCCATGGTAGAGGATAAGACAGCGGATCAGCCCAGGGTAAAGGCTGCCCGCCGCCATAAGTACGACGATTGCAAATACAAAGTGCAATAGTTCCCCGCACGAAAGGGGAGAGCAGAGGGCGGCATCTTGGGCCGGTGTCCGATGGGCAGAGTTTATAATCTCCTTTTTGATATACACAGACCACCTGATATGTCCGACAAAACGCTGCTTCTGCTCACCGCCCTCTGCTGTCTCCTTTCGCCGGAGGTGATGCGAATGACCTAACAATTCCACAACAGCACGTTAGCAACTCGACCGGGCGAGTATGAACAGGATTCAGGCCCGGTGCGTCTCCCGCGGACGGGTTTGCCGATAGCCCGCGCCGCCGGAGGGTATCAGATCATAGGGAGGACATAAAAAATGAAATTAGGAGAACTGGCATTCGGAAGCAATATCAAAATCCCCGAGCGCCGCGAGGACGGAACCTACGAGCTGACTGACTACACCCTCGGTTGCCTCAATAATTTTGACGTAGGCGCCGCAGGGCTTATCCGCGAGGAGGTACACAGCCTGTGCCGGTTCGGCGACAGCGCGGAGTACGCCGGATCAGACCTGGACGAACGCATGACCGAAATTTATGACAGTTACCCCGACGAGTTTAAAGAACTGATTATCCCAAGCACGATCCCGCTGTACAACGGCAGCGGCCCCGAGGATATAACCCGAAAGGTATTTGCCCCCACAATGACCATGGTAGGCTGCGGCGACAACCACGGTGTGGACGAGGGCTTCACATGGCCTATATTCACGGGAAGAAATAGCCGCAAAAAGACCTTTAACGGCTCGGCGGCCTTCTGGTGGCTTTCCTCGCAGCACTCCTCTGACCTCGCACGGTACGTCTTCACGTATGGCTCCACCAATTTCAACCGCCCCTCGCGCTCGCATGGGGTTGTCCCCGCTTTTGTAATCCCTCAATCGGTACAGATTGACGACACACCGTACAATGACGGCAGCTACAGATTGACGGTGCTGCAAAGCTATTGCTCATAAAAAAACCATGAAAAGCAAGCGCACAAAAGCATGCGAAATACCTCTCAAAGTCAAACGGTGGGTATGGGAGAGGGACCATCATTGCTGCGTCCTGTGCGGCAGGCCCGGCAACCCTGACGCGCATTTTATTCCGCGCTCCCATAACGGGAAGGGAGTGGAGGAAAATGTTGTTACCCTGTGCCCTGAATGCCACAGGGATTACGACAATTCAGAACGCAGGCCGGAGCTGAAAAAGGCCCTTCGCGCCTACCTTATGGCCAAATACCCGGATTGGGATGAAGAGAAACTGAAATACCGCAAATGGAGGAGCGATTACATATGCAAGTAAAGGATATCCTCCCCATGCTGGCACTGCTCAAGAGCCAGCGGGTAAAACTCTACCATGCCCCAGGCGGGGAACTGCTGGGCAGCTATAACAGGATAGACATACAGCCCGGAGCGTGCGACGAAACCATCGGCAAACTCATGGACGCAACGTTGATATGCGTTGACGCCAACAATCAAAACATCAACTTACACATTGCGACAGGGAGGGATTGATATGTGGGGAGCATTTTTTAGCTGGGGAGTGCCTATGTTTGTGATCGGTATAATGACAGGCTTTGCCTTCGCACCACGTAAAAGGAGATAACCATGGAAGCGTGCATAACCGGACAAACCCTGTGCTGGCGTTGTCGGAGGGCGACCAACGCGCCGGGCATGGGCTGCAGCTGGTCACGCCACGCCGATCCCGAACCCGTTGAGGGCTGGGAGGCAATGGAGACAACGCTGAAGGGCAGCAACTATTACCACGGCAAAAACTACACGACAATTATACAGTCCTACGTCATCCGCGCCTGCCCGCTGTTTTTGCCGGACGAGAAAAACGAGCCGCCGCGTATATACAGGAAGTGGATAGTCGAAGTGGACGGCGAGTGGCTGACAACGCAGGAGACGAGGGAGCGGCTGGGCATCGACAGGCACGAAATATACAAACTGATCGAGCGCGGCAAGCTCAACGCCAGACAAGTGGAGTAAATGAGCTAAAAACATATCAAAGGGAGGACAAACAAAATGGAAACAACTGAAAAGACGCTCGGCGTTTGCCGCTACTGCGGGCAGCTGCTCAATATCAAGAGCTATTTGGCCCTGCATCCAAACATCGACGACCCGGACGAGGACGGGATAGCTACCCTCATATGTGACTGCAAGGAGGCCAGACGCGTCCGTGACACTCACGAGGCTGCCCTTCGGGGAGAGAGCGACCGTATTGAAGCCCTGCAAAAAGCAGAGGACGTGATCGAGGAGCTTTTTGCAGGCAACCCGCACCAGAAGCGCATGGCCGTGGACGAGCAGACGCGGGAGATATTGCAGCAGCTTGCCGAGCGGGTGTACGGCGGATTTGTGGATAAGGCAGTCATCACCACCACGGACGGGGTAAAGGCCACCATAAAGAGCACCGGCTCCGCCGCTATCGGCATAGCCATAGAGCGCAGCGAAACGAAAAGGGAGAAAAAGGAGATATAACCGTGGAAAGCCGGGAGATATATGACATGCTCCTGCGCGCCATAGGGGAGCACGTGGACACAAAAGGCCGGGCCGCTGTCAGCATCAACGGCAGGCCCGCCCTGATAGTAACGATAGACCGGGAGACCGGAGAGGTTACCGCCCGCAATGCGATCACTGACACGACCGCCGCCGACGCGGTAATAGACTACCTCAACACTGTTGCCGGGACGAAATATCAAAAAACGCCGAAAAACCGCAGCTATATCAACGCCCGCATTGCGGAGGACCATACGCCGGAGGACTGCCGCCGGGTAATAGACAGCCGCTGGGCAACGTGGAAGGGGACAAGAATGCAGGAGTATATGCGCCCCTGCACCCTGTTTAACTCGGAAAAATTTGAGGGCTACCTGTCGGCGGCGAAAACCAACGTCAAAAAGAGCAATGGCAGTTACTTCATGAATCACAGCCAGCGCCAATACTCCGCCGATGAGCTGGCGAAAATAGGCGTTGACCTGCTGGGGGAGGGATAACGTGAAAGTTTTAGCAGCCTGTGAAGAATCGCAGGAAGTGTGCAAGGCGTTCCGAGCATTAGGCCATGAGGCTTACAGCTGCGATATTCTTGAGTGCTCCGGCGGTCATCCCGAATGGCACATACAAGCCGATATACTGCCGCTGCTGAACGGTAACTGCACTTTTACAACGATGGACGGTGCGGAGCATATGATAGACGGCAAGAGGGATATGATTATAGCTTTTGTACCTTGCACGAAAACAAGCAATGCAGGAGCAAGACATCTATACAAAAGCGGCAAGCTTAATATCCCACGGTTCTATGAGGGCCTGTGTGGTAAGGCGTTGTTCCTTGCTGTATGGGCAGCTGATTGCGAAAAGGTAGTCATAGAGAATCCTAAGCCGAGCAAGATATTCGACTACCCCGAACCGACACAGGCAATCCAGCCGTTTCAGTTTGGACATCCATTCACAAAGCTGACGCTGTTATGGGAAAGAGGGGTTGTGCCGCTTGTTCCGACATGCGTAGTTCCCCCTGAGAGAACTTGGTGCCCATCTGGCTCATACAGCGGTAAACACAACGAAAAGCACCGTGGCATGTTTACAACGGACAGAGCAAGGAATAGAAGCAAGACCTTTCCCGGCATAGCCAAAGCTACGGCGGAACAATGGGGAGACCAGAAAAAATGAAGAAGAAGAAACTGCCCACCTACACCATCCTGATCCGCACACCCGCCGGGACGCAGACCATTATTGAGACCAACGACTTTGCGAAAGCCAGACGGACATATGCCCAGTACAAGGGCTCATGCCGCCTCTGCATTGACGGGCGGGAGCTGAGGATACTCGAGGCGGACAAACTGATGGACGACCACAGCGACAAAGTGATAGAGCAGATATTTATACCGCGCCGTGCAAAAGAAAAAGAGGACATACACAAATTGAGGCCTGCCCGGTAACACGGGCGGGGCTTGACCTTTTGCCGGGTGCGGCAATCACCCGGTCCTCCATTGATAGAGGGCGGCAGGTGCGGCCAACGGGAAAACGCCCGCACCGCAAACCACCGCCCCCGGCAAAGGGCCAAGACATGATTATTAAAAAAAGGAGGCCGCCATGCAGCGGGTACGGCGTGATATATATTCTGGCGTGGTGCTGGAGCGGATTATATACTCCGTGGGCGACAGGACGCAAAAACCCTACCGCCCGCGGAAGCCGAGATTTAAAACGGACGAGGAACGGGCGCGGTTTAACTCTGAGGTAGCCCGCCGGGCACATACCCGGCTGGTCAACGAAAACTTTACCCCGGCCTCGATGTACAGCACATTGACCCAGGACGACGAGCACGAGGTACACGATTTTAAGGATTTTCGCCGCCTCTGCGTCAACTTCCGGCGCCGGCTGCTCTACGCCTACCCGGAGGCAAAAATCGTTATCTACATGGGGCGCGGCAAAAATACCCACCGCATACATGCCCACATGCTGACGGACGGAGTGCCGGAGGAGGCCATACGCAAACAATGGACGCTGGGCAGCGTCAACCGCTGCGAGCACCTCCGGGCGCACATCCACTATGACGGCATAGACCACGGCCCGGACTATACGGGATTAGCCAATTACCTGTTTAATCACTGGACACCGGAGCAGGGCGGCCATCACTACATGGCGACCCGCAACCTTGCCCCCTGCGGCAGGGAGCAGACAAAACCCATAAAACGCAACTACACGCCGGCCAAGCCGCCGCATACACCGAGGGACTATATCCTCGTCGAGAGCGGCGCGACAGAGTTCGGCTTTGCCTATTTCAAGTATGTCAAAATCCCGCCCAAGCGGCGGTGTTAAGCGGCGCAAAACGCAAGGCTTTTACCGGGGCCTTGTAAATGCGTCGGATTTTACGACGATATCAAAAAGGAGGTAAAAACAATTGCTGACCGACTACCACATGACCCTCAACCGGGCGGGCATACCTGTATGGCGGCCTGCCCAACCGGCAACGGGCAGAGAGGACGAGCACCAGACCGCCCTTACCCAATGGGCGCGGATGATGCGGACGCAGTACCCGGCCCTGACGCTCTACCACCACATACCCAACGGCGGCTTACGCGATAAGCGCACCGCTGCGCGGCTGATAGGGCAGGGGGGTACATTCCGGCGTACCCGATGTATTTATCCCCGCCGCCCGGGGCGGCTACCATGGCATATACGTGGAGCTCAAAACTGGCGCCAATAGTCCAACACCAAATCAAAACGAGTTTATGAGCGGCGCTATGGCCGAGGGCTACTATTGCGCGGTCTGCTACGGCTGGCCCTGCGCCGCCGCGGTGATTGAGAATTACCTGAGCATGCCGGCCTCCGGCTGGCGGGACGCAAACAAAGAACTGCCAAAAGAAAGAACACCGGAACCGCCGAAAGAAAGAGTGAGGTAGAGTAATGAAAACGTACACGCAAGCGGATTTTGACAACTTTGAAGTAGATAAGTTTGGTCGTAAGATATGCCCTGCTGGGGATTATACCGCGATAAAAGGCTTTGGCGCGCAGTGCAGCTTTGGCGAACGGTGCATCTTTGGCGAGTGGTGCAGCTTTGGTGAGCGGTGCTTCTTTGGCGAGTGGTGCAGCTTTGGTGAGCAGTGCAGCTTTGACGAAGGGTGCCGCTTTGGTGAGCAGTGCAGCTTTGGCGAAGGGTGCAACTTTAGCGATGTGTGCAGTTACGAAAACGGCGCAGTGAAAAATGGCCGCTATGTCGCCGTGGATAGGATAGGCAGCGAAAACCGAAAAGCCTATTTTTACATAGACGATAACGGCAATATGTTTGTCCGCGCCGGGTGTTGGTTTTCGGATATGGCGGCATTTAAGGAGCGGGTTAAAAAAGTACACGCCGGAACAATCCATGAAAAGACATATCTGGCGGCTTGTGACTTGGCAGAACTGATGTTGAAAGGCGGTAACGAGGAATGACACGTGAAGAAGCAGCAAACATACTTGATCCTGAAATGGATATTCAATACTTATTTAATTTTATTCGCGAGCACTATGGCAAACGTGGTGTGGATGATGCATTTTTGTGTGAGTGTGTAGACGCTGAAGCTTGCCACATGGGAGCGGAAGCTCTCCGCAGGATTGATGCACTTGCGCTGGATGGCAAACATGAGGAGGGCTGCGCTCGAAAGAAAATCGCCCTCATCTGGAAGATCGCTCATTTAGAAACCCTCAATGGTGTGACAAAGGCCGAACTACAATCCATGCTCAAATGGCTCGTCGAGCATCACTTTTACTGTTCAGGGGAGGAATGAACTTGAAGTATACCATTGATTACGGCTTCGGGGAAGCTACACTGTATACACCGTATGATGCCAAAGAAAGATTTTATGCTCTTGCTGGCACATGCTTTGGAATCAGAAAGAGCATTATGCACTGCGTAATTCTGAGGGCAGAAGAAATTTCTTGTGAAGATTTTGAACGCCTTGAATTTAACGGAGATGTCTATGTTTGGCGTGAAGACGGTGCAAGAAAAATGATTGCTCCGCTATGGGCGGCTGACAAAGAATGGGATATGGACTATTGCGAAAAGGTACGATACAAACCTAAGGAGGACTGACAATGGCTAAAGAGTACATAGAGCGTGAGGCGTTGCTTGCTCGATACGATGCAGAGCACGTTGGCCCACCGGGTAGAGCGAGAGAATTGATAGCAACTGCACCCGCCGCCGATGTTGTCCCTGCGGCGCATGGGCAGTGGAAACGAATACGATCCAATTGGTATTGTACGAGATGCAAAACCGGATATCGGATAACGTATGGTACTGCAAGTGCCGAAACGTTTACTTTTTGCCCCAATTGCGGGGCGAAAATGGATAAGGAGGCAACTGATGCCTAAATTCTGCATACATGAATCACACGCTGGGATGTGCGAAAAGACCGGTGAGTATTGTAGCGAAGGGCCTTGTCCGTATGAAGACATGAGAGATTTTATTATTGCTGATGATGCACCAATAGTTAAATGTCAAGATTGTGTATATGCCCGACCTATACAGAAGCTAAAGTACCAACATTCTTGTCCACACCTGAAAGAGAACGGACATAGTTGTGATTAAAATCGGTTTTGTAGTAAATACAGAAGGATAATGGGAAGATTACAGAGCGCCGTACTGCGATACCTGCGGAGCAAAAATGAACAAGGAGGAAGCGAATGAGTAAAGAATAACGTATCCATGCGAAGACTGCGGCAGTACCGGCGTGTTGTGCATAATTTGGCGAATAGGCGTGTATCATTGCCCGTCATGCGGGTGCTATAAAATTGGCACTGTACAGTGTGTAGATGAGGTCGAGATGGATAAGGAGGAATGAAAATGGTCAAGTACATCATCATAGGAGTAGTTATTGGTGCGGGATTGTCTTTGTTGTTGATACTTATATGCGAGCTGGTGTACGTATCACGGTTTACAGGGAAAGTGAAGCCAGAACCACCGAAGGAGGAAAAATGAAACGAGTAATAGCAATAACAATATTAACCCTGCTGACCCTCGCCTTGTGTGGGTGCACAAAGGCAGAGGCCAGTAACCACAGACTGAGGACACTGGATACGGGTTTGATGTATGAAATATATGTCGATAACCTCACGGGCATACAATACTTGAGAACACACAAAGGCGGCGTGTGCGTAATGGTAGACGCAGAGGGGAAGCCGCTGATATGGGAAGGAGAAAAATGATAACGATCCACAACAACGAGGAGCCGCTGTACAAGCTGGCACAGGAAATACACGGAAACGCCGTTGCTCATGGCTGGTGGGACGAGGAACGGAATCTGCTGGAGATTGTCGCCCTTTGCCATAGCGAGCTGTCCGAGGCGGTAGAGGAGTACCGCGCCGGCCGCAACATGATTTACCCCGGCGTGGGCGGCAAACCCGAGGGCATAGCCGTCGAAATGGCCGATTGCCTTATTAGGATACTGGACTGGTTCGGGCATGAAAAACTGGATGTGGACGGCATTGTACGGGAGAAAATGCTCTACAATAAGGGCAGACCATATAAGCACGGAAAGAAGTGTTGAAATGAATGATAGAGAAAAGCGTTGGAGGGTTCGGGGGCAACTCCGCCGGTGGGGGAACACAGCAAACCTGTGCCGGAGGAAACAGGCCAAAATAGAGGGGAGGGGGGCATCAAAAAGCTAAATCAATCCTCTGTGGTACCGGGGCGGCCCATCGGAAGAAAAATTTTTCGATTTTTGAGAAGCTTCGAAAATGAACGGCAATGGGGCGCCCCAAAACAACAAAACTACAAATAAACGGCGGCGGCAAATTGGTCATCGAAAAGATTTGTAAAATTACATCAAAAACGACGGTTTTTAATCCAAAAAGGAGGCGAAAAATTGAATCCGAAAAAAGCAACGCGGGAAAGGCGAGATGAGCGGGCAGCCGTGCGGCGACTGCTGATGTATTGGGGTAATGCAGAGCGCACGAGGACGGAAAAAGAGCGGTTGTTAATTAGCGTTGACGAGGAGATCGACGCGCAATACGACCTTCACCCGCAGCAGATTACGGGCTTGCCGCACGGTACCGAGCTGCCGGACAGCACTCCGGCCACGGTGATAAAAGCTTCGCGGGAATTAAAAAGACTGCGAAAGAAGAAAAAACGGCTGGAAGACGAATTACAAAATCTCGACCATTGGGTGGGAATGATAGAATTTGAAGTGATGTGCTTGCCGCCGCTGGAATATGAGGCAATAAGACTGCGGTACGTTAAATACGGAGTGGCAAAAGGGGGATATTGGGAGCGGATAGCGCAGCAAATGCACGTCTCGATTGATTGGGCGAAGACCCTTGAGAGACAGGGGGTAGACAGACTGATAGGCAGAATAGCAGCGTAAAGAGAATACCGTATAAGAGGGCTGATATAGCCCTCTTATATCATTATCCCAAGCTTTGCCGCCAGCAGCTCGCGGCGCGCTTGCGGTATTGGCTTTATGCCGGCGCACCACGAATGCACTGCGGCCTTGCTTACCTCACAGGCTTCGGCGGCCTGCTCCAACGTCAGGCCACGGGCCTTGAGCTGATCCCGCAAATACTCGCCGTCACCGAGCACGGGGGCGCACCGGCCCTGCATATAGGCAAGCTCCCACATGCCTTGTTGGTTGAGCGGCAGCGCGTGCTCGTCCTCGGTTATATCCTCCGCGCCTTGCAGCGCGTCCCGTATGGCTCTATCGACTTCCGGGGTGAGCTTGCGGTTAACGATCATATACCGCAAGCCCTCACCCAGCCCACGGATGGGCCACATATTAGCTGTCTGCACCCGGCAGTGCGCCCCGATGATGTCGGGGAGCTGCGCCGCCATTATACCATACGCCCGGCCCAGAGCCTTAACCGTGTTGTCTGTCATGTGCTTATATCCTCCTTTTTGCCGCCGGGCTTGTGACCGGCCTGCCGCATTACCGCCCTTGCGGGCGTCACTCTGCGTTACTTGTATATCTTGACCGTCTCCCAACCGTCTATCGCGGCGGTAGTATTTAGTTCCTTTACGGGCAAGCGCTTGATTACGGCTATGCCCTGATTGATGATGCATTCATACTTATAACGATAGGTTTTGGTGTCTACTGTCAATTCCTTCTTTACACGGTTCTCAAATGCTTTAGTCATTGCTTTTATCTCCTCTCTTGTTATGTCTATATTATATACCCGTCAGATTAAAAAATCAACCGAAAAGATAAACAAACTAAAATAATAAGGCAAAAACTTTTTATGCGCGAACCGCACCGCGCATCATAAAACCGAAACCTATTGTGAAACGAGATAAATAAAACTCAACACTTTCCCACACTCTTTATGTGCTATAATAATACCATCAAAAGGGCCGCGAAGAGCGGCCCTTGAGCATTTTGAGGGAGATGAGCGGCAATATGGCAAGCCGAGCCCTACATTTTTGCCAGTACCCTGGATGTAATGCGCTGACCGCCGGACGATACTGCGATGAGCACCGGACGGCGGGCGAACTGCGGCAGCAGGAGCAGATACACGCCCAGGACGAGCGGCGGGGCAGCTCCCGGCAGCGCGGATATGATACCCGATGGAGCAAATATGAAAAATTAGTTTTTACGCAGAAAATAGCTATCTTGTAATCGTTCCTGTATCCCGACGATCAATAAATTTATGTGGCTGATCCTGATTCTTGTTTTGATTGGCGTGCTGCTGTTGGTGGCCGAACTGGTGCTGTTGCCCGGTATCAGCGTAGCAGGGATTGGATCGTTGCTCGCATTCGGAGCTGCGATTTTCTATGCTTTCATTCAGTACGGGGTATTGATCGGTCTGGTGACGCTGACCGCAGCCGTATTGCTTTCGGTACTGGCAGTTTTTATTTCGCTGCGGGCGAATACCTGGCAACGCCTGTCGCTGAAAGCCACGATCGATTCCACGTCTACCCCCACCCCCCAGCAAAATAATATCCTGGTCGGCCAGACCGGTACCACGCTGACGCGCCTGGCACCGATGGGCAAAGTGCGTGTAGGAGAGGTCACGGCGGAGGCTAAAACGATCGATGGCTATATCAATCCCCGCCAAAGCGTGGAAGTGATCGGTTTCGAGAATACGGTCGTGATCGTCAGGGCAGTGCATCACAAACAGCAAGAATCTATCAACCAAATTTAAATAACGAATTTTATGAGCGGAGGTATCGGTTTATTGGTCATTATCGCGTTTGTCGCGCTGATCTTATTGTGGTTTGTTTTCTATTTCATTCCTATCGGGCTGTGGTTCTCTGCATTGGTGTCCGGCGTACGGATCAGCCTGTTGCAACTGGTGTTGATGCGTTTCCGCAAGGTGCCTCCTTCGGTGATCGTGAATCAGTTGATTGCCGGGACGAAGGCCGGTTTGCATTTGCAGGCCAATGATCTCGAAGCCCACTTTCTCGCGGGCGGGAATGTGCCGAATGTGGTAACCGCGTTGATTTCGGCGCAGAAAGCCAATATCGCACTCGATTTCAAGATGGCTGCCGCTATTGATCTGGCCGGTCGTAATGTGGCCGAGGCTGTTCAAATGTCCGTTAATCCGAAAGTGATCAATACTCCCCCCGTGGCAGCCGTTGCCAAGGACGGGATTCAGCTTATTGCCAAGGCGCGTGTGACTGTGCGGGCCAATATCAAACAACTGGTCGGCGGAGCCGGTGAAGATACCGTGCTGGCACGCGTCGGCGAAGGTATCGTTTCGTCGATCGGTTCGTCCGCTTCGCACAAAACCGTGTTGGAAAACCCTGATTTTATTTCACGTGTCGTGTTGGAAAAAGGACTCGACGCGGGAACGGCGTTTGAAATCCTGTCGATCGACATCGCCGATATCGACGTAGGCAAGAATATCGGTGCCGTGTTGCAAATGGATCAGGCCAATGCCGACAAGAATATCGCGCAGGCAAAGGCCGAAGAGCGTCGTCCGGGCACAGATCTGTAGTTATTCTCAGCACAATGCACTTGTTATTCCGCACACATTTCGGTTGTTATCGGCAGCACAGCTTTACCTTATATCTA
>OLOW01001072.1_pt1 | contig 18973 bp, 15 predicted proteins | sample 1672801 | NCBI WGS metagenome assembly OLOW01 (sample SAMEA3136725, study PRJEB25190) | human gut metagenome | biome: human gut; feature: human-associated habitat; material: faeces | place: Austria | collected 2013 | reverse complement strand
TAAATTTAATTAAAAATATTCTTAATATTTATGACGATAATATGTATAAATTAATGGAGGCAAATATGAAATTACAGGTTTTAGTATCTTGTATGCATCAACAAGATTACAGTTTATTAGAAAAAATGAATATTCAAACTGACGCTATTATTATTAATCAGTGTGACATAAATAAATTTGAAGATATTAAATATAGGAATAATTTAGTTAAGTTTATATCTCTTAACGAAAGAGGTGTAGGAAAAAGTAGAAATAATGCATTGCTGAGAGCCGACAGTGATATTTGTTTATTTGCAGATGAAGATGTGTCATATGTAGACGGATACGAAGATATTATAATAAAAGCTTTTAAGAAAAATCCTGATGCGGATATTATATTATTTAATTTAGAAAGTACAAATAAGCAAAGACCAATTTATCAGATAACTAAAGAAAAAAGAGTAAGAAAATATAATTTCTTAAAATATGGAACAGTTAGAATTGCTGCTAAAGTTTCAAGTTTAAGAAAAGCAAATGTACATTTTTCTCTTTTATTTGGTGGAGGAACTAAGTATGGAAGTGGAGAAGATAGTCTATTTTTAAAAGATTGTATTAGTAGAGGATTGAAAATATATGCAAGTCCAAAAAAGATAGGTTATGTAAGTCAAGATAGTTCTTGTTGGTTTGAAGGATATAATGAAAAATATTTTCATGACAAGGGCGCATTATATTATTGTATATCTAATAAATATAGTAAATTACTATGTTTGCAATTTTTACTAAGAAAAAGAAAAAAAGTATGTGAAAATATTGACATTATTAGAGCATATAAGTTAATGGTAAGTGGGATAAAAGACTTTAAATAAATTATCATATCTAATAAATATAGATAGAAATGAGAGTAATAAAATGAATGAAAATTTAAAAGTTAGTACAATAATTACTACTTATAGAAGAGCTGATATGTTGAAAAGAGCTATAGATTCTGTATTAAATCAAACGTATAGTAATATAGAAGTAATAGTAGTAGATGATAATGATGAAAAAAGTGAAGATAGAAAAAATACAGAAGAGATAATGACATCATATGCAAATAATCCAAAAGTAAAATATATTAAGCATAAAGTTAATATGAATGGAGCAGCTGCAAGAAATACAGGTATAAAAAACAGCACAGGTGAAATTGTATGTTTTTTAGACGATGATGATTGGTACTTAGAAACCAAAATAGAAAAACAATTAGAATTCTTGTGCAAAAACAAAGATTATAAAGCTGTATATTGTGGATGGCATAGAAATGGAAAAATAGTAATACCTAAAAGAAAAGGTAACCCCGAGCTGACCGGCGAGGTGCTGCGCGTCCTGCGCGAGCTGGCCGAGCACAAGACGACGATGATCATCGTCACGCACGAGATGAAGTTTGCCCGCGACGCTGCGGACCGCATCCTCTTCATGGACGGCGGTGTCGTCGTCGAGCAGGGCGACGCCAAGGAGCTCATCGACCACCCCAAAGAGGAGCGCACCCGGCAGTTTTTGGCAAGCTACGGGAAATAACCGAAACCGGCAGACCGTTTTCAGGCGGCCTGCCGGTTATGTATTATTGTCGCTGTGTTTGCCTTGCCGAGACTGTAGGGGCGCATTCTATATGCGCCCGCGCCCGTTTTCTATTTGCGGTTTCCCCTCACGGAGCCTCCGTAGGGGCGCATTCTATATGCGCCCGCGCCGTCCGCGGCGGCGGAAACATCCCCGGGCGGATAGGAAATCCGCCCCTGCAAAGCATTTTTTCGCGTCAACGCGCTATTATCGCACCGCAATGCACTCGATCTCGACGAGCGCTCCCTTCGGCAGCGCGGCGATCTGCACGCAGCTGCGTGCGGGGAAGCCGCCGTGGAAGTAGCTGCCGTAAATTTCATTCACGGTGCCGAAATCCCCCAGATCCTGCACAAATACTGTCGTCTTGACGACATTGTCCAGCGTCAGACCGGCCTCCTGCAGCACAGCCTGCAGATTCTTGAGCGCCTGGTGCGTCTGGGCCTGCACGCCCTCGGCCAATGCGCCGGTGGCGGGGTCCAGGCCGAGCTGGCCGCTGCAATAGACGGTGTCACCGGTGTCAACAGCCTGGGCATAGGGGCCCAGGGCGGCGGGTGCGTTCGTGGTAGCAATACGCTTCATAATAATAAACACTCCTCTATACTATTTTTCAGGCTCGCCGGTCTCGGGCGGCCATACAAAGCCGCGCCGGGCCAGACAATCCTGCAAAAACTCCGTTGCCTGCTTCGTGTAGGCGTCGTTGTCGTGGTAGTAGCTCACGGCGTGCTCTGCGCCGTGTACCGTCAAAAATTTCTTGCCTTTCGCGCGGCAGGCTTCATAGTTGCGCTTCCCCATATCATAGGGTACAAAGCCGTCCGCGTCGCCGTGGACAAACAAAATCGGCACCTTGCTCTGCGCTGCGGCGGCCTCGCAGTCGGCGTCCTCGGGGTCAAAGTGGCCGAACAGGATCGCACCCAGCCGTCCAACCGCATAGGTCAGCTCCAGCGGCATGCCGGGCAGATACTCCGGCAGGCACTTGCGGGTGATCTCCCGCGGGCTGGTGTAGCCGCAGTCCGCCACAATGCCGCAGACGTTGTCCGGCAGGTTCAGCCCGGCGGCCAGCAGCACGGTGGCCGCACCCATCGAGACGCCCATCAAAAAGATCGGCACCTCGGGGCCGAAGCGGCTCCGCGCCCAGACCGTCCAGTCGCGGGCGTCGTAGCGCTCCTTCACGCCCATCGTAATCGTATGGCCGCCGCTGTAGCCGTGGGCGCGCTGGTCGGGCAGCAGCACATTGTAGCCCAGCGCCGTACACAGCGTATAGCCGCCCAGGCCGTCCCGCTCCGCATAGCCGCGGTAGCCGTGGAAGATGATTGCCAGCGGCGCGCCATCGGCGTGGTGGTAGTAGCGTGCGGCCAGCGGCGTACCGTCCTGCGCCGTGATGTGCACGGCCTTGAACATATCCCGCGCCAGCGCGTCGGCGTCGGGGCCCATGGCCTTGCGGTAGCACTCCCGCGTGGGCATATCCGCCGGGGAGGGCACCTTCGTCGTCGGCTTCTGGTAAAAGGCAACGCGGTAGACGGCATACGCCGCGCCCAGCACCGCCGTGCCCGCCGCGGCCCCTGCCGCCAAAAGAGGATGCTTTTTCATAACGGTCACCTCGTTTTCACTTTCCCAGATTATAACAAATTTCCCGGCATATCGCAACGATGTACCAAAAAAGTTTACACTTGCCAGCGCGGCACTTTCGCGGTATAGTAAAAGCATTCCATAAATGGAGGCCGCCCCATGAGCGAACTGACCCAGACCCTGAAGATATTCGTCACCCGCTACCCCGGCACAATGGCCGAGCTGGCCCGCAAAGCGTCGATCGACCGCTCCACACTGTACAAAATTGTAAGCGGTCAGCGCACCCCGCGGGAGTTCCAGCTGGAGCACCTGGCCGACGCGCTGGAATTGAGCGAGGAAGAAAAATCCGCCCTGCTGCTGCAATACAAGCAGCGTGGCCGCGGCCCCGATCCCAGGCTGCGCGCCGAGCTGCACCACCTGCTGGAGGTCTCTTTCCGGGTGGAGGATTTCACCCACCGCGAGGGCCTTATCTCCAACGAAGCCGCCAGCCAGCTGCGCTGCAGCGAGCAGTACATAGAGGGCAGCCGCGCAGTCGCCGCCGCCGTGGCATCGCTGGTGGCCAACCACATTCTGTCCGGCGATACCCGCCCGCTGCTCCTCTCGCCGTTCACAAACCCCACGCTGGACCATGTGCTGGTGGAACGCTTTTCGGCAGCGGACGGCGCACCCGTCGCACTGTCCCAGCTGCTGGTTTATGCCGAGAACCGCGACATTCCCCGGGAATGGGTGTCCGGCGTGTCCGTCCTGACCCGCACACTGCCGTTCCTTTTCCTGCCCAAGCTGAATTACGAGGCCCGCGTCGTGCGCCACATCATGACCGAGCCCAGCCCCGGCACGCTGATGCCTGTCTATCTGCTGCTGCCCAAGGCCGCCGTCATGATGGACATCCAGGGCCAGAAGGCCTACATCATCATGGACCGCCAGGCCGTCGATAATCTGCGCCTTGCGTTCAGCCGCAAATATATCAACGCCGCATCGGTGCTGAAGCTGGCCACCGATGCCCACGACTTTTCGGAATCCATAGCGCTGTACAACGACCTCTTTTCGGAAAAGCGCCGTTGCTCCATGATCCGCTACCAGCCGCCGTTCGCCCTGTTTGCCGACGAGAAAATGGCCCTGCAGCTTGTCCGGCCCGGCGCCGCGCTGCAGTCCCTGCCCGCCCTGCTCGAACACCTGCAGATGTGGAGCGCCCAGGCCCCGGACCTCTATTTCTGTGAGGAAGGTCTTTTGCAGTTTGTACGCACCGGGAAAATGTTCGACATTCCGCCGGATCTGTGCGATGCGCCGGACATTCCCACCCGCCGGGAGCTGCTTCTGCGGCTGCGCCGCGCTGCGGAGTCTGACCGCCGCACCCTGCGCATCGTGGACTCTGCCCAGCTGGCGCCGACTCCGTCGATGAGCGTCAATGTTTTTCAGGGCCGCGGCGTTGTGTTCTGCCAGGCTATCCGGGAGCCGGACGGGCAGTACTGCCGCGAGTATCTGATGCAGGACCCCATCCTGACCGAAGCCCTGCTGGCCTACCTCGATGACGGCCACGCCTCTGATTGGCTGCGCAGCCAAAAATATACGCTCGACTTTATTGATTATTGTCTGCGTCTGCTGTAAAATAGAAACAGTATCGGCCCTGCCTGTACGGCGGGGCCCTATCTGCAAAGGAGAAAAACAATGGCACATACCGAGACCATGCTGGAAAGCAGGGAAATCTTCAATGGCCGCGTCATCCGCGTGACCGTGGACAAGGTACAGCTTGAGGACGGCACGACCTCGACGCGGGAGATCGTCCACCACCACGGCGGCGCCTGCATCCTGCCTGTGGACGCCGACGGCAGCGTGACGATGGTACGTCAGTTCCGCTACGCCTTCGGCGAGGAGATCTGGGAGCTGCCCGCCGGTAAGCTCGAAGCGGACGAGGACCCGTTTGAGGCCGCCAAGCGCGAGCTGAGCGAGGAGTGCGGCCTGACCGCCGACAATTTTATCGACCTCGGCGTCGTCTATGCCACCGTCGGCTACGACAGCGAGAAAATCTATCTGTGGGCCGCCACCGGCCTGCACAGCACAGCGCAGCACCTCGACGCGGGCGAGTTCCTTGATGTCGTCAAAATGCCGTTCGACGAGGCTCTCGGCCTTGTGATGGACGGCACGATCAAGGACAGCAAGACCCAGGTCGCGCTGCTGAAATATGCGCAGCTGCGCGCAAAAGTCTGAATGGGCGTTGAAATCCTGGACAACGGCACCCGCGTGCTGACCGCGCCGGGCGCGACGTTCGGCACCGACGCGCTGCTGCTGGCCCGCTTCGCGCAGCCCCGCAGAAACGAGCGTGCGCTCGACCTGTGCAGCGGGTGCGGCATCGTCTCACTCGTTTGGCACGACGCCGGGCACCGCGGCCCCTGCACCGCGCTGGAGATCGACCCCGCCGCGTCCGCCCTCTGCACCGCGGCCCTGGCCGAAAACGCCGATGCCGCGCACATCGCGCCGGTCTGCGGCGACCTGCGGCAGCTCTGCACCGCCGGGCCGGAGCAGGGGCAGTACGATTTTGCCGCCTGCAACCCGCCGTACTTCACAGCCGGTCCCCGCAGCCCGGACCCGCGCCGGGCCGAGGCCCGCCACACCGGCAGCTGCACCACCGCCGACGCCGTGGACTGCGCGCGCCGCGCCCTGCGGGACGGCGGGCGGTTCCTGCTCTGCCAGCGCCCGGAGCAGTTGGCGGAAATTCTGGCCGCCTTACGCGCCGCGCGCCTTGAGCCGAAGCGTCTGGCTTTTGTCAAGAACCGCCCCGACGCCGCGCCCTGGCTTTTTCTCGTCGAAGCCCAGAAGGGCCGCAAAACCGGCCTGCGCGTCGAGCCTGACATTCTGATTCAAAGCGGCGCCGCCCTCTACGGGCCGAATACTTTGTAAGGGCGGGCATCGCCCGCCCGTGCTCGTTTGCGGCAGCGGCAAACACCCCGGGCGGATATGGAATCCGCCCCTACGGCGCAGGGGTCGATGCTTGCATCGACCCGAAAGGCCGCCGCGTCCCCCTTTCCCCCAACATCATTCCATAAGGAGCTATTGTATCATGGGACTTTTCACGCGCAATTTTGATAAACCCGGCCCGGGCGTATCGCCCGACGCCCCCCGCAAAAAGGGCGCTGCCCGCTTTTTTGAGATTTTGGGCCGCGACTTCTCCACCATCTGGCTGGCCGGCATACTGGCGATGCTCGGCGGTCTGCCGTTTGCCGCCGGTGTCTGGTTCGCCGTCGCGACCCACTCTTTGGTCCCGCTCGTCATCGCGGGCGTGCTGGGCGGCATGATCGCCGCGCCGCAGATCGTCGGCCTGAACGACACGATCCTGCGCACGCTGCGCGACGAGCCCGGCTACTGGTGGGAGACCTACCGCCGCACCTGGAAGCGCAACCTGAAGGAATCCCTGCTGCCCGGCGCTGTCTGCGGCCTGCTGCTGGCCATGGAGCTTTTCTCACTCTGCCACATCAACATTGCCAGCGGGCAGGTGGCCGTGATCGCCGTGCTGGTCGCCCTCATCCTGCTGGCCGGCATTGCCCAGTACCTCTACGTGCAGGTCGCGCTGCTTGACCTGTCCTTCGCCGGACTGTTGAAGAACTCCCTCATGCTGTTCCTGGGCTACCTGCCCCGCAGCGGCCTGGGCCTGCTGTGGCAGCTGCTGTACTGGGGCGCTGTGGCGCTGTTCTGGCCGATTTCCAGCTTTGTGCTGATTTTAACCAGCCTGTGGCTGCCCTGCCTGCTGAGCCTGATGGCCATTTACCCCGCACTGGAAAAGAGCTTTGACATCGAGAAAAAAATCAAGGCCATCCGTGAGGCCCAGCTCCACGGTGACGACGACCAGTAATTTTACCGCGAGGGACGCACTGCGTTCCTCTTTTTTTGTTGCGAAAGCGCCGCAAAAAGGGTATAATGTCATAATAGGTTTATTGTCTGCAAGAGGAGGCGGCTGCGTGAAAATTCTGCTGATACACTGTCATTACCGGCTGCCCGGCGGCGAGGACGCCGTCTTTGCCGCGGAGCGCGCCCTGCTGGAGCAGCACGGCCACACCGTCGTCGTCTATGAGCGCAGCAATGAGGAGGCCGCCCACGGCGCGGCTAAGGCGCTGCTGCCCTTTCGCGCCGTCTGGAACCGCCGGGCCGCCCGCGACGTGCGGAATATCATAGAACAGCAGCACATCGACGCCGTCCACATCCACAACACGCTGCTGCTCCTCAGCCCTGCCGTTGTGCGCGCCGCCAAAAAGTGCGGCGTGCCGGTGGTGCTGACGCTCCACAACTTCCGCCTGTTCTGCCCGAACGGCATCTTACTGCGGGACGGACGGGTCTGTGAGGACTGCCCGCACCACGGCCTGCACTGCGCACTGCGGCACCGCTGCTACCGCGGCAGCCTGGCGCAGACGCTCGTCGTCGTGGCCGCCTACTGGCTGCATCGGGTGCTGGGCACTTGGCGCGGCATCACCATCACCACCCCCACCGAGTTTGACCGGGAAAAGCTGCTGGAATTCAATAAGATCCATCCCACCTTCGACGAAAACCGCCTTGTCGTCAAGCCGAACCCCGTGACCGTGCCCACCGGCCCCGTCACCCCCTGGGAGGAGCGCAAGCGTCAGTTCGTCTTTGCGGGCCGCTTGGAGGAACTAAAGGGTCTGCGCACCGTCATTGAGGCATGGCGCATTCTGGGCAAGGACGCACCGCTGCTGCTTGTGGCCGGGGACGGCCCGCTGGCCGACTGGGCCAAAGCGCAGAATCTGCCCAAGGTGCAATTCGTCGGCCAGCTTCCGCGGGACGCGCTGCACCGCCTGATGGCCGAGAGCCGCGCCGTCGTCGCCGCCAGTCTCTGCTATGAGAGCTTTGCCCTTGTCCCGGCGGAGGCCCACGCGCTGGGCACGCCGGTGCTGGCCAGCGGCATCGGCAATGTCGGGGCGTCGGTGCGGCCCGGGTTTGACGGGCTGTGCTTTGCCCCCGGCGACCCCGCCGCGCTGGCCGGGGCTGTCCGCGCCATGAGCGCCATGCAGTTTGACTGCACGGCCATCGCCAACGCCACCCGCCGCCGCTTCAGCGCCGAGGAAAACTACAAGACCCTGCTAAAACTATACGGCCGCCGCGCCGCCGAGGAAGTATCATGAACCAGTTTTACCGCGCCCTGCACATGCCGCCCAAGCGGCTGCTGCGCAAAGTCATGGGCGAAAAAGAAATCTACACCATCGCCGTGCGCCCCCGCCCCACTGCCGAGGGCACCGAGCCGCTGCCCGCTCTGGAAGGCGGCCCCTACACCCTGCTGCCCCGGCGGGAGGGCTGGTGGTTTGCCGACCCGCTGCTCTACCACCGGCGCGGCAAGCGCTGGCTGTTCGCCGAGGCGATGGACCTCTCCACCGGCAAGGGCCGTCTCGAGGTCTGCGAGCTGCACGACGACGGCACCGCCGACGACTGGCGCGTCGCGCTGGAAGAAGATTTCCACCTGTCGTTCCCGATGGTCTTTGACTGGAACGGTGAGGTCTGGATGATCCCCGAGACCGGCAGCGACCACAGCCTGCGGCTCTACCGCTGCAAGACCTTTCCCACCCAATGGGAGCTGGTGCAGCGCTTTCCCACGGACGAGGAGCTCTGCGACACGATTTTGCTGGACCGCCGCGCCGAGGCCCTGACCCTGCTTTGCAGCGAGACCCGCCCCGACAATCAGCTCTATGTGCGCTACCGCCGCTACACGCTGCGCCACGCCGTACAGGAGACCGCCGCCGTCCCGCTGCCTGCCGAGGACACGCTGCCCGCCGCGCCCGGCCCGTTTGAGCTGCTGCCCGATGAAGCCTACAATCTGCAGCACCGCGACTTTGACCTTGTCAGCCGCAACGCCGGGCCGTTTTTCCTGCTGGGTGAGCAGATCATCCACCCCACCCAGGTCAGCACCACCGTGGACTACGGGGTCTATCTGCAGTTTCTCGCCCGCCGCGGCAGCTCGGAGGTGCCTCTGTGCGCCGCCACGCCGCAGAACGTCGAGATCACCGGCCTTGCCCCCGCGGACATCATCGGCATCCACACCTACTGCCGCGATGACGTTTTAGAGATCATCGACGCAAGGTATCTGACCCGCATCCCAAAAATCGAAAAGCCGGAAGTTTCCACACCCGCCGCCGAGTAATGTAGGGGGCGGCGTCCCCGACGCCCCGTCCCCCTTGCCTCCCTCTGCGAGACAGACTCCCCCGATACGGGGGAGGTGGCGCTCGCGCCAGAGGGGGAGCGGTGGCCCCGCAGGGCCGGAGGGCGAGAACCTCGCCATAACCCGAAATCTTCCGGGCAACCATCAACCTCTCTCCCCCACCGCCTGCGGGCGGAGCCCCCTCCCAGAGGGGGCCAAGAAATTTTACTCCCACAATGAGGTATTCCCACGCACATGAAAACCATCGTCATTCCGCAATTTTACCGCGGGCCGTCGGGCCAGAAGGGCCTGTATAACCGGCAGGAGGTCGGCCTGGCCCGCGCCTTTGCCGCGCTGGGCTGCCGCGCCGTCGTGCTCTACCCGGAGCCGGGCGCTAAAGCCCCCCGGATCGAGACCCCGGAGCCAAACGTAAAAATCTGCTATATGCCCGCCGTCGCCTTCGGCGTGCAGGCATTCTATAAAAGCTGGCAGATTCTGCTCGACGAGCATGCCGACGCTGTCCACGTCATGGGCGACAACTCTCTCGGCGTGCCGGGGCTGTACCGCTTCTGCCAAAAGCACGGCATCCTGTTTTACAGCCAGCTCGGTGCGCTGAAAAGCACCTCCAACCACGCCGCCGTGCGCAGGGTCATGGATCTGCTGCTGCGCCGCAATCTGGCGGTATACCGCAAAACGCCCACCTACGCCAAAACCCCCGCCGTCGCCGCCGAGCTGGAAAGCCTCGGCGTGCCCTGCGCGGGGCTTATGCCCGTCGGGCTGGACACCGCCATCATCCCGTCCATCCCCAACAACCGCACCGAGATCCGCCGTGCGCTCAAAATCGACGAGCACGCGCGGGTGTTCATCTTTGTGGGCCGCCTTGACCCCTACAAGCAGCCGCTCGACCTTGTGCCGCTTTTGCAGGCCGCGCCGGACTGGTACGCCATCATCATTGGCCAGGGCTCACTGGGCGATGAGCTGACCCGCCGCCTGACCGACGCGGGCTTACTGGACCGTTGCCGCCTGATCCCGCAGCTGCCCAACGAGCAGGTGCACGTTTATTATCATGCCTGCGATGCTTTTGTGAACCTGAACCCGAATGAGATTTTCGGCATGAGTCTGCTGGAGGCCATGTACGCGGGCTGCCCGCCGGTGGCGCGCCACGCCCCCGGCCCCGACCTTATCATTGAAAACGGCATCAGCGGCCTGCTGTGCGGCACCGTGCCCGAGCTGGCCGCAGCACTGGACAAAATCACCGCCGCCATGGGCCACGCCGCCCAGAGCCGCGTGAACGAAAACTTTCTGTGGCAGAACAGTGCCGAGCTGGCCCTGACCCTGCTGCCCAAAAAGGGAAAAGCCAATGGATAACGATAATCCTCTTTTGCAGAAGGCCGCCGACCTCTACCGGGGTCTGCGCTTTACAATGAAATACCGCGGCGTGGACATCCTGCCCGCCGCTGCCGGCAATGACCTGGCGCGCGACCTGCTCGAGAGCGGTCAGCCGTTCCTGTTTGGCCGCTGCGGTGCCACCGAGATGCGCACCGTGGCCGACTGGCTGCAAAACGGCGGGCACAATTTCACGGACCGCACGCGGGCGGACATTCGGAATCTGTCGGGCGTCTTTCCCACCGACGATGCCACGCTGGACAAATTCTGTCGTCTCTACGTCAAGACTGCGCAGAGTGCCGAGCTGCTCGCCCTCTGGAACGTCGGGGCCGAGCGGGAGGTCATCCGCGGCTGTGACGCGACCCGCTTTACCGAGCTGCGCGCCTTGGAGCCCTACTACCACGCCCGCCCGTGGAGCGCCGCCCTCGCGGGCAAACGGGTGCTCGTCGTGCATCCGTTCCGCCGCACGATTTTAGCCCAGTATGAAAAGCGCACCCAGCTGTTTCCCGGCAAAGACGTGCTGCCGGAGCTTGCCTGCCTGACGGTCATTCAGGCCGTGCAGGGTCTGGGCGGACAGGATACCGGCTACGCCGACTGGTTTGACGCCCTGACCGAAATGGAGCGCCGGATGGACGCCGCCGACTACGACGTCGCCATCGTCGGCGCAGGGGCCTACAGCCTGCCGCTGGCCGCCCACGCCCGCGACACCGGCCACGCCGCCATACAAATGAGCGGTGCCACGCAGCTTTTGTTTGGCATCAAGGGCAAGCGCTGGGACGACCACCCCGTCATTTCCAAGCTCTACAACCCCGCCTGGGTCCGTCCCGACGAGACCGAGGGCATCAGCAATAAAGAAAAGGTCGAGGGCGGGAGCTACTGGTAATTTTTCAGATAATAGATAAGAGATAATAGATAATAAAAATGTGCGCCGTCAGACGGCGCGTCTTAAAAAGCCTGCCCGTAGGGGCCGGACATGTCCGGCCCTCAACCTTCCCTGCATATCGCTTTATCCTTATACTCCCCTGTGGTTAAAATTGCGCCGCGCGCCGCTCCACTTCTATTATCTTTTCTCTCTTATCTTTTATTTTTTCCGGAGACCACCATGAAAATCTTAATGATCAGCAACCACCTCGGCGTGCAGAGCGGCGTACAGCGGTATGTCCAGAACCTGCTGCTGCACCTCGATACCGCCAAATACCGCGTCACCCTTTTCGTCGGTCAGTGCCCGCCGGACCAGGCCAGCACGGCCCCGGCGCTCGAGGCGCACGGCGTCGAGATCCTCGCCGTGCCGGATAACAAAAAGGACCGCATCCGCGCCCTGGCCGCCCACCTGCGCACCCATAAGGACTACGACATCATCCACTACCACACGGCCAGCAAGATCGGTGCCCCGGTCTGCGGCATGATGCGCGTGCTCTGCCCCCGGGCTAAAATCGTGGTGCACAGCCACATCGTCTACCCGCCTATGACGCTGACCTGGCGCGCCGCCCATCTGGTGTACCAGCTGTTCGCGGACTACTTCCTCGGCTGCGGCGTCGCGGCGGGGCGGTTCGTGTTCGGTGACCATATCGACGCTAAGCCGAACTTTTCCGTGGCCTGCAACGCCGTGGATGCCGGGCGCTTTCACCCGGACGCCGCCGCCCGCGCCGCGACCCGCGCCGCCTGGGGCATTACCGACACGGACCGGCTGGCCGGGTTCGTCGGGCGGCTGAACCACCAGAAAAATCCGCTTTTCCTGATGGAGGTCTTTGCCGCGATGGCCGCGCAGGACCCGCATTGGAAGCTGCTGCTCGTCGGCACCGGCGAGATGGAGCCTGAAATGCGCGCCGCCGCGGACCGCCGCGGCCTGACAGACCGCGTCATCTTTGCGGGCGTGCAGAGCGATGTGCCCGCCTTCATGAACGCCTTTGACCTGTTTCTGCTGCCCAGCAACTTTGAGGGCAGCCCCGTCACCCTGGTGGAGGCGCAGGGCTGCGGCGTGCCGTGCCTGGCGTCCACCAACGTGCCCGACGACGGCTCGGTGACCGACCTTGTGCATTTTCTGCCGCTGGCCGCGCCGCTGACCGACTGGGCCGCCAAGGCCGAGGCCATCGCTGCCCACGGCGACCACGACGACCACTGGGCCGCGCTCTCCGCCGCCGGGTACGAGCTGAAAACCGCTGCCCGCCGCATGGAGCAGCTGTACGACAAACTGGGAGGACACGCATGATCTACGCCGAACTGGCCGGGGGCCTCGGCAACCAGATGTTCATCTACGCCTTCGCGCGGGCGCTGGGTCTGCGCTGCGGTGAGCCCGTCACCCTGCTGGACCGGCAGGACTGGCGCGACGGTGCCCCGGCGCACACGGTCTGCGCGCTGGACGCACTGAACATCTCGCCGGACGTCAAAATCATTGCCGACGCGGGCTTTGCCAAGGCACACCTGCCGCGTCGGAACGCCGCCAAGGCGCTGATGATCAAGTACGAGCAGCGCCGCGGCCTGATGGCCCGCGACTGGCACAGCTTTGAGGCCGCCGCTGCCCCGCTGCTGAACGCAGTCGGCCTGCACTTTGCCACCGACGGCTACACCCCCGCCCGCCGCGGCCACGCCCGCGATTTCCTCGCGTGGGGGTACTTCCAGAGCGAGCGCTACTTTGCGGATTTTGCCCCTATTATAAAGGAAGAGCTGCGTGCAAAAGCCGCCCCCGCCGGGCCCTATGCGGCGCAGATCACCGCCGCCGCGTACCCTGTCTGCGTCCATCTGCGCCGCGGCGACTACCAGAAGCCCGAGAACGCGATCTTACAGGTCTGCACGCCGGACTACTACGCCCGCGCTGTCGCAGCGGTCAGGGACGAACACCCCGACGCCGCGTTGTTTGTCTTTTCCGACGACATCGACTGGGCGCGGGAGCATCTGGACACCGCGGGTCTGCCCGCCGTGTTCCTGCCCCGCGGCGAGGCCGTCGCCGACCTGGCCTTCATGCAGCTCTGCCGCGGCTTTGTCCTGAGCAACTCCACCTACAGCTGGTGGGCGCAGTACCTTGCCCCCGCCCCCGATAAACAAACCTGGGCGCCGGATAAATGGTATGCGCACACGAAGAAAACGGCCTTGTATCAGGACGGATGGCAGCTTATAAAGACTTCCCCCAAGGGGCTGCGCCCGCAGGCGCGTGTCGAAGCGTAACCGCCGTAGGCGCCTCTTGACGCGGAGACTGAAGCTGTCGCCGCAGGCGACTGATGAGGGCAAACCTCGCCATCATCACCCGCTAACAGCTTGCAACGCACACTCTCCCCTCATCCGGCCCTTCGGGCCACCTTCCCCCTCGGGGGAAGGCTTTATAGCAAGGAGACACTTATGCCTCTCTTTTCCATCATCATCCCCGTCTACAACGTGCAAAACTACCTGTCCGCCTGCGTCAAAAGCGTGGTCGAGCAGCCCGGCCCGCGCGACTGGGAGTGCATCCTTGTGGACGACGGCTCCACCGATCAAAGCGGCGCGATGTGCGACGCCCTCGCCGCCGAGCTGCCCGGCCTGCAGGTCATTCACCGGGAAAACGGCGGCCTTGCCGCGGCGCGCAACACCGGCCTCAAGGCCGCCACAGGCGACTGGCTTCTGTTTCTCGACAGTGACGACGCCATGGCCCCCGGCCTGCTGGCGCAGCTGCGCGGTGCGCTGGCCGCCCACCCGGACTGCGACTGGTTCATCGGCAAGCATCTCGAATGGCAGCCCGACGGCACGCTGACCCCGCACGACGGTCTGCATCTGGTGCCCGGCCCGTTTGCCAGCAGCGACTACGCCGCGCGGCTGAAGGCCCTGTACACCGCCGGGCACTGGTCGGTCTGGAAATACTGCATCCGGCGGTCCTTTTTGGAGCAGGCCCGCGTCCGCTTCCTGCCGGACTGCGTCTGGGCCGAGGACTGGCCCTTTGACCTTGAGCTGCTGCTGCACTGCGATAGGCTCTACTTTCTGGACACAGTTTTCACCCACTACCGCGTCGGACGGCAGGGCAGTCTTTTGACAGATGCCAAAAATCTGCCCAAACGCTTTCAGGGCCTTGCCGCCGCACAGCGCCGCCTGGCCAGGCTCTCCGCCAACGGCACAGCGGACGCCGCGGCCTACGCCGCCATGCAGGATGCCGCTTCAGACGTTTTCTGGCCGCAGGCCCGCACGGCAGCGGTCAGGGACGCCGCCATCCGCAAGGCCTGCCTGCCCTATATCGAGCAGCTGCGCCCGCTCTACCCCCACGGCACCGAGGTCCGCACCCGCCGCGACTGGCGGCTGTTCCAGTGGATGATGCAGACCTTCGGGCCGCGGTTCACGCTTTGGGCGGCAAGCCTTCAACGCAAATAAAAAATAATAAATAATAAATAAAAAATCATGTACGCCGCCCGCGGCGGCGTGATTTAAATTGCGTGTGTACCTCCGCTGTAGGGGGCGGCGTCCCCGACGCCCCGCGCCCTGCCTGCACAGCCCATTTCTCTGCTTTCCGTCCACTATTTTAAATCGCGGCGCGCGGTGCCGCACCACATTTATTATTTATTATTTTTTATTTATTATTTAAAAACGGAGATTTAACCTTGCGTACCAAACGTACCTTACTGAATATGGCCTACGCCCTCGGGTCCAGTCTGCTGCTTCTGCTGCTGGGCCTCGTCACGCGGCGTCTGCTCGTCGATAACTTCGGCCCGCAGATCACCACGGCATCGCAGGTCGTCAGCCAGCTTTTCAACTTTTTCTCCATCGCCGAGTTCGGCGTTGGCAGCGTCATAAGTTATCGTCTCTACGAGCAAATCGCCGCCAAAAATGAGGAAAAGATCAGCAAGTACATGTCGATGTACAAGTGGGCCTACCGCGTCGTCGGCCTGGTCATTGCGGGGCTGGCGCTCATCGGCGCGGCGGCCCTGCGGTGGATCATGCCCGATGTGCCCGCCGCCACGGCATACACGGTCTACGGTCTGAACGTCGTTTCAACGCTGTGCAGTTATTTTCTGATAACCCGCCGCCTGATGTACACCTGCACCCAGCAGGGCTACCGCTGCACCCAGATCGACTTCTGCTGCAACGTGCTGACGAGCCTTGCCAAAATTGCCGTGTCACTGTGGTTCCCCAACTACGTGCTCTATTTCAGCGTGACGATCTTCTTCAACGTCACAGCCAACCTGCTGATTGCCCGCCGCTTCAGGAAGGATTTTCCCTACGTACACGACGTTAAGGTCACGGTCAACGACTTTAAAGACCTCGGCATTTTCCACGATCTGCGGTACTTTCTGGTGCACCGCCTGTCCAACACCATCTACGGCTCGTCCGACACCATCGTGACCTCCCGCCTGGGCGGCTCGACCCAGACAACGTTTTTAGGCAACTACAACACGATTTCCACCTCCGCCACAGACCTCGGCAACAAGGTCATGGACAGTTTCGCCGCGGCCATCGGCAGCATCGTCTACGACAAGTCCGCCGCCGCCAACGACCACGACAAGCACGTGTTCTGGGGCATGGACCTGTTCAGCTACCTGTTTGCCAGCTTCGTAGCTACGGCGTATTTCTGCCTGTTCCAGCCGTTCATGGCGTCCTGGATGGGCGAAAAATGGCTGCTGCCGCTGGGCTTCGTGCTTGTGTTCTGCTTAAATGAGTACGTCGGCTGGAACCACCGGATGCTGGGCAGTTACCGCGCCGTCCTCGGCCATTTTGAGGACGACCAGTGGTTCATGGTCGCGTCGGCCACGGTCAATCTGGCGCTCAGCTTTATCCTGTTCCCGCTGTTCGACATCACCGGCGCGCTGATCGCCACCGTCGTCGCCCACTGCATCATGTGGGCCGGGCGTATCCGGGTCGTGTTCCGCCAGTACATGCGCGGCGGGCTCGGGCATTATCTCGGCGTGCAGGCGTTGCATCTGGTCACGCTGGCCGTCTGCATGGGCGGCAGCTACGCGCTCTGCGCCCGGATGCCCGGCGGCTGGCTCGGCCTTGTGCCGCGGATTTTCGTCGTCCTCGTCGTGCCCAACGCCCTGAACCTCGCCGTCTACGGCTGGGGCAGGGACGCCGCCTACCTGCGCCAGTACGCGGGCAAGGTGGTCAAGAAGCTGCTGAAAAAGTGACCCCCCCTTCTTGGCCCCCTCTGGGAGGGGGCTCCGCCCGCAGGCGGTGGGGGAGCCTTCCGCCTGCCGCCCTCCCTCCGGCCCTCCGGGCCACCTCCCTCGCACGCGAGGGAGGCAAATAACGTGGTGATCTTATGAAAACTCTCGCCATCCTGTATATCTGCACCGGCCCCTACGCGGTGTTCTGGCATGATTTTTACCCCAACTTCAAGGCAAATTTCCTGCCTGACTGTGACCGCACCTTCTACGTTTTTACCGATGCAGCGCATATTGACTATGAGGACGCCCCCGACGTGCGCCGCATTTATCAGAAGGCCCTGCCCTGGCCGCAGAGCACGATGCTGCGCTTTGACGCCTTCCTCGGCCAGGCCGACGCGCTGCAGGGCTATGACTACCTGTTCTTTGCCAACGCCAACCTGCACTGCACCCGCGTCATCCGCGCCGACGAGCTGCTGCCCGACCCCGCCGCCGGGCAGAGCCTGACCGCGGTCTGCCACCTGCCCTACTATGGCAAAAATCCGATTTTCCACCCCTATGACCGCAGCGGCAAAAGCCGGGCGTCCATCCCGTACAGCTGCGGGCAGTATTACGTGGCGGGCGGGCTGAACGGCGGCACGGCGGCGGCCTATCTGGCCCTGTGCCGGGAGCTGAAAAAACGCACGGACGAGGATCTGCAAAACAACGTCATTGCGCGCTTTCACGATGAAAGCCAGCTCAACCGCCTGGTCGCCGAGACGCCCGGAAAATTCCGCATCCTGCCGCCCGACTACTGCACGCCGGAGGAAACGCCCACCGGGCATGAGGCCATTCTTGTGCTGCAAAAAAGCCGCTGCATCAACGTGGAAAGCGTCAAGGGCGCTGCCAAGCCGCAGAATTTTTTCCAGCGCAAGTGGGAGGCGTTCCGCCTGAACTGGCTGCCCTATCTCTGGCTGGCGCGCGACACACTGCTGCGCCGCCGCATTGATTTTAAAAACGATCTATGAGCCATACCAAAAAACCGACAATTGAAAAAATCATCCTTGCCCTGCTGGGCCTGCTGGCGCTGGCCGCGCTCGTCCGCACAATGTTCCTGGGGCTGGAGATCGACGAGGAGTACGCCCTGTCCCTCAGCTTCCGCCTTGTGCGCGGTGACCGGCTCTTTTACTCGATGTGGGAGCCGCACCAGCTGGCCGCCCTGCCGCCCGCTTTGCTCATCGGCCTGTTTACCGCCGTCACGGGCACGACCACCGGCGTGCTGCTGTTTGTGCGCGGCGCTGTACTGGCTGTCAAGCTCGCGCTGGCCGTCTGGTTTTACCGCAGCCTGCGCGGGGCCCTCGGGGGGCGCTGCGCCTATCTGCTGGCGCTGGCCGTGCTGGCCTTCACGCCCAAGTGGTTTTTGGGGCCGGACTACGTCAGCCAGCAGTTCCACTTTACGCTGGCGGCGTTCCTGTTTTTGTACGGCTACTACGCGCCCGGCCCGCGGCGTAGATGCCCAGCTGGGCCATGGCCCCCTCGGGAACGAGGTACTTGATCAGCTGCCGGTCGATGAACTCGTTGGCCGTACCGGCAAGCCCGCCCACCAGCAGCGGCAGCGAGTAGGCGAAGATCGCGGCGAGCAGCGCCCAGTTGATCTTCGGAACGGTGCGGTCGGCGGTCCCGAGGATCGCCAGCCACGTCACGACGCTGGCGATCAGGTTGGCGACGAAGACCCATCCCACGCCGAAGTCGGTGGCGAACAGCCCGGCGGCGCCGAACCCGAAGGCCAGCGCCACGTTCAGAACGACGTTCATGGCTTTCAGCCCCACGAACGTCATGGCCCGGCCCTGTTCGCGCAGCCGCGAGAAGGGGATGCAGGCCCAGACGTCGAAAAGGATGATCAGGCCGACCCAGACGACGTATTCGGGATGCGCGACATACGCCTCGCCCATCATGCGGGCGTGCCTACGACCTTATCGGCGACGGAGGCCCCGCGCAGAAACCCGGGGTCCTCGCCCGACAGGGCATACAGGTCCGACACTCCCCGTCCCGAGAAGGTACGGATTTCGCCGTGAGCGACCACCAGCGAGTAATTCCCCTCATGCAACAATCGAATCAGTTTTTCCATAATCCGTATGCTATATTTCCTTAATCCGAAACCGGCCGGGCGACACACGGCTCCGCCTGTTTTCCCGCATAGGGCGAAGATCGGAACGGGCGGCGATACGGCGGCGATGCGGTTTCCGGCGCGCCGGAAGCCCCGCGTACGGGACTCGCACGGCCG
>OLOW01001067.1_pt1 | contig 19015 bp, 17 predicted proteins | sample 1672801 | NCBI WGS metagenome assembly OLOW01 (sample SAMEA3136725, study PRJEB25190) | human gut metagenome | biome: human gut; feature: human-associated habitat; material: faeces | place: Austria | collected 2013 | reverse complement strand
TCTGTGTGAGGTGTTCCGCTGATGCCGACTTCTTCCGCCATAGGATCACCTCCGCTTGACATCCGCCGGATCTGCGATATACTGGAAATAAAAAAGGGGGGCGTGCTTATGTTTTGGGTGGGGTTCCGCAGCGGGGCATATGGGTTTCGCGGTTTTCTATGGCTCTGCCTCGGGATGTCCGGTCTGTTCACGGTTTCAATCGGCCCGCTCCTGGCCTGTTCCGGCTATCCCGGCCTGAGCGTCCTGTTCCTCCTTGTGACCCTTGCCCTGCTGCCGCTTTGCATTTGGGTCTCCGGCGATCCGCATAAAGGCGAGCCGCCGCAATGATCCGCCGCCCCGTCCGGGGCTGGGGTGAAGCTGGGGACCAGGTCGCATTTGTTGAACACCACCAGGTAGGGGATCTTCCGGTCCCGGATTTCCTGGAGCAGCTTCCGGTCGAAATCGTTCATCCCCGTGGCGGCATCCACCACCAGCAGGGCGATATCCGTGCTCCGGAGCACCAGACGGGCTTTTTCGATCCGGGACTGGCCCAGATCCGTATCATCGTCCATCCCCGGGGTGTCGGTAAGGAGCACCGGCCCCAGGGGCAGGATCTCCATGGCTTTGGATACGGGATCGGTGGTGGTGCCTTTGTAATCGGATACAATGGCCAGGTCCTGGCCGGTAATGGCGTTGATCAGGGAAGATTTGCCGGCGTTCCGGCAGCCAAACAGGCCGATATGGGTACGCTCCCCGGAAGGGGTGGCGTTGAGAGATGCAGGCATACAGGGTCCCTCCTTGGGAAATGGGCTTTGCCGAACATTAGACAAAGCACAAAGAATGATTGTTTGCCTTTATCATACAATAAACGGGGGAAAGGTGCAAGGGCCGGGGGCATTGCCCAGAACCTGCATCGCCCCCCTCTTGATTTTTCAGACAGTTTCCATGTATACTTATTAGCGTTTGTAGGCGGAGGGGAAAACTACTATCATATGCAGCAAGGGATGTGAACGTATGGAAGAAGTCTATGGAGCTGCGTTGGCTGATCTCCTCAGCTATGAGGCGCCCCGGGGGGTGCCGGTGCTGCGGGAAGCCTTCGGCAGCCTGGAAAAGGCCTGGAAGGCGGGAATAAAGGATCTCCGGGCCGCCGGCCTTCTGACCCCGGCTCTGGAAAAAGTCTGGAGGGACTCCCGGAAACCGGCCCTGCCGGAAAAAATCCGGGACTGGTGCCAGGTCCATGGGGCCCGGATCATCAGCCGCTGGAGCCCGGATTATCCGCCCCTGGTGGACCAGCTGGGAGCCCCGCCTCCCGTCCTGTACGTGAAGGGAAGGCTGCCGGAGCAGCCGGCCTGCCTGGCCATTGTAGGGTCCCGGAAGGCTACGGATTACGGTCTTGCCGTGGCGGCCCGGTTCGCCCGGGCGGCGGCTCTGGAAAAGGTACCGGTGATCAGCGGCGGGGCCTACGGCATCGACGCGGCGGCCCACCGGGCGGCCCTGGAGGCGGGAGGCCTTACGGTGGCGGTCCTGGGCGGGGGCCTGGGAGAACTGTATCCCCGGCGCCACCTGCGGCTGTTCGACAAGATCTGTGAGCAGGGCGCCCTGGTGACGGAACAGTCCCCCTGGACGCCGCCCCTGCCCCAGAACTTTCCCCTGCGGAACCGGATCATCGTGGGACTGTCCCGGTCGGTGCTGGTGGTGGAAGCCGCCATCCGCAGCGGGGCCATGAGCACCGCCCATGCCGCCGCGGACGAAAACCGTGACCTGTACGCGGTTCCCGGTCCCATCGATTCGGAAACCAGCCAGGGCACCCACTGGCTGCTGAAACAGGGGGCCAGGCTGGGGGACGATCCCCGGGAACTGCTGGACAGCCTTCTGGGACGGGAACCGGGCACCTGCACCGGGCCGGCCGAAGAAGAGGAACCGGACCTGTTCGGGGAAGTTTCCCCGGAAGAACAGGAACGGGCCGGAGCCCTGTACCGGTGGATCAAAAAACATCGGGCCCAGTCTCTGGAAGACCTGGCCGGTGCGTTTCCCTGGCCCCTGGCGGTGCTCAGCACCCTGCTCCTGGAACTGGAGCTGGGGGGCCGGATCCGGAGAAACAGCCGAAATCGTTATTCTGCACTTTAGGAGGAGAAAATCGTGACAAATAAACTGGTCATTGTGGAATCCCCTACGAAAGCCAAAACCATAGAAAAATTCCTGGGTAAAACCTTTACGGTCCGTGCCTCCATGGGGCATCTGCGGGACCTGCCCAAGAGTCAGTTCGGTGTTGACGTAGAGCATCATTTCACACCCAAATACATCAATATCCGGGGCAAGGGTCCCCTGATTAAAGAACTGAAGACCCTGGCCAAAAAAGCCGACAAGATCTATCTGGCAACGGACCCGGACCGGGAAGGGGAAGCCATCGCCTGGCACCTGAGCTATATCCTGGGAGTGGACCCGGCGGCAGCCTGCCGGATTTCCTTCCATGAAATCACCCAGACGGCCATCAAGGGGGCCCTGAAGGAACCCCAGGCCATCGATATGGACAAGGTGGATGCCCAGCAGACCCGGCGGATCCTGGACCGGATCGTAGGGTACCAGCTGAGCCCGCTCCTGTGGCGGAAAATCCGCAAGGGCCTCAGCGCCGGCCGTGTCCAGAGCGTGGCGGTGAAGATCATCTGCGACCGGCAGAAGCTGATCGATGACTTCGAACCGGAGGAATACTGGACCTCTTCCGTGGTGCTGGCTCCCGGGAAGACCCCCAAGATCACGGCGGACGTGGTGAAGCGGGACGGGAAGAAACTGGAGATCCACAACCGGGCGGAAGCGGACCAGGTGACGGAAGACCTGAAGAAGGCCAGCTACCAGGTGACGGACTGCGCCATCCGGGACCGGCTGCGGAAGCCGGCGCCGCCCTTTACCACCAGCAGCCTCCAGCAGGAAGCCAACAAAAAGATGAACTTTTCCACCAAAAAGGTCATGATGCTGGCCCAGCAGCTGTACGAAGGGGTGACCCTGGGCCGGAAGGGCTCCGTGGGGCTCATCACCTATATGCGTACGGACTCGGTGCACCTGGCGGATGCGGCGGTCAGCGAGATCCGGGGCTATGTGGACGCCAACTACGGCCCGGACTACCTGCCCAGGAAACCCAATGTGTACAGCAGCCGGAAGAATGCCCAGGAAGCCCACGAAGCCATCCGTCCCACCAGTGTGGCCCGGACTCCGGAAGCGGTGGCTCCCTATCTGGACCGGGACCAGCTGCGGCTGTACACCCTGATCTGGAAACGGACCGTGGCCAGCCAGATGGCCAGCAGCATCAGCACCCTGACCACCCTCACCATCGCCGGGGACAACTACGAACTCCGGGCCACGGGCTCTGTGGTGAAATTCGACGGGTTCCTGAAACTGGCGGACCGGAAGGATGAGGAAAAGGACAAGAAGGTACCGGCCCTGGAAAAAGGCACGGCGCTGAACCTGATCCGGGTGAACGAGGCGATCCAGCACTTTACGGAACCTCCGGCCAACTTCACCGAAGCCACCCTGGTAAAGGAACTGGAAGAAAAGGGCATCGGCCGGCCCAGCACCTATTCTCCCATCATCCAGACCATCCTGGCCCGGGGCTATGTGGCCAAGGAAGGGAAGAAGCTGCTGCCTACGGAACTGGGGAAACTGACCATCGACATGCTGACCCAGTATTTCTCCCCCTTCATCGATGTGCCTTTCAGCGCCCATATGGAAAGCGAACTGGATGCCATCAGTGAACACCGGACCGACAAGGAGACAGTGCTCCAGGAATTCTACGGTCCTTTTGAAAAGGCCCTGAAGGTGGCGGACGAAAACATCCCGGTGGTGGAAAAACCGGTGATCGTCAGCGACGTGAAATGCGAGAAATGCGGCCGGTTCATGGTGGTGAAGGAGGGGCGCCACGGGAAATTCCTGGCCTGCCCCGGCTTCCCGGAATGCCGGAACACCAAGCCCATCCTGGTGAAGGTGGGGGTGAAGTGCCCCCAGTGCGGCGGGGAACTGATCGAACGGCACAGCAAGACGGGACGGCTGTTCTACGGCTGCGCCAACTATCCCACCTGCCGGTTCACCTCCTGGGACAAACCCACCAGCGAAAAATGCCCCCAGTGCGGCAGCATGATGGTGGAACACAAAGAGCGGAACGGGAAAACGGTGCTCCACTGCAGCAATGAAAAATGCCCCAACGCCTCTTTGAAGAAGAAATGAAAGGAACATATCCATGAACGTCCATATTATCGGAGCCGGGCTGGCCGGCTGTGAAGCCGCCTGGCAGCTGACCCGGCGGGGGATCCCGGTGATCCTCCACGAAATGCGCCCGGGAAAAAGCGATCCGGCCCACCATACGGCCCTTTTCAGCGAGCTGGTGTGCAGCAATTCCCTCCGGGCCAACAACATCGAAAATGCTGTAGGCCTCCTGAAAGAAGAGATGCGCCGGCTGGATTCCCTGATCCTTGCCGCCGCTGACGCCCATCAGGTGCCGGCCGGGGGCGCCCTGGCCGTGGACCGGGAAGGATTTGCCCAGGCAGTGACGGCCGCCATCCGGGAAAATCCCCTGGTGACCCTGGTGGAAGAGGAAGTCACCGATTACAGCCGGTTCGCCCCGGAAGACTACGTGATCACCGCTTCCGGACCGCTGACCAGCGGGGCTCTCTCGGAAGCCATCCAGCAGCTGGTGAAGAAGGATTACTTCCATTTCTTCGATGCGGCGGCTCCCATCGTCACGGTGGATTCCCTGGACCAGGAAAAGGTCTACAAGGCTTCCCGGTATGACAAGGGGGAGGCGGCCTACTACAACTGCCCCTTCACCAAAGAGGAGTACATCCGGTTCTGGCAGGAACTGTGCCGGGCGGAAACGGCTCCGGTGAAGGATTTCGAGCACAATGTGTTCGAAGCCTGCATGCCCATTGAGGAAATGGCCCTCCGGGGAGAGGACACCATGCGCTTCGGCCCCCTGAAACCGGTGGGGCTGCCGGATCCCCGGACCGGGGAGGACCCTTATGCGGTGGTCCAGCTGCGTCAGGACAACGGGGCGGGGACCCTGTACAACATTGTGGGCTTCCAGACCCATCTGAAATGGCCGGAACAGAAACGGGTGTTCCGGATGATCCCGGGTCTGGAAAATGCGGAATTCGTCCGCTACGGGGTTATGCACAAGAATTCCTATCTGAACAGCCCCCTGCTGCTGAATCCGGATTATTCCCTCCGGGAGCGGCCCCATTTCTATTTCGCCGGCCAGATGACCGGGGTGGAAGGGTATGTGGAAAGCGCTGCTTCCGGTCTGGCAGCGGGCATCTATGCGGCCCGGGCCATGGCCGGGAAGCCGCCGGTGCTGTTCCCCCGGGAAACCGCCATAGGGGCCCTGAGCCACTACATCAGCAACCCGGAAGTGAAGCATTTCCAGCCCATGAACATCAACTTCGGACTGATCGCTCCCTGGGACGGACCCAGGATCCGGGGCAAAAAAGAGAAAAATGCGGCCATAGCGGCCAGAAGTCTAAAATTTCTCGAAATTGTAAAAAATAACTTGCATGATTAGTCTGAATATGGTAGTATGAATTGTCGGGAATTCAATACAATTCGTACAATTTGAGGCGTGCCATGGAACAGACAAAAAGCCGCCTGCCGGATGGCTCCGGGGAAAAGTGGCCGGAGGATTTTGCCCTTTATCTGGAAGTGGAAAAGGACGATTCTCCCCTGACCATCGAGAACTATCTGGCGGATATCCGGCATTTCAAAGAGTTTATGGCCCAGCGGACCGAAGATTTCCGCTGGCCTCAGGTAACGGTCCTGGACATCCGTTCCTATCTTGCCCAGATGCATGACAGGGACCTGTCCCGGCGGACCATTGCCCGGCGGATTTCCTCCCTGCGGTCCTTCTACCGGTATCTCCGGCGGGAAGGCCGGGTGAAGACCAACCCCTTTACCCGGGTGAGGACCCCCAAACTGGAAAAGAAGCTGCCTGTGTTTTTGGAAGAATTCGAAATCAATCTCCTGCTGCGGATGCCGGACTGCACCACCGTCCTGGGCCGCCGGGACAGGGCCATCCTGGAATTCCTCTATTCCACAGGCTGCCGTGTTTCGGAACTGGTGGGACTTACGCTGACCCGGGTGGATCTGGGCAACCGGTATGCCATCCTGCTGGGGAAGGGACGGAAGGAACGGCTGGTGCCTCTGGGCCATCCCTGTGTGGCGGCCATGGAGGACTATCTCCGGCACAGCCGGGGGACGCTGATGGAAAAATACCAGGCGCCCCGTCACCAGACCGTCTTCGTGAACAGCCGGGGCCGGCCTCTCAGCGCCCGGAGCGTACGGAGGATCCTGGACAAATATGTGGAAATGACAGCCCTGCAGAAGCATGTGAGCCCCCACACCATCCGGCACACCTTTGCCACCCATCTGCTGGACCACGGAGCGGATCTGCGGGCGGTGCAGGAGCTGCTGGGCCATGTGAGCCTTTCCACCACGCAAATCTACACGCATGTGACGGCGGAGCGTCTTACCGCCGTTTATGAAAAACATCATCCAAGGGCCTAGGAGGGACCAATTATGTTGCCATTACTGGAAAAAACGAGAATGATCAACAAACTGCTCCAGAACACGGAAACCGTCAGCTACAAAAAGATGGCGGAAGTGCTCAAGGACGTGATCAAGGCAAACATCTACATCGTCTCCAGCGAGGGAGAGCTGCTGGGCTACTCCATCCTGGACGGCTTTGAATGTGAGCTGATGATCAAAAAGGTGCTGGACGTGGGCAAATTCCCCGCCGACTATGTAAAATGGCTGGAAGGGATCCGGGAGACTTCTTCCAACTACCGTCTGGTGAAGAACATGTGCGCTTTCAGCGAAGGGACCAAATGCCTGTTTGAAAGCAAATACACCACGGTGGTGCCCATTTTCGGCAACGGTGTCCGTCTGGGTACCCTGATCCTGGGCAAATTCAAGAAGGAATTCGTGGACAGCGACCTGCTGCTCAGCGAATATGCCGCCACTGTCATCGGTATGCAGCTGCTCCATGACAAGGCCATGCACATCGAAGAAGCCAGCCGGAAGAAGGCCATGGTCCAGATCGCCTTCTCCAACCTGAGCTACAGCGAACTGGAAGCCATCTCCGAAATCCTCAAGGCGCTGCCCGGGGACGAAGGACTGCTGGTGGCCAGCAAGATCGCCGACCAGGCCGGCATCACCCGGAGCGTCATCGTCAACGCCCTGCGGAAATTCGAAAGTGCCGGGGTACTGGAAACCGAATCCCTGGGGATGAAGGGGACCTATGTGCGGATCCTCAACGAATACCTCCGGGACGGGCTGAAGGAACACAAGAAATAAGAAGGAATTTCAGGGAAAGGGTCAGGCTGCAGGGGCAGTTTGACCCTTTTTCTCCTTTATGGTAGTATGATAGGGATATGGGGCTGCTGCTCTGGCAGCGGCCCCGTCAGCGGTCAGCTGTCAACGGTCAGCGGCCGAAGGAGGCCGGCCCAGCCGGCTTTGATAGAAGAAAACCTATGGAAAGGAAATTTTCCCTATGCTCAATCTGGATGCGTCTCTGGTCTACCGGATCCCGGCGCTGCTGTTTACCATCACCGTCCATGAATATGCCCACGGGGCCATGTCCGCCAGCCTGGGGGATCCCACTCCGGAAGGGGACGGACGGCTTACCATGAATCCCCTGGCCCATCTGGATCTGATCGGGTCCCTGATGCTGATCCTGGTGGGGTTCGGCTGGGCCAGGCCGGTGCGGGTGGATCCCCGGTACTATGCCAATCCCCGGAAGGGAATGCTGCAGGTGGCTTTCGCCGGTCCGGCCAGCAACCTGCTGGTCACCTTCCTGGCCATGTTCCTCCAGCTGTTCCTGGCCCGGTATTTCAACGCCGGCCGGGGAGTGCTGCTGTTCTTGAACTGGCTTATGCTTTATAATGTATGGTTTGCCTTTTTCAATCTGCTGCCCATTCCGCCCATGGATGGGTACAATGTGCTGCGGACCTGGCTGCCCCTGGACAAGAGCCTGGCCTATGAACGGCTGGTGGGGCCCTACGGCAATCTGCTGCTGATCGTCCTGTGTTTCACCGGCATCGTCAGTGTGGTGGTGTCGCCCCTGTCCACCCTGTTTCTCCAGCTGTGCCGGGGGATCCTGGCACTGTTCCTGTTCTGACCGGGAAGAAGGCAGCCTGTGTATCAAGTGAAACTGGCGGATTTCGAAGGGCCTCTGGACCTTCTGATCCATCTCATCGAAAAAGACAAGATCGACATCTACGATATTCCCATCGTTTCCGTGACGGAGCAGTATGTGGCCTATCTCAATGCCATGCAGGAATACAACCTGGATGTGGCCAGCGAATTCCTGCTGATGGCGGCCATGCTGCTCCAGATCAAATCCCGGATGCTGCTGCCCAAGCCCCCGGCGGAGGAAGGGGAAGAAGAGGCGGATCCCCGGCAGATGCTGGTGGACATGCTGGTGGAATACCGGAAGACCAAAAAGCTGGCCCAGGCCCTGCGGGAATGTCTCCAGCGGGCCAGTCTCCATACGGCCCGGTCTCCGGAACCCCAGGGCAGGGTGCTCCAAAAGGTGAAACGGTACGGGCTGGGGGATCTGCTCCGGGCCCTGGCGGGCCTTCTGCCCCGGCAGGAAGAGGGGGATACGGTGATCCCCCGACAGGAATTCCCCATCCAGGACCGGATGGAGGCCATCCGGGACGCCCTGCACAGCCGGAAGGGAAACCTGGACTTCCGGCAGCTGCTCCAGGACCGGAAAAACCACAGCGAGGTAATCGCCACCTTCCTGGCGGTGCTGGAACTGCTGCGGCTGAAGGAAATCGAACTGATCCAGGAGGAGCCCTTCGGACCCATGGTCCTGGAGCCCCGGAAGGAGGCAACCCATGAAACTCACCAAGACCGCTGAAATGGAAGCCCTGCTGTTTGCCAGCGGGGATCCCCTGACCCTGGAGCGGGCGGCAGGGGCCCTGTTCATCACCCAGGATGAGGCGGCCCGTCTTCTGGAAGAGCTCCAGCAGCAGTACCGGCAGGCGGACCGGGGCATCCAGCTGCGGAAAGTGGCCGGAGGCTGGCAGCTGGTGACCAAGAAGGAGGCCGCCGGGCTGGTCCGCCGGCTCCAGGAAAAACAGGAAGTGAAATTGTCCAACGCGGCCATGGAGACCCTGGCCATCGTGGCCTTCAAACAGCCGGTGACCAAAAGTGAAATGGAGGCCATCCGGGGGGTGAAAGTGGACGGGGTGCTCAGTACCCTGGTGGAACTGGACCTGGTGGGGGAAGTGGGCCGGAAGGAAGTGATCGGCCGCCCCATCCTGTACGGGACTACGGAAGAATTTTTGCGGGTGTTCGGACTGGATTCCCTGGAAGACCTGCCCCAGCTGCCGGATGAGGTGCTGGAAGGCCGCTTGGAAGGACCGGAACCCTTATTTGACTGACGGAAAGGAATTGCAGAACCAATGGAACAGACCAAGGAACGGCTGCAGAAAGTCATGGCAGCGGCCGGTGTGGCATCACGCCGGGAATGTGAAAAGATCATCCTGGCAGGACGGGTCCAGGTGAACGGGAAACCGGTGACCGAACTGGGCACCCGGGTGGGGAAGGCGGACCGGATCACCGTGGACGGGAAAGCCCTCCACCGGAAAAGCGCCCGGCACACCTATCTGCTGTACAAGCCCGGGGGGGTGGTGACCACCATGAAGGATCCCCAGGGCCGGCGGACAGTAGCGGACCTGATGGCCGGGCTCCATCAGCGGCTGTACCCGGTGGGGCGGCTGGATTACCTGACCGAAGGGCTGCTGCTGATGACCAACGACGGGGAACTGGCCCAGCATCTGACCCATCCCAGCCACCATGTAGACAAGACCTATGAAGTGGAAGTCCACGGCCGGGTGCCGGAAGAAAAACTGGATGTGCTGCGGCTGGGGGTGCCCCTGGAAGATGGGCTCACGGCGCCGGCGGTGGTCTATGTGAAGAAGTGGAATCCGGAAAAGAACCTGACCCGGTTCACGGTGACCATCCATGAGGGAAGGAACCGGCAGGTCCGGCGGATGTGCGATTTCATCGGGTTCCCGGTGAAATCCCTGAAACGGATCCAGGTGGGGACCCTGACCCTGGAAGGCATGAAAAAGGGAGAATTCCGGGAACTGACTCCGGAAGAAGTGGCCTCCCTGGAAAGCCCGGTGGAGAAATGACCCGGGTGATCGTGGTGGGGGCCGGGGCCGCCGGGATCCTGGCAGCCATCAAGGCGGCGGAAAACGGAGCCCGGGTGCTCCTTCTGGAAAAAATGGCCATGCCCGGCCGGAAGCTGATGATCACCGGCAAGGGCCGTTGCAACATCACCAATGCCTGTGACATGAGGGATATGATCCCCATGATCCCCGGAAACGGAAAATTTTTATTTGGGGCTTTTCATACCTTCACCAATCGGGATATAATGGAACTGTTGGAGGAAAACGGCCTGCCGGTGAAAGTGGAACGGGGCGGCCGGGTGTTCCCCCAGAGCGACCGGGCCCTGGATGTGGTGGATACCCTGAAGAAGATCCTCCGGAAAAAGAAAGTGGAGCTGCGGACCAACACCCGGGTCCGGGATCTGGTCCTGGAAGGCGGCCGGGTCACCGGGGTGGTCACCGGAGACGGCCGGACCCTGGCGGCAGATGCGGTGGTGATCACCACCGGCGGCGCTTCCTATCCCCGGACCGGTTCCACAGGGGACGGCTATGGACTGGCCCGGGAAGCCGGCCACACCATTGTGCCTCCCCGTCCGGCCCTGGTGCCCCTGGAAAGCGATGATCCGGAAATCCGGGCCCTCCAGGGCCTGAGCCTGCGAAACGTGCGGGGGACACTGCTCCAGGGCAGCAGGGTACTGGGGCAGGAATTCGGGGAGATGCTGTTCACCCATTTCGGGGTCAGCGGTCCCATCATCCTTACCCTGTCCCGGGCGGCTTCCACCGCCTGGAAGAAGGATCCCCAGGCCATCCTGGATCTGGCCATCGACCTGAAGCCGGCTCTGACGCCGGAACAGCTGGATGCCCGGATCCAGCGGGATTTTGCCAAATACAGCCGGAAACAGCTGAAGGCCGGGCTCCATGACCTGCTGCCCCAGAGCCTGATCCCGGTGATCATCGATGCTGCCTGCCTGAAGCCGGAGCAGGAAGTGAACCAGATCACCCGGAAGGAACGGCAGCGGCTGGTGGAGACCCTGAAAGCCTTCATGGTGCCCCTTTCCGGCACCCGACCCCTGGCGGAAGCCATTGTCACCGCCGGGGGCGTCAGCACCAAAGAAATCAATCCCTCCACCTTTGCTTCCAAAAAGGTGCCCAACCTGTACTTTGCGGGAGAAGTGATGGATGTGGATGGATATACCGGCGGCTACAACCTCCAGGCAGCCTTTTCGTCGGGCTGCGTGGCAGGGACCCATGCCGCCCTGGATGGAAAAGAGGAATCTGTGTGAAAAAAATCATCATTGCCATCGATGGCCCGGCCGGGGCCGGGAAAAGCACCATTGCCAAAAAAGTGGCGGCCCTGCTGGGCTATGCCTATATCGACACGGGCGCCATGTACCGTACGGTAACCCTGCGCTTCCTGGAAAGCGGTCTGTCTTTCAGTGAAGAGGCGGTGACGGCCATTGCGGAAAAGATTTCCATTACCTTCCGGTATGGGAACGGGGTGAACCGGGTGTTTGCGGACGGGGAAGAAGTCACCGATGCCATCCGCAGCCTGGAAGTGTCCCGGAACGTGTCCAAAGTGGCAGCCGTGGGCGGTGTGCGCACAGCCATGGTGGCGGCCCAGCGGAAGATCGGCAATCAGGGCGGGGTGGTCATGGACGGCCGGGACATCGGCACCGTGGTGTTCCCCCAGGCGGAACTGAAGGTGTTCCTTACCGCTTCCGTGGAGGAACGGGCCCGGCGCCGGTACCTGGAACTGAAGGAAAAAGGCACGGAGGTATCCCTGGAAGACCTGGAACAGCGCATTGCCCAGCGGGATGCCCTGGATGAGAACCGGGAAATCTCTCCCCTCCGGTGTGCGGAAGATGCCCGGTATCTGGATTCCACCAGCCTGACCATTGATCAGGTGACGGAAAAGATCGCGGCCATGGCCAGAGAGGTGCTGTAGTATGTGGTACCGGTTTGTCCAGCTGCTGTTTTCCATCCTGTTCCGGATCATTTACCGGCTCCGGGTCATCGGCCGGGAGAACATCCCCGGGAAGGGTCCGGTGGTCATCGCCTGCAACCATGTGAGCCTGCTGGATCCGCCCATGGTGGGTACGGCCTCTTCCCGGCCCGTCCATTTCATGGCCAAAAGCGAACTGTTCGTGCCGGTGCTGGGGACCCTGTACAAAAGCCTGGGGGCCTTTCCGGTCCACCGGGGCGCCGGGGATGCCCATGCCATCCGGACAGCGCTCACCATCCTGAAGCATCAGGAAGTGCTGGGGATCTTTCCGGAAGGGCACCGGAGCCGGGACGGGAAACTGGGGAAAGCCCAGCCCGGAGCCCTGGCCATCGCCCTGAAGGGGAAGGCAGAAGTGGTGCCCGCCTGCATCCTGGGCAGCGACCTGAAGCGCCGGAAGAGTTTCTGGCCCCGGATCACCGTGGTGTTCGGCAAGCCCATGAAACTGGAAAATGAACAGGGAAATAAACTGAAAGTGGAGGAGCTGAGCGAAGAGCTGATGAGGGAAATCCAGGCTCTGATGGATGCGCACAGCGAAAATTGACGGATGAAAATCTATGTTGCAGACCCCTGCGGCTTCTGTTATGGTGTAAAAAGAGCAATAAACGTTGCAGAAGTGCAAGCAAAAGGGTATAATGATAGTATTGCCACTCTGGGTGAATTGGTTCATAATCCCCGTGTTGTAGAAAAACTGAAACAGCAAGGTGTAGAATGCAAGGAGAAGCTGGCGCAATTCGCGGCCGACGGTTTTGATGCCGGCGTTCATCATGTTGGAGAGCGGGAAGTCGATCAGGCGATAGCGGCCAAAGACTGGCAGGGCCGCCAGGGGACGGCATTCGGTGAGCTTGGAGCTCGTACGGCAGGTATAGTTTGCGGTGATGTAGCCGATGGCTTTACGGTTGATCATCGGTTCATTCCCCCTTCCCGATCACGACATCATTACCAACGACGGCGGTGTCCTTTGTAACGTCAACGCTGCCGAGCTTGACGTCTTCTTCGACCGTCGAGTTTTCGCCCAGAATCGCACGGGCCACGTGGGCGCCGGCCTTGACATGGGCGCCGGGTAGCAGCACCGAATCCTCAACGACGGCGCGCTCGTCGATTACGCAGTCGGTCGAGATGATGGAGTGGCGCACGGAGCCAAAGACCTTGCATCCATTTGAGATCAGGCAATCCTCGACGCGCGCATCTGGCCCAATGTAGTGCGGCGGGCGCGTGGTGACGTTGCTCATGATGGGGAAGTTCTTGTCGAACAGGTCGAACTCGGGATTTTCGCCCAGCAAATCCATCGAGGTCTCGTGGAAGCTCGAAATGGTGCCGACGTCTTTCCAGAAGCCATGGAACTCATAGCAGAACAGACGGCGGTTTTCTTCAAGAAGTTTGGGGATGATGTCCTTACCGAAGTCATGGCTGGAACGGGGATCGAGCGCATCTTCTTCCAGGGCATCGATCAAAAGCTTGGTGCTAAAGATATAAATGCCCATGGAGGCAAGGTTGGAATCGGGCTTCTCGGGCTTCTCCGTAAACTTGAGGATGCAATCGTTCTCGGGGTCCTTGGTGATGATGCCAAAGCGGCTGGCCTCTTCCCAGGGTACGGGCATGACCGAAATCGTGAGATCGGCGTTATGCTCGATATGCGACTTGAGCATCTTGCGATAATCCATACGATAGAGATGGTCGCCAGAAAGAATCAAAACGTATTCGGGGTCATGCTCTTTGATGTAGCCGATGTTTTGCGCAACGGCATCGGCGGTCCCTGCGTACCAGCTGCCGCCTTCCTGTGTGGCGTAAGGGGGCAGAATCGATACGCCGGCGCCGCGCTCGTCCAGATCCCATGCCTCGCCAGAGCCCACGTAGGAGTTGAGGAGGTAGGGGCGATATTGCGTAAGCACTCCCACCGTATCGATGCCCGAATTGGCGCAGTTCGACAGCGAAAAGTCGATAATCCTGAACTTGCCGCCGAAGGAGACGGCTGGTTTAGCGATCTTGCTGGTTAATGCACCCAGCCTACTGCCTTGTCCTCCTGCGAGGAGCATGGCAATGCATTCCTTCTTGCTCATCGGTTTCTCCTTTTGCCGATTGACGGTTACCTATACGTGCCAGATATCGCGAGCGTACTCACGGATGGTGCGGTCGCTCGAGAAGTGCCCAGAATTCGCGATATTGGCCAGTGCCTTGCGCTGCCACTCACGTGTGTCGTCGTAGGAATCCGTAAGCTCGCGCCAGGCCTGCGTGTAGCTCGCGAAATCGGCGATGACAAAGTCGTAGTCGTTGTTGTTCATGAGTTCGGCATGAATGCTCTCAAAGTTGCCGGAGAGCGCACCAAAGGTGCCATCGACGAGCTGCTTGACGCAGCGGCCAATGTGTTCACGATCGTTGTTCACCACGTCCCATGCAAAGTAGTTGCCGCGGCGCAGTGCCTCGACTTCATCGACTTTCATGCCGAAGATCTTTTCGTTTTGCATACCCGCAAGCTCGGCGATCTCGATGTTCGCGCCGTCGAGGGTGCCCAGGGTAAGGGCTCCGTTCATCATGAGCTTCATGTTCGAGGTTCCCGACGCCTCTTTGCCAGCCGTCGAGATCTGCTCGGAGATTTCGGTAGCGGGGTAGATAAGCTGGGCGTTGGAAACGGCGAAGTTGGGAACGAAGGCGACCTTGATGTAGTCGTTGACGCGCTCGTCGTTGTTCACAACGTCGGCCACGGAGTTGATGAGGCGAATCGTTTCCTTGGCAAAGGTGTACGCGCTTGCTGCCTTGCCCGCGAAGATGAACGAAGTCTTATGCGGTTTGTAGCTCGGGTCTGCAAGCATCCTGTTGTAGATGTCCATGACCTTGAAGATGTTCAGCAGTTGACGCTTATAGGCATGGAAGCGCTTGACCTGAACGTCGAAGATGGAATCCACATCGAGCTCAACACCGGTCTGCGTAGCGATGTAGCGAGCGAGGCGCTCCTTGTTCTCGCGTTTGGATGCAGCGAGTGCATCGAGGAAGGCATCGTCATTTGCAAAGGCTTCAAGGCGCTTGAGCTCCTCGGCGTCGCGCAGCCAACCGTCACCGATCTTTTCGGTGATGAGCCGGGCAAGTGAGGGGTTGGCGTTTGCGAGGAAGCGACGCGGCGAGATGCCATTGGTCTTATTGTTGAACTTCTCGGGCGTCATCGCATAGAAATCATGCAGCGTCTCGCGCTTGAGGATGTCGGTATGAATCTGTGCCACGCCGTTGACGGAATGGGAGCAGATGACGGAGAGGTTTGCCATGCGCACCTGTCCATCCCAGAGGATAGCGGTGTTGCGCAGACGATCTTGCCAACCTTCGCCCTCGCGCGGGAAGGATTCCATATAGCGGCGATTGATCTCGTCGATGTACATGTAGACGCGTGGGAGAAGGCGCTGGAAGGTATCGATCGGCCACTTTTCCAGGGCTTCGGGAAGAACGGTATGGTTGGTGTAGGAAATGCTCTTGGTCACGATATCCCAAGCGGTATCCCAATCCAGACCTTCTTCATCCACCAGCAGGCGCATCAGTTCGGCGCCACACATGGCGGGGTGCGTGTCGTTGGTGTGGATTGCCACGAGCTCGGGGAAGCGTTTCCAGTCGGCATCGGGGTGATCGAACTTGAAGTTGCGGATGATGGACGCAAGGCCGGCGGCGACGAACAGATACTCCTGCTTAAGGCGCAGGATGCGACCATGCTCGCCTGCATCGTTGGGATACAGGATTTCCGAGATCGCCTCGGCATCGGTGCGGAACTTCGCGGCAGCGGCGTAATCGCCACGGTTGAATGCATCAAGGTCGAAGTCCTCTTGTGCGGGCTCGGCGCTCCACAGGCGCAGACGATTCACGGTCTTGCCATCCATGCCAATGATGGGCACGTCATAGGGGACGGCCTTTACCATCTCTCCGCCCTCTTGGCTAAACCAGAACTTTCCGCTTTCGTCTTCATGGCGAACAACCTCTCCGCCAAAACGAACGATGACGGAGCTCTCGTCATGTCGCGTTTCCCACGGGTAGCCCTTGTCGAGCCAGTTATCGGTTACCTCGACTTGGCGTCCGCCCTCGATTTTTTGGCGGAAGAGTCCATAGCGGTAGCGCATGCCGTTGCCAAAGCCCAAGATGCCCTCGGCGGCCATAGAGTCGAGGAAGCAGGCGGCAAGGCGGCCCAGACCGCCATTGCCCAGACCAGGGTCTCCCTCTTCGGCCAAGACATCGTCGAGCTTGATGCCCATGCTGCCCAGGCCCTCGGTGACAACATCGCGGATACCATAGTTGAGCAGGTAGTTATCGAGCAGGGGACCAAGCAGGAACTCCAGCGAGAAATAGTAGACCTTCTTCTTGTCGCTCTTGGCGTTTTCGGAGTCGGACTGCGCAAACTGCTGGTTTGCCTTTTGGGCAATAAGTTTGGCGAGCGCCTGGTAGCGCTCGGTGTTGGTGCAGCCGGCAAGGTCCTTTCCAACTTCGGCGGTCAGAACGCGTAGATATTCATCGGCGAACTGCTGCGGGGTTTCGAAAATCTTTGTCATGCATTCTCTCCTTTGCGTGCGCTGCTGCGCTGGGATTTCTTCTTTTTGGTTTTAATGGACGCTTTGGCAGATGCCTTAGCGGGGGTCTTTGAACGCTTGCGCGCGGATGCCTTGGGCGGCACGTAGCTCGAGGGCCCAACCCTGCGGAATACGAGGCCGGCAAGACCGGGTACGGGAGTTTCGATTGAGTTCTCTTGGCCGTTCCAGGCGACCGGTTCGCTTGAAACAAGCTCGCGCACGGGATAGTCAGAGCCTCCGTAGCGCGCATCGTCGCTATTGAAGACGAGTTTCCAGTCGCCTTCGCGCGGGGCGCCTATACGGAATCGCTCATAGGATGCCGGGTCGAAGTTGATAAGGATGAGCAGGTCGTCTTTTGGGTCGTCGCCATGGCGCACAAAGGTCACAATGGACTGATCGGCGTTGTCGGCATCGATCCACTCAAAGCCTTCCGGAGTGTAGGAGCGCTCAAAGAGTGCGGGTTGTTCGAGATAAAACGCGTTGAGGGCTTTGACGAATTGCTGCTGGTTGCGGTGGGTCTCGTATTCATGTGTTAAGAACCACTGAATGGACTCGTAGTAGCGCCATTCGATGAACTGAGCGATTTCATTGCCCATGAAGTTGAGCTTTGCGCCCGGGTGCGTTATCTGGTAAAACGCGAGCGTGCGCATGCCGGCGAACTGGCGCCACCAATCTCCGGGCATACGGCCGATCAGTGAGCATTTGCCGTTGACGACCTCGTCGTGTGAGAGCGGCAGCACGAAGTTCTCGTTAAAGGCGTACATCATGGAGAACGTGAGAAGTCCGTGATTGCCGGGCCTCCAGGGAAAATCGGTTTGCATGTAATGCAGGGTATCGTTCATCCATCCCATATCCCACTTGTAGTGGAAGCCCAAGCCGCCTTCGCTTGGCGGATAGGTGACGAGGGGCCAAGCCGTGGATTCCTCGGCGATCATCATCACGTCGGGCATGCGCTCGGACACACAGGTGTTGACGGAGCGAATGAAGGCGCTGGCATCCAGGTCCTCTTCGGTTCCTAGGGCGTTGAATTTTTTATCGGATTCGTTGTCGATTCCGAAGTTGAGATAGAGCATGCTCGAGACGCCGTCCATGCGGATGCCATCGATATGGAAGTTCTCGAGCCAGAACAAGATGTTGGCAGTAAGAAAGCTCACTACCTCGGGGCGCGAGAAGTCGAACTTGTGCGTTCCCCAGTTGGGGTGAATCTCGTGCTCGTAGAGCATGTGTCCGTTGAACGTGGCGAGACCATGGGCATCTGCACAAAAGCCGCCGGGGACCCAGTCCATGATGACACCGATACCTGCTTGGTGGGCGGTATCGACAAGCTGCATGAACTCCCGAGGCGTCCCAAAGCGCGCCGTGGTGGCGTAGTAGCCCGTTGTTTGATAGCCCCATGATCCGTCGAAGGGATGCTCGGTTATCGGCAAGATTTCGATATGGGTATAACCCATATCTTTTGCGTACGGCACAAGCTCCTGCGCAAGGTCGAGGTAACTGTAATACGTTCCACGCTGGGCGGGGAAGGGGTCGCCCGGGCCGGGATAGGTTCCATCTTCGCGTGGCTCTCCCTGGGGCTCATCGCCATGGCGATTCCAGCTGCCCAGGTGTACCTCATAGATATTGAGGGGCTGTTTCATGTGGTTTGAGGCGCGGCGCTGCTCGAGCCATAGCTCATCGTTCCACTGGTAGCCATCGAGCGACCACAGCTTCGAGGCAGTTCCCGGCGGAAGCTCATCTGCCACTGCCATGGGATCTGCCTTGAAAAGAACCTCTCCAGAATCCGTTTCCAGCGCGTATTTGTACAGCTCACCGGCCTTGAGCCCGGAGATAAAGCCCTGCCAGATATCGCTTTGATGCACGCGTGCAAGGGGATGCGCCCCCGGTGTCCACGCGTTGAAATCTCCAACAACGCTTACGCTTCGGACCGCTGGTGCCCAAACGGCAAAACTCCATCCGCGGGTTCCATCTTCGATGTCGGGATGAGAGCCGAGCTTTTCGGCGCAGCCGAGCCAAGTGCCTTGGCCAAATAGATAGATATCGTCTTTACTGATGGCGAGGGAGGACTCGACGGTGGTTGTGGCAAGGGTTTCGTTTTGTTTGCTCACGATAATCAGTCCATCGAATGTCGGGGTCTTCCAAGGAAAAAATAACCTTTTTTAAGGTAGCACTTCCCAGCTCTTTCCTGCTCATGGGAGCGCGGGGCGGTCGATTTTAATCCATGGGTGAACGACGCTTGACAACTTACGATTATCGTATTTTCGATTTAGATGCGCGGCTTTCGGTGTCCTTCGTCTTGGTTTGGTGTTTTGCTACCATGGACACTGTTTGATGTATTGGTT
>OLOW01001063.1_pt1 | contig 19021 bp, 19 predicted proteins | sample 1672801 | NCBI WGS metagenome assembly OLOW01 (sample SAMEA3136725, study PRJEB25190) | human gut metagenome | biome: human gut; feature: human-associated habitat; material: faeces | place: Austria | collected 2013 | reverse complement strand
ATGTACATTTTGGAGATCATGCCGATGGAGCAGATGGACTGGGTGACCACGCCGCAGAAGGCGTTGGGCCCGGTGACCCGGATCCAGACCAGCGCCCAAACCAGACTGGGAATGGTGCGGATCATCAGAATAAACGCACGGAAGAGGAAGGCTACCCAGCCGGGAACGATTTTGTCCGAGGCCAGAAAGCTGAAGGGAATGGCCAGAATGCCGCCGATCAGCGTGCCCAGCACGGCGATTGCCACCGTCTGCAAAAGCTGATAGGGCACGCCCTCCGGCGTAAGGTTGAAGAGCAGCGCGGTATCCGGGTGGGTCAGGCCGTTCCATACGCCCTTGGCCACCTCCACGCCCTTGGTGGCAAAGCCCTTGAACACCACCGCCGAGCCGGACCAGCCCAGCAGGGAGAACACGATCAGCAAAATCAGCGTGTATGCCCACCAAAGCCGGGGGCGGGCTTCATAGGCTTCCTGAATCGTCATGGGACGATCCGTTTTGTTTTGTTGTGCCATCGTTCCCATCCTCCTCAGCTCAGCTTCTTGCGCAGGTATTCGCTGGTGTTTTCAATGATGAGCACCACCACGAACAGGGTCAGCAGCAGCGTTCCCAGCCCGTGATAGTCGCGCCAGCCGACGCGCTCGTTGATCAGAATGCCCAGACCGCCGGCGCCTACGTAGCCCAGAATGGCTGCGGCGCGGATGTTCATTTCAAGGCTGTACAGGCAGTAGCTCAGATAGGTGGGCAGAATCTGAGGGAAGCAGGCGGACCAGAAGGACTGGAACTTGTTGCCGCCCGCAGACTCCATGGCCTCGAAGGCGCCCATGTCGATGGTCTCGATGGCCTCGTACAGCATCTTGGATACCACGCCGAAGGTAAACACGGTGATGGCCATGGTGCCGGCAAAGGTGCCCAGCCCGAAGATCAGCGCGGCGAACTTGGCGATAACCAGCGTGGGCAGGGTACGGATCAGGTTCAACAGGAAGCGGCACAGGGCCACCACAATGCCGTTGCGGTTGATGTTGGTGGAGGAAACCACGGCAAAGGGCAGGGCCAGCGTAGCGCCCAGCACGGAGCCCAGAATGGACATCTTGATGGTATCCACCAGCGGGCCGATCACCTTGGGCAGGAAGCTCCAGTCGGGCTGGAAGATCTGTTTCAGAATAACGGTGAACTGATGACCGCGCTTGATCAGAATGCTGAAATCAAACCCGGTCAGAACGACGGAAGCCCAGACGGCGGCGACGACGCAGATCCAGATCAGCGGCTGGCGGGAGCGGGGGCGCTCCACCGTATGGCCGTTGGGAAGCGTGATCACCTGCGGCTTGAACAACCGGTCAAATAGCGGCGTCCGGTATTCCGTTGCTGCGTTTTTCTTTTTCATGCTTGGCCCTCTCATTCCCCGGCCTGAGGCACGGAAGCGCCGTTGTAAATGCTGTCCAGAACCTCCTGCGTCACGTCGTCGGTGGGGCCGTCGTAGACGATCTCGCCGGCGCGGATACCGATGACGCGGGTGGCGTATTTCAGGGCCAGATCCACATGGTGAATATTGATCAGCACCGTAATATTCATTTCCTCGTTGATACGCTTGAAGTCGCTCATGACCTGATGGGCGGTCACGGGGTCCAGCGCGGCCACGGGCTCGTCGGCCAGAATGATGGTGGGGTTCTGGTTCAGGGTGCGGGCCAGCGCCACGCGCTGCTGCTGGCCGCCGGAAAGCTGGTCGCAGCGGGTATAGGCCTTGTCCAGAATGCCCACCTTATCCAGCGCCTCCAGGGCCTGCAGCTTCTGCTCTCTGGTAAAAATGCCGAACAGAACCCGGAAGAAGTTCATATCGGGCACCATGGAGGAAAGCACGTTTTTGATGGCGGTGGAGCGGGTAATCAGGTTGAAGGACTGAAAGATCATGCCGATTTTGCGGCGGAAGCGGCGCATGGACTTACCCCGCAGGGTCATTACGTCCACGCCGTCCACCGTCAGCGTGCCCTCGGTAACGTCGATCATGCGGTTGATGGTACGGATCAGCGTGGATTTACCGGCGCCGGAGAGGCCGATGATGGCGACAAACTCGCCCTGATCAATGGTCAGGTTTACATCCTTCAGGCCTTTGACGCCATTGGGATAGGTCTTGCTCACGTGTTGGAATTCGATCAAGATATCGACCCCTTTTTCGGCTGCGCCGTGTATTTTTGTAAAGGTTACCTATAATATAACACGAACCCCGGGGAAGTACAAGAAAAAAACAGGGAGCCCCGGGAAAAAAGGCAGAATCAAAGGGGCGGCTGGGCCGCCCCTTTGCGAGGTATCAGGGAAAACGATTACTGCACGACCGTCAGAGCGGTACGAGCGCCGTCGTAATCCGCGTCGGTGGCGACGGCATAGCCCTTGTGGCTGTACACGGAGAAGATCTCCTGACCTTCGGGGGTGTTGATGATGTTGATCAGAGACTGCTGCATGGCGGCGATGAATTCAGGATTGTACACCTGAGGATTGGCGGTGGTGATGGCCACGGTATCGTTGTAGATAGGCGCGGTCACGCCGATCACGTTCAGCTCGTTCCAGATGGAATCCTTGCGGCCCATGCCGGCCTTGCCGGTCTCGTCCTTGGAATCGGTGGGCAGGTTCCATGCCTTCTCATAGTCGCGGCGGCCGTCGGCGTAGCACACGATGATGTCAAACTGCTCGGCGGCAGCCTGTGCGAAAGCGTCGGCGTAGCCCACGCTGGGGGTCACGTTGCTCAGGTCGGAGATCTTTTTGCCGTCGTAGTTTTCCATCAGCCACATGGTGGGGTAGATGTAACCGGCGGAGGAAGAGGTGTTGCTCACGGCCCAGTTGGCCTTGTCCAGATCTTCCCAAGTCAGCTTTTCACCAGCGTTGACCTTGGCGGCCAGCTCCTTGCCGTAGGCGGAGGGGGTGGCGTAGATCAGGGAACGGTAGAAGGTCACCTGATTGTCGGTGGGCAGGGTTTTGTTGTCGTCGCCGTTCCAGGTCCGGGGATCGGTGCTGTCATTGCTCAGACCATCGCGGGTGGCGGTCAGGATCACGTCTACTTCTTTATTCTGGCTGTAGATGGCATAGGTGCCGCCGGGCAGCCAACCGATGTCGATCGCGCCAGCACACATGGCTTCGCCGGTCGCTTCATAGCTGGTGCCGACGGTGATGTCCACTTCGCCGATGTCGTAGCCGTGCTTGGCCATTTCAGCCTGCACCAGCTGAGGCAGATTCTTGGTGCCGGTGATGATCACGTCCGCGTCCTTGGAGGGAACGAATTCGAAGGTCAGCTTGTCCAGCTTGATGTTTTCCGCCAGCGCGGCGGTGCAGGACAGGAGCATCAGGGCAGCCATGAGAATTGCAACAACCTTTTTCATGTGTTTGTATTCCTCCTCATTTTTTAGGGATCCTTGGTCATTATAGCATGAAAGTATCCATAAGAAAAGTCGGAAGTATGACAAATATCTATCTCTTTTGTGGGAAAGGGGAAAGAAAGTCTTGCTTTTTGGAGGGGGAACAGATATAATGGATTTATCGGGAATGCTGTTCCCATATGAGAACAAAAATGGGGGGAATTCAATGGCTGAAATCCCAAACAGAACGCTGCAGCGGGGGCTGGAGATGCTGGAAACGCTCAGTGCCCATCCACAGGGAATAGCCCTGTGCGACCTGACTCGCGCCATGGGTCTGCCCCGTACAACTGCTTACAATCTGCTGCAGACGCTGGTGTATCTGGGCTATGCCGTGCCGTCTGCGGACGGCGGGAAGTACGTGCTAAGCTCCCGAACCTTCGAGATCGGCTCGGCCTGGATGCGGGATCAGGACGACATGCCCCTGCTTCGGGAGGGAATGCGGCAGGTACAGTCCGTCCTGAACGAAACGGTGCATCTGGGCGTTCGCTCCGGCAATGAGATGCTGTATATCGACAAGCTGGACTCCACCCGTGCGATCCGCATGACGAGCCGAATCGGAACCCGTGCGCCGCTGTACTGTACGGCGCTGGGCAAGGCGCTGCTTTCCGGCATGACGGACGAGCAGATTCGCCGCCTGTACGGGCAGGAAGAACTGAAAGCCTACACGGCCCATACCATTACGGACGTGGACAGACTGCTTGAGCAGATCGGGGAAGTTCGCCGAAATGGCTACGCGGTGGAACGGGAGGAAAACGAACCCAACGTCTGCTGTGTGGCAGTGCCACTGTGCAGCGCGGCGGGGGAGGCGGTCTACGCCATGAGCGTGTCCGCGCCGTCCTTTCGAATGGAGGAAACAGAATTGAGGCGCTGCGTGGAGATGCTGACGAGCGTTCGCCAGGAGCTCGAACCCTATCTGCAAACCGTCTGACGGTTTCAAGCTGGAAATACCACTTTATCGTTTATGAGGGAGGAAAGAATCATGGATATGATGGAAAAACTGTCTCTGGCCGGGCTGGTGCCGGTCATCAAGGTGGAAGACGCGGCCGATGCGGTGCCGCTGTGCCGGGCACTGTCCAAGGGCGGCCTGCCGGTGGCGGAGATCACCTTCCGCACGGATGCGGCGGAGGAAGCTATTCGTCGGGTACACGAGGAACTGCCGGAGGTAATGCTGGGTGCCGGCACCGTGCTGACCAAGGAGCAGGTAGACCGGGCCGTAGCGGCGGGCGCGGCCTATATCGTTTCGCCCGGCCTTAATCGGGAGATCGTCCGTTACTGCAGGGAAAAGGGTGTGCAGATCATTCCCGGCTGCGCCAATCCAAGCGATATAGAAGTGGCGCTGGAGGAAGGCCTGAAGACTGTCAAGTTCTTCCCGGCGGAGGCACTGGGCGGCATCCAGATGATCAAGGCCATGTCCGCGCCCTATGGCGGCGTGACCTTCCTGCCTACCGGCGGTATTAACGAAAGCAATTTGAATGATTATTTGTCCTTCCCCAAGGTCGTCGCCTGCGGCGGCAGCTGGATGGCTCCGCAGGATGCCATCGCCACGAAGGACTGGGAACGCATCGAGCGCCTGGCCCGCAGCGCCGTCAACGCCATGCTGGGACTGGAACTCAAGCACGTGGGCGTGAACAGCGGCGACCCGGAGACTGCCGCGAAGGACGCGGCGCAGTTCGCCCGACTGCTGGGCTGGGAGCTGGACGAACAGCCCATCGCCACCTTTGTGGGCGGCGGTTTTGAGATCATGAAGATCCCCTTCCGGGGCAAGAACGGCCATGTGGCCATCGGCTGCAACAATATCAAGCGCGCCCGCTGGCACATGGAGCGCCGCGGCTTCGTCTTCGACGATGACAGCGTCATCATGAAAAACGGCAAGCTGCGCGCCATTTACCTTAAGGACGACATCGCCGGTTTTGCCGTGCATCTGCTCCAAAAATAAGGCGTACAACGCACAAACAGGAAAGGAAATCAGCCCGTGAACCAGAAAGTCGTTACCTTCGGCGAGATCATGCTTCGCCTGAAAAGCCCCGGTTACGAGCGCTTTTTTCAGTCTCCCGCGTTGGAGGCTACCTTCGGCGGCAGCGAGGCCAACGTCAGCGTTTCGCTGGCCAACTATGGTATGGACACTGCCTTTGTGACCGTGCTGCCCGATCATGAGATCGGCGACGCATGCCTGCGCGAACTTCGGGGCTTCGGGGTGGACACTTCCAAGATCGTCCGCCGGGAGGGCCGGATGGGCGTTTACTATCTGGAGACCGGCGCGGTGCAGCGCCCCAGCAAGGTGATCTACGACAGGGAAGGATCTGTATTCTGCAACGCCAGACCAGGCGATTTTGACTGGGACAGCGTGTTTGAGGGCGCGTCCTGGTTCCACATCACCGGCATTACCCCCGCCGTCAGTGAGGGCTCGGCGGAGCTTTCGCTGGAAGCGGTGCGGGAGGCCAAAAAGAGAGGGCTGCAGGTAAGCTGCGACCTGAACTACCGCAGTAATCTGTGGAAGTACGGCAAGCCCCCCGAGCAGGTGATGGTTCCGCTGGTTCGGTATGTGGATACGCTGATCGCCAACGAAGGGCATTTTCGGACGATGCTGGGCCTTCGGACGGATGAAGTAGAAACCGTCCGGGACGGCCGGAGCGATGAACAATGCCGCGCTATTGCCGATCTGGCCATGGAAGCCTATCCCAACCTTCGGCGGGTGCTGCTCACTCAGCGGGAATCCATCAGCGCCAGCCATAACGACTGGAGCGCCCTGCTGTATAACGGCAAGGAACTGCTTCATTCCCGGAAGTACGCCATTACGGACATCGTGGATCGGGTCGGCGGCGGCGACAGCCTTGACGCGGGTCTGATCTACGGCCTGAGCCATTACGGCGACGAGAAAACCGCGCTGGAGTTCGCCGTGGCGGCCAGCTGCCTGAAGCATACCATCCCGGGCGACTACAACCGCTGCAAGGCCTCCGAGGTGGAAGCCCTGATGAACGGCAGCGGCAGCGGAAAAGTTCAGCGGTAAAACGGCAAATAAAGCGCCCCCAGCCGAACCTTTTTCAGGATTCGGCGGGGGCGTTTGTTCATCATTTGTAGGATACCTTTTTTCGTAAACGGCGCTTTGCCGGTTCATGGAAAAGAGCAGGCCGGAGAAAATTGCATTTTGCCAGTAATTTGAGCCCGCCGAACGTTTTTTGCGTTCGGCGGGCCTTTAGATACCGTTTATCGGTACAGCGGCCCGTAGTGCTTGCAGGCGGCATAGTCCGCGGCCTGTGCATCCTGCGTGCCGAAGGAAGCCCAGCAATGGGGCCGATACACTTTGCCGGCGGACACGTTGTGCATGGTCACGGGAATGCGCAGCATGGAGCACAGGGTGATGAGGTCGGCGCCCACATGGCCGTACACGGTCACGCCGTGATTGGCGCCCCAGTTGGCCATGACGGAGTACACATCCTGAAACGCGCCTTCGCCGGTCAAACGGGGCACAAACCAGGTGGTAGGCCACGTGGGGTCGGTGCGTTTATCCAGCAGGTCGTGCACCTTGTCGGGCAGGGTGGCGGTGTAGCCCTCGGCGATCTGCAGCACCAGTCCCACACCGTCCACGATGTTGGCCCGCAGCATGGTCACGGGCATTTCCGCCTGCGTCTTGAAGTGGCTGGAGAAGCCGCCGCCCCGGAAGTACTGATAGTTGGCCCGGCACCAGTCGGTAGCCGCAAGGCAGGCTTTCACGTCTGCATCGGTCATATCCCAGAAGGGCTTCATGCAGCCCTCGCCGTTTTCATTTTTGGCTGCGCCGGTTCCATCCAGCGCCGTCGCGCCAGAGTTGATGAGGTGGATGAAGCCGTTTTCGGCCACGCCCTCTGGCTTCCAGCCGGTGACGCGTTCCACGGCCTCGGGGCTCCAATAAGTGCGCACGTCATGGAAGCAGGGAGCGGTATGGGTGACGAGAGTGCCCAGCATCATGGAAACGCCGTTGAGAGTGTCGTTCTCCGTAGCGAAGGGCGTAGGCGCTTTTGGGCCGTTCCAGTCAAAGGTAGAGGCCATGATGGCTTCGGTAAAGTCCGCGTTGGGAAGCCAGTCCGTCCACTGCCGTTGCCCCTGGAAACCCGCCGCCACGGCGTTTTTGCCCAGCGCTTCCTCGTGCCAGCCCAGCTCGTCCAGCTTGGGATTCCCGTACAAGATGTCCTTGATGATGATCGTCATCTTGGCGATGAACTCCCAGTCCTTATCGGGCGGGATAACCTTGGAGCGGGTCACGATCTCGATCAGTTCCTTGCCCGCGTTGCAGTCGAAGCCCTCGGGGCAGTTCTCCTTGATCCACGCAAGGGCCTTTTCGTATTCCTCGGGGTCGTAGATGTTCAGCGCCATGCGGCGGAGAATCTCCACCTCGTCCACCCATTCGGCCCGAATGCCGAAGTAGCGCTGGAACACGTCGGTGTCGCAGTAGGAACCCATAATGCCCATGGCGACCGCGCCGATGTTGACATAGGATTTGTTCTTCATCCAGCCGGCGGCGACGGCGCAGCGGGCAAACCGCAGAATCTTTTCTTCCACGTCGGCGGGAATGGAGGAGTCACCCATGTCCTGCACGTCATGGCCGTAGATGGAGAAGGCGGGCAGTCCCTTCTGGGCATAGGCGGCCAGCACTGCCGCCAGATATACCGCGCCGGGGCGCTCGGTGCCATTGAAGCCCCAGACGGCCTTGATGGTGAGGGGGTTCATGTCGAAGGTCTCCATGCCGTAGCACCAGCAGGGGGTCACGGTCAGGGTGGCGGTCACATTCTGGGCGGAGAAATATTCCTCGCAGCGGGCCGCTTCCGCGCCGCCGCCGATGGTGCAGGGCGAAACGACGACCTGCACGGGTGTGCCGTCCGGGTACTTCAGTGTTTCAATGAGCGCTTTAGCGGCGTGGGCCATGCCCATGGTCTGGGCTTCCAGACTTTCGCGGATACCGCCCCAACGACCGTCGATGACGGGACGAATGCCAATTTTCGGGTACATCATGTCAGTTTTCCTCCTTGCATACGGAATATTTCTTGTAGCCGGGGTGCCGCCCGGTGATGTGATAATAGTTCTTCCGCAGATCCAGCAGCTGGTCGATCTTCTCCCGGGGGATCTCCTGCGCACCGCCCAACAGGTGGGCGGTCAGGCTGATCTTGGCATAGTGTTCCAGCGTTTCCATGCGGTAGTAGGCGGTGATCAGGTCGCAGCCCACGGTCAGCGCACCGTGGTTCTGCAGAAGCAGCACGTCATGCTCCGGCAGGAAGGGCGTGATCGAATCTGGCACTTCGTTGGTGGAGGGCGTGCCGTAGGGCGCGACGGGGATGGAGCCGATGGTGATGACCGTTTCGATCATGCAGTAGTCGTCCAGAGACTTGTTGGCCACGGCAAAGCCCGTAGCCGTGGGCGGATGGGCGTGCACCACCGCGCCTACGTCCTCCCGGACTTCGTAGCAGCGCATGTGCATTTTCATTTCGCTGGAGGGCTTGTAGTTTTCCGGACCTTCCACTACGTTCATGGCCGCGTCCACCCGCAGCAGCTTATCGGGGGTAATAAAGGACTTGCTGATGCCCGATGGCGTGATCCAGTAGGTGCCATCCTCCATTTTGACGGATACGTTGCCGTCGTTGGCGGCTACCCAGCCCAGCTGCCACATTTTGTGGCATACGTCGCAGATCTGATCCTTGATTTCCTGGGAATTCATCAAAAATCACCTCATTTATTTGCAGATTCCTGATATGTTCATCATAGCCCTTGCGGCCTGCGCCCGCCTGTGTTATCATGGCAAATAACTGGACAATATTCTCTTTTTTGCACGGGAGGGTTGCGGAAATGAGAACTTTGCAATATCATGAAGCCAAGCAGCGCGGGTCGATGGAATTTCCGCTGGACTATCACTATATTGACCGAAACCACGCCCGCTATGAGATGCCCTACCACTGGCATGAGGAAACGGAAATTCTCTTTGTACTGTCTGGCACCTTTTCCCTGTCGCTGGACGGGGAAAGCATGGAGCTTCATCCCGGCGAAGCGGCGTACTTCCCAGCGGGAAGCCTTCACGCAGGAACGCCCCACGACTGCGTGTATGAATGCATCGTTTTCGATCTGCGGATGCTCCTGAGCGCCCCCGGACTGTGCCGGGAGAAAATGGGGGAGATCGAAGGGCGAAAGGTGCGGCTGCAGCGGCGTTACGGCCCGGATGACCCGCTGGTTCGGGAGACGCTGCGTCCGCTGTTCGAAATTCTGCGCCGTCACGAGGAAGGCTGGGAGTTGAGAACGCTGGGGCTTTTGTACGTCTTCTTCGGCGGCGTTTACGCCCGGGGCAGTTTTACCCGGGTGGAGCAGCCCCGGGACGAGGACAAGAAAATGCTGCAGCTCAAGACCGTCTTTGACATGATCGAAAGCCGCTACAGCCAGAAATTGACGCTGGACGATCTGGCTTCGGCGGTGCATCTGGACCGCAAGTACTTCTGCCGTTTTTTCAAACAGGCGACCCACATGACGCCCATGCAGTATTTGCAGTACTACCGGGTGGAGCGGGCCTTGAACGAGATGCAGCTCACCGACAAAAACGTGACGGAGATCGCGCTGGACGCGGGTTTTTCCGCGCCGGAGTATTTCACAAGGGTATTCAAAAAACAAAAGGGGATCGCACCGGGGCAGTATCTGTCCCAGCTGCGCGCCCGGAAATAGGAGGAAAACCTTATGCTTCTTGGAGTCCCGAAGATCATTCCCCCGGAACTGCTGAAAATCCTGAGCGAGATGGGCCATGGCGACGAGATTACTCTCGGCGACGCCAATTTCCCCGGACACACCTACGGACAAACGGTGGTTCGGATGGACGGCCACGGCGTGCCGGAAATTCTGGAGGCCATTTTGCAGCTGATCCCGCTGGATACCCAGACGGCCCAGCCTGCCATGGTGATGCAGGTCACGCCCGGCGACCCTACCGAAACGCCCATCTGGGACACCTACAAGGAGACCATCGCCCGCCACGACCCTCGCGGCGCGGACTGCGTGACCGAGGTCGAACGCTACGCCTTCTATGACCGTGTTAAGACGAAAAGCTGCTGCGTCATCATGACCGGCGAAACCGCCACCTATGCGAACATCATCCTGAAAAAAGGCGTGATCGCCTGAAAAAGACCGCCCGCCCGGAAAAAACGCCGGGCGGGCGGTTTCTTTCTCTGCTGGGAAAAGACACAGCGCAGGAAAAAAGAATAAACGGGAAGCTATTGAATCCCAAACGTTTTTGCAGAAATATCAATTCCTAGCATTTTTCCGAAAGCCAACGCCCATTTGACGAAGTTGTATGAGATGGATGTAATGATATTGCCCGTTATGATATAGCCTTCCTCAACTGGACTGCTTAAATTGTCGTCCCATCCAACCATTGCAGCCAGGTCGCTTTCTGAAAATCCTTCTTCCAAAACTTCTTCTTTATTGACGCCAGCCATGAAGGGTTTTCCATTCAGAAATCCTGCTCTGACAAGCAATAACGGTGCAATGGAAATAGCTCCTATTGTTTTCCCGGCAAACTTCCTGATGAAATCTATGATTTTTTCATTTTCAATCGCTTCTCTGATGTCCATCGCACCAGGCAATAGTAAGCTGTCATACTCATCTAAATCAAGATGATCGATCGTATCATCGGGAAATACGGATAGCCCATCTTCACTTTTGATGGGCTGTTTTGCAATTCCAAAAACGGTCATTGGTTTTTCAGCGAGCGCCAGCACCTCAAGCGCAGGACTGATTTCAAAATTACAAAATGAGTCATACAATAATACGGCAGTTTTTTTCATCGCTTATTTTCCTCCGCAAAAATTCCGCTTTATGCGCCAACGAATCGCAGTCTGCCGGAAAAGCCAGCTCAGCCGCGGCAGAATGAACCGCTGCGGCCGATTCCATCCCGTTATTCTTCGTCCTTCCAGACTTCCTTGGCCATGCTGAAAGCGGCCCATGCCTTGGGCCAGCCGGCGTAGAACGCCGCGTGGGTGATCACTTCCGCGATTTCCGTTTTGGTGATGCCGTTTTTCTTGGCGGTCATCAGATGGTACTGGAAGGAAGAATCCACCAGTCCCTGCGCCATCAGCGCCGTGACCGTCACCAGCGAGCGATCCCGCAGGGAAAGCTGTTCTTCCCGGCTCCATACCTGTCCGAAGAGCACATCGTCGTTCAATTCCGCAAATTTCGGGGCAAATTCGCCCAGCGCGTCCCGTCCTGCCGTCTGCTTAACTGCCATGGTTCGTTCCTCCTTGCCGCTTCCCGTGCCGTGGGCGGAAAGCCGTCTGATAAAAATTTTCTTTTCCGCCGGCACCAGCATAGGGAACCTTGCTGTGGAGCGGCGGCGCTTTTTTATGATAACATATTTTTCGCCGGCATTACAAACCGTAGGCCGCAAATTCTTCCCCTTCCAGCGCGATCAAATCATCTAGCGGCATAACGGTTCCGTCCGTCAGGGTCAGGAGACGTTCAGTTTCGTAGAGTTTCTTCACCGTGCCTGTGCGGGTCACATAAGCGCCGCCCGCCTTGCGTTCGTCCGGCTGAAAGAAAACGAGGCTGACGACCCATTTCTCCCGCAAATGACGGGCCAAGAGCCGCAGACGGGCGTTCATTGCTTCTTTTTCATACTCGTCCGGCTCAATGGGCCGGTCGGTCAGCCGACCCGCTTCCTGTACCTCCGCGTCATAGCCGCTCAGCGCCGCAAAGGGGGCGAACTGCGAGGCGCGGGCCGTCATGGCCATGGGCTTTCGGCTGGCGGAAACGTGGTGGGGGAGCCGCAGTATATCGTCGTATTTTCCCGTCATGCCCGATGCCCTCCGATCTGCCGGTTCCGCTCCATGGCAGTGGCCCCTTCTTCCAGATTCATGCCCCGAAACAGAGCGTTTCGGCCATACTTTCTTTTCAGCAGCAGGGTGGCTTCCTGCAGGCTGCGTTCCCGCTTCAGCGCGGTTTCCTCCTGACGGCGGGCCGCTTCCTGCGCTGCGTAGTCGGTAAAGAGATCCAGCTGCTCGCAGAACGGATGTTCGTTTGCTTCTTTTTCCAGAATGACCCGTCCGGCCACCACGTACATGCGCCGCACCAGCAGCCGGGAGTCCACCACCCGGTCGAACAATCGCGCCACGGCCTCCATCAGCTGACGGCAGGAGGAAGTAGGCCGCTCCAATTGCTCCGTTCCGTGGGCGTGTTTGGGAATGGCGCGGCCATAGCGATCCGTGGTCACCGGCCCACGATAACTTTTGCGAATAGCTGGGTCGGTCAGATTATCCACGTCATACCCCACCGTCAGCACGAGCTGATCCGTCACCAGCCCTTTTTCCACCAGCGAGAGGGCCAGCTGATCCGCCATTTCCCGAGCCACCAGCCGGGCCTTTTCGAAGGGATAGGCGCATTGCAGCACCTGCCCGGAGCCCAGACTGCTGGATCCCGGCCGGTAGGCCTTGATCTCGTCGATGGTGCAGGGTTCCCAGCCCCATGCGTGGTCGATCAGCAGCTCGGCGTTCACGCCGAAAAGCTTGTAGAGAAGGTTCTCGTTGTAATATTCCCCGGGGCCGCCCAGCGAACAGCGGGCCACGTCGCCCATGGTATGCAGCCCGACGGATTCCAGCTTTCGGGCGTAGCCGGGGCCCACCCGCCAAAAATCCGTCAGGGGCCGATGATCCCAGAGGTTCTTGCGGTAGGAAAGCTCGTTCAGCTCCGCAATGCGAACGCCGTTCGCATCCGGCGCGATCCGCTTAGCCCCGATGTCCATGGCGACCTTGCACAGATACAGATTCGTCCCGATCCCTGCGGTGGCGGTGATGCCGGTCTCACTTAGCACGTCCAGGATCATCCGCATGGCCAGCTCCCGGGCGGTCAAGCGGTAGGTTTTCAGATAGCGGGTGACCTCGATGAACACCTCGTCGATGGAATAGACGTGAATGTCCTCTGGGGCCACATATTTCAGGTAAATTTGATAGACCCGGGTACTGACCGCCATATAGCGGGCCATCCGGGGCCGGGCGATGATGTAGTCCATTCTCAATTCCGGCGATTTTTCCAATTCCTCCGCCAGAAAAGAAGCCCCGTTGAGGGTTCGATGGGGAGCGCGGCGCTCCCGCTGCAGATTGATCTCCCGCACCTTCTGCACCACCTCGAACAGCCGGGGCCGCCCCGGAATGCCATAGGCCTTCATGGAGGGGGAAACGGCCAGACAGATGGTCTTTTCCGTGCGGCTGGCGTCCGCCACCACCAAATGGGTCTTCAAAGGGTCCAGCCCGCGCTCCACACACTCCACCGAAGCGAAGAAGGACTTCAGGTCAATAGCCAGATAGACGCGCTCGTTCATGGGATGCAGGCTCCTTTCCAACGGCCTCCGGGGTGATGGAACGTTCCGTGAAAAATGAAATAAGAACATTTGTTCGTATTCATTGTAGCACAGGTTCGAAAGCGCGTCCAGCCTTTTTCCCCAAAATACCAAAACCCCGCCGAAGCCGCAAAAGCCCCGGCGGGGAGAACGGATATTCGTTTTATTTCAGGAACAGCTCGATCACCGGCACCAGACAGTCCGGCTTTACCGGCGGCAGATACAGCACCAGCTGATCGTTATTCTCCGGCAGCGCTTCGCCGAAGTGCTCCATTTTGCCGTCGCTGAATTTCACTTCGCTGCCATCGTGCAGGAATTGGGCGTAATCCACCTTCCCGGCCAGCCCACGCAGAATCAGGTGGGCAAAGGGATAGGCGAACAGATGAACGTATAGCCGCTTTCCGTCCTCGCTCTGGGTCAGGCGGCAGTCGGCGGGAGCCTGAAACTCCGGCTCGGCCATGGTGCAGCCGTAGATGGAGCGGGCATTGTATTTCATCCAGTCCGCGTAAACGCCCAGCGCCTGTTCCGCCCGGGAGTCAAAGTACCCGCGGGAGGTGGGACCTACGTTCATCAGCAGATTGCCGCCCAGAGACACGGTGTTGACCAGCATCCGAATGAGCATTTCCGGACTTTTCCACGTCTGCTCGTCCCGGTAATAACCCCAGCTGCCGGAGAAGGTCTGGCAGGCTTCCCAGTTGACCAGTTCGCCGGTCTCCGGGTGGCGCACCCATTCCGTGGGCTGGAACTGTTCCGGCGTCCACAGATCCTGCTCGATGCCGGTGCGGTTGTCGATCATGATATGGGGCTGCAGACTGCGGGCCAGCGCGATCAGCTTTTCCGCCTCCCAGTCGTCCTTGCCCTTGCCGCGCATCCACGGGGTCTTTTCCGGGACTTCGTTGTCCGGGTAGGAAAAATCGAACCACAGGATGTCGATCTTGCCGTAGTTGGTCAAAAGCTCTGTGACCTGATTGCGCATATACTCCGCATAGCGGCGCATATCGCGGCCCTGATTCTGCTCATAGGCGTCTGGGTCGTCCCGGCGGGGATGGAGCATATCAATGGGAAAGTCCGGGTGATGCCAGTCGATCAGCGAATAATAGAAGCCAACCCGCAGCCCCTCGGCCCGGAAAGCGTCCACATACTCCCGCACCAGATCGCGCCCGGCGGGAGTATTGGTGCACTTGTAGTCGGTGTACTGCGTGTCCCACATGCAGAAGCCTTCGTGATGCTTGGTGGTCAGCACCGCGTACTTCATCCCGGCGGCCTTCGCCTGACGGGCCCATTCCCGCGCGTCGTACAGGTCGGGATTAAAATACTGGAAGTACTTGTCGTATTTTTCCTCCGGGATGCGCTCGTTGGTCTTGACCCATTCGTGGCGGGCGGGCATGGCGTACAGGCCCCAATGGATAAACATACCGAAGCGGTCGTGCCGGAACCACGCGGTATCGCCGGGGGTTTTGCGGATGACGTAGCTGCTCATGGGCGATCCTCCTTACTCGTTGCGGAAAAGTAATCAAAAATCAGTAGGAAACCGTCGAAAAAACATTCGAAGCCCAATCACGCGTTTTAACCGTCCTGTTCATTCGTTTTCTCTGGTTTCCGCCGCCTGTATTATAGCATAGCCGGAGATGGGAAGGAAACGCCTGTGGTCAAAATCACCCGAAAAAAACGTCGCTAGAAAACGACCATATTTACGGCTTTCCCGCTTGAGATTATACTTTTCACAAACCTTTTGTTCGAGAAAATATTGGGAGGAACGCCATCATGAGCTATCATCTCACCATCCCCATGCTTGCCGGCGAATGCTGGTGGGGCGGCACCATCAAGGACGCGGAGCGTATGCCCTTTGACGAGCACACACAGTATCATGTGGACCTGCTTCGGGAGCGCCGCACCCAGAGCGCACCGCTGTTTCTGTCCAGCAAGGGGCGGTATCTCTGGAGTGAGGGTGCGTTCGCTATTGAGATGGACGGCGGGGTCATGGAGATCGAAAGCGATGAGCCCGTGCAGCTGGAAGCCCCCGGCTCCACCCTGCGGGAAGCCTATTTGGCGGCCATGAAGGCCCATTTTCCCTTTGAAAGCGGCATTCATACGCCTCGAGAGTTTTATCACCATCCCCAATTCAACACCTGGATGGAGCTGATCAAAAATCAGAACGAGCAGGACATTCTGGCTTACGCGCAGGAAGTGGTGGAGCACGGCTACCAGCCGGGAATTTTCATCATCGACGGCGGCTGGCAGAAATGTCAGGGCACATGGGAGTTTAACCGGGAACTGATCTCCGACCCGGAGAAAATGTTTTCTAGGCTGCACGCACTGGGCTTTCAGGTGATGATCTGGGTCAGCCCGTTTATGTGCTCCGAGGGAGAAAATTTCCTGAAGCTCTACTCCGCCCGTTCCTCTGAAAACGTGGGTGGTCAGCCCTGCTATGACCATCTGGTGCGCTATCGAAATGGCGAAGTCGCTATCCAGCACTGGTGGAGCGGCTTCGGGGCCATTCTGAATTTTAATTTGCCGGGAGACTGCGAATATATGGATGGACAGCTGCAAAAGCTGCTGGACATGGGGGTGGACGGCTTCAAGTTCGACGGCGGCACCTGCCTGCCCCAAAGCTTCCTGAATGGCACAGACTTCTACGGCGGCTATTCCACGCTGGAGCTGAATCAGGCGTGGGTACGCTTCGGTTCTCGGTATCGCCTGCACGAATACAAGGATACCTGGAAGATGGGCGGCAAGCCGGTGGTTCAACGGCTGTTTGATAAAAATCACGCGTGGAAGGGCAATGGGCTGGACTGTCTGATCCCTCACGGGATCTTTACCGGCCTGATCGGCTGTCCCTTTATCTGTCCGGATATGATCGGCGGAGGGGAATGGACGGCCTTCGTTTACGGCAAGCATGACGAAGAGCTGTTCATTCGCATGGCAGAGGCTTCGGCGCTTTTTCCAATGATGCAGTTTTCCTCGCTGCCGTGGCGGCATCTTTCGCCCAAGGCGGTGCAGGTCTGCAAGGAAATGGCGGAGCTGCATGAGCGAATGTACCCGGAGATTGAACAAGCGCTGGAAGAGACCGAGCATACCGGAGAACCCATGATCCGCAGCATGGAGTACGCATACCCGGGCTGCGGTTATGAACGGATCAACGATCAGTTTTTATTGGGAGAAAACATACTGGTCGCCCCGGTGGTGGAAAAGGGCGCAAGGGCGCGCAGGGTGATTTTCCCGCAGGGTGTCTGGCAAAACGAGGCAGGTCGGCTTTACGAAGGCCCAATCGAAGCTGTGCTGGAAGCGCCGTTGGAAAAGCTGCTCTGGTTCCGACAAGCATAAATTATTCCCGCTGGAGGATGAACCCCCATCCTTCAACGGGATTTTTGTTGACAATTTTATTTTTGAACATTATACTAAAATACGCATGTTGCACATCGAATGTTTCAAGGAGACGGGAATGGAAATTTCGATCGAGCTGCGGGAGCTGCAGCCTTTTTTGAATGAACGGGGACAGCTGAAAAACTGGCCCGCCAAAAAGAAACGGAAGGTGTTGGCCCTGTGGTATCTGGCCGGACAGATGGAAATGGGAAAAGTTTATTCCGAAGCGGAAATCAATACGTTGCTGGATGAATGGACGGTCTTTCACGACCCTGCCACGCTGCGCCGGGAACTGTTCAACCATTTTCTGCTGAACCGTACCGCGGACGGTCGGCAGTACTGGCGGGCGGAGGAGATTCCTTCGCTGGAGGCATTTCTGACAAAATATCTGTGACATTTCCGAAAAGGAGCTTGAAAATGAAAAAGTGGTATGAGGAAGAATACGAGTTTACCGTGAAAGTGACCGGCTTTCTGCGCGGCGATCACACCGAGCGCTATTGCCGAAACGGCGAGGAGATTGGCGATATCTACCGCTGCACCTACGGCTGCCCGGTCAATCAGGACGGGCAGGGCATCTGTTCTAAAACCATGATGATGCTGTACCCGCTGATGGAGGCCGTCCGCAGCGGCGGCGACCTGACATATGTGGGCGGCGATGAAAAATACGCCAAGACCATCGTCTGCCCGGACGGGTGCGTGATGTTCCGTCTGACGGCCCGTCCGCTGGGAAACGAAAATTTCCACAAAGGCCGCTTTTATGATCCCGCCGACGGAGAATAAAACGATGGAAAAGCGAAGCAGGAAAAACGATATGAGGGGGATTTTCTCGCCCGTTAAGCGCATTTCCTTGCGCAAAAAAGCTGCCGGCGCTATAATGCTGCTGGACGGCGTTTTTTTGTATCAGCAAAATACAGAATAAAGGGGCGTTTTTCATGGCAGATAAGAACATTATGAGCTACGAAACCGTGGCGCTGGATGAGGAAAATCACGCGCTGGTCATTATCGATCAAACGAAGCTGCCGGGCGAGGTGGAGATTCTGCACCTGACCGAACAGAAGGACATTTGGCAGGCTATCTATCTCCTGCAGGTGCGTGGCGCGCCCGCGATCGGCGTGGCTGCGGGCTTCGGCCTGTATCTGGCCGCCCGGCAGATTCAGGCGGAGGACTTCGACGGTTTTTATCGGCAGCTTCATGAAGCCAAGGAATATCTGAACTCCTCCCGGCCTACGGCAGTGAATCTCTCCTGGGCGCTGAACCGGATGGAGCAGGTCGCCCTCGACAACCGGGACAAGCCGGTTGCGGAGATCAAGGAGCTGCTGCGCCGGGAGTGCATCGCCATTAAGGACGAGGACGTGTGGATGTGTCGCAAGATCGGCGAATACGGCCTGAGCCTGATCAAGGATGGCGACGGCGTACTGACCCACTGCAACGCCGGTCAGCTGGCGACCTCCAAGTACGGTACGGCGCTGGCTCCCATCCATCTGGGCCGGGAGAAGGGGATGCACTTCCGGGTATATTGCGACGAGACCCGCCCGCTTCTACAGGGGGCACGCCTTTCTTCCTTCGAAATGCTGGCGGACGGCGTAGACACCACCGTTATCTGCGACAACATGGCCTCGCAGGTGATGAAAAACGGCTGGGTGAACGCGGTTTTTGTGGGTTGCGACCGGGTGGCGGCCAATGGCGACGCCTGCAACAAGATCGGCACCTCCGGCGTGGCCATTCTGGCGAAATACTACGGCATTCCCTTCTATGTGCTGGGGCCCACCTCCACCATCGATATGAGTATCGAAAAGGGCGAGGACATTCCCATCGAACAACGCCCTGCCTCCGAAGTGACGGAAATGTGGTACAAGCAGCCTATGGCTCCCGCCGGGGTAAAGGTTTACAACCCCGCTTTCGACTTTGCGGATCATGAGTTGATCTCCGG
>OLOW01001056.1_pt1 | contig 19108 bp, 17 predicted proteins | sample 1672801 | NCBI WGS metagenome assembly OLOW01 (sample SAMEA3136725, study PRJEB25190) | human gut metagenome | biome: human gut; feature: human-associated habitat; material: faeces | place: Austria | collected 2013 | reverse complement strand
GGCAGGCAGGCAGGCAGGCAGGCAGGCAGGCAGGCAGGCAGGCAGGCAGGCAGGCGACTAATCCCGCCTTTTTTGGGTGCTCAAAAATATATAGGGATACATTGAATACCGTTACGGCGCAGCGCGCCGGAACGGTATTTTTGTATATAAAAGTTTGAAAGGGGAAGAACCGATGAAAAAATCACTTGCACTGATCCTTACGTTCATAATGGTGCTTGCGCTTGTGCCGTCCGTGGCGCTGGCGGAAGGTGAAGAGGGAAAAGTGACTATCACAAAAGCGCTTGTATCCAGCGAGCCGGACATTGACGGCAACTATACCATAAAGCTGACCGTTCAGGGCAACCCTGTGTCGCAGAATGTACAGCCTAATGCAGACGTTGTTCTGGTCATAGATTGCTCCAGTTCGATGAATCAGCATGGTAGAAATCGACTGAAAACGGCAAAGGCAGCGGGGAAAAAGTTTGCAGACAGCATACTCACAGACGACAGCGGCAATAAAATGGCTGTTATAGGGTTTTCCAGTCAGGACTATTCATTAATTTGGGGATGGACTGGCAATGCGATCAAAGTCGAGACTCCTCTGGTTGCAAACAAAGGTACTATTACAAGCGCTATCAACACAATGAAAGCGGACGGCGGCACCGACTATACCGATGCGTTGAAAAAGGCAAAGCAGATCCTTGATGAGCGACAGGACAAAAGCCGCCCCGGCTACGTCGTGTTCATCTCCGATGGAGCACCCGGGTACAACGGTGATTCGCTATACGATTCCGACTGGAACGGCAGCAAGCAGGTAGCACAGCTTAAAAAAGATGGCGTCACCATCTACACCATAGGTATTGCGCTCGATGGCAATAATAATCAAGCAGCAAGAGAGTATTTAAAAAGCATGGCAACCGATGCCAATCATTATATAAATATCACGGATGCCAATCTGGATACCCAGCTTGAAACAATACTTACCGCATGGGCGGCGCAGATAAACCAGAAGCCTGCGGGCACAAAAGCCGTGATGGTCGATGTTATAAACGATGAGTTCTTTGATTTCGTTTCTGCTGATGACGGGCTGACCTATGACGGCGATGCTAAATCCCTTACATGGAACATAGGTGATATTCCCGAGAATGAGCAGAGCATTACCTTCAAGATAAAGCCAAAAGAGGGCTGGACGGGAACACAGGATACAAACAAATCCTGCAAGCTGAACTACACCAAGCATGACGGCTCACAGGGAGAAATGGAAGCACCCTCGCCGCAGGTGACGATAGCGGCGGTAGTAGGCAGCCTTACCGTTACCAAGACGGTCGTTATGCCCGAAGGCGATACCACAAGCGTCAAGGATAGGGAATATACCTTTACCATTCAGGGCGGCAGCCACACAGATTCAAAGAAAGTCGTAATCGGAGACAACAATACAGGCTCCGTGACCTTTGACAACGTGCCCGTTGGTGAATATACGGTCACAGAAGCGGGCGCGGATATTGATGGCTATAATGTAGTGACAACGAGCAACCCCGCTGACGGCAAGGTTAAGGTAGCGGAAGGGCAAGCCGCCACTATCGCATTTACCAACACCTACACTAAAATTGAGGGACCCAAGGGCGAGCTGACTATAAGCAAGGTCGTAAATGGATTGCCGACTGAAATACTGCCCGCCAGATTTGTCTTTGAAATTAGGAAGGTCGGAAATGTAGAAGAGGTAGTAGAGAGTGTAACGGTAGAAAGGGAAGAGAACGGCAATACATACAAGCCGAAAACGGTTAAGTTGCCGCACGGCGAGTATTCTGTTGCTGAAAAAGAAGTTGATATTCAGGGTTACAGTTTGAGAATAACGAGCGACATTCCTGCCAGAATTGTTACGGTATCCGATACTCCTGCAACTATTACCTTCTACAACACCTATGAGCAGCTGCCGCCCAACACCGGCACCCTCATCGTCAAAAAGACCGTTTCGGGTAATGCTTCCAGTAATTCTGATGAGTTCGAGTTTACGGTTAACGCGGTGGGCAGCCCGAGTCCCGATGGCCCCGCATATCCGCCTAAAGCCAAGGCAAATGTAGCAAGTGTAAATCAAACCGCCAATACTGGAAACTTTGTCAACGGTGGTTACACGTTTAACCTCAAGCACGGCGGAAGCGAGACCATAGAACTGCCCGCAGGCACATACTACGTTCAGGAAACAAAAACTCCGGGCTATACCGTAACGGTGGACGGTGACGCGGCAAGCGGAAAAATAGTCGAGCTTAAGGCAGGCGATACGGTAACGCTCAATTTCAACAACCACAAGGGCTCAACGCCCACTCCCACTCCCTATAACGGCGGCGGACACGGCCACTATCACCCCACCACCACCCCAGTACCCGTGGTGGTAATACCCCCCAAGACCGGCGATATGACGCTCCTGCAATATATCGCAAGGCTCTTAGGGCTGGTCAGGTAAAAAGTCAATACACCAAGGGGCGGCTGAATGCCGCCCCTTTTACCTGCCGCGAATTATTGCATAAAAAAAGAGGCTCGCACACCGCGAGCCTATCGCCTTCACCCTCCGCACTTTTCCTTGCCCGGGGCGGCCGTAAGCCCTATCAGGGAGCCTATCATGCCTCCGTATACCGTGGCGGAGAGTGGGTCGGCTGCTATCATTCAGGTGCCGCCGAGACACCCTATAAAGCGGTAATATAAAAACCCGCAAAGCGCGCCTGACAGGGTAAAGCCTATAACGAGGGCATAGCCCAGCCGACGCTGGCGGCGCTTATCCGCGTTTTGCCTGCTGCTGTTTTCCATATCCTAATCCTTTCAGCCTGATATAATTACTGCCGGCTCAAGGCAGGGCCGGCAGCGGTGGGGGTCATTCAAACAGGTAGGAGAGGTAGCCGTAGCCCTCCTCCTCCAGCTTTGCCAAGGGGACGAACCTCAGCGACGCGCTGTTTATGCAGTAGCGGACGCCGTTGGGCGATTCGGGGTCCCCTGTGAACACGTGGCCGAGGTGCGAGTCGCCTGCGCGGCTCCTTACCTCCGTGCGGCGCATACCGTGGCTGTTGTCCTCCAGCTCCACCACCGAGGGCCCCTCGATGGGCTTTGAGAAGGCGGGCCAGCCGCAGCCGCTCTCGAACTTATCCGTTGAGGAAAACAGCGGCTCGCCGGTAACTATGTCCACGTATATGCCCTTTTCGAACTTATCCCAGAACTCGTTTGCAAAGGGGGCCTCCGTGCCGCTCTCCTGCGTTACCTTGTACTGCTCCGCGGTGAGCTTATCCCGTATGGCCTCCGCCGCGGGCTTGGCGTAGTCGCCGGGGTCGATCCTGAGCCTTGAGAAAAGCTCTATCTCGTCCCGCGGTATGTGGCAGTAGCCCATGGGGTTTTTTTCGAGGTAGTTCTGGTGGTATTCCTCGGCGGGGTAGTAGTTGACCAGAGGGCCTATCTCCACCTCGAACCGCTTGCTGCGCCCCCGCTCTATGGCGGCTATGCGCTCCACCGTCTCCTTCGCCTCGTCGTTGGTATAGTATACCCCCGTCTGATACTGGCTGCCCACGTCGTTGCCCTGCCTGTTGGCTACCGTTGGGTCTATCACGTAAAAGTAGGCCAGCAGCAGCGCGTCCAGGCTTACCTCGTCCGGGTCGTAGGTGACCTTTACCGTTTCGCGGAAGCCCGTCCTGCCGCCGGTTATTATGCTGTATTTGGCGTCGCTTTTGCCCGTGCCGTTGGCATAGCCGCTCTCTGCGTCTATGACGCCGGGTATGGACTGCATGAGCATCTCCAGGCCCCAAAAGCAGCCGCCCGCCAGATATATGGTGTTTTTTTCATCGGAGAAATCCATCTTTTCCCGCTGCATCTGCGCCTCCGCTCCGTTTGTTTCAGCCTTTATAGAAGGGGCGGCCCTGCAGCCGCTTATGAGCAGCGCAAGGGCCAGCGTCCCTAAAAATATCCTTTTCATGCCTGCCGCCGCTTATCTTCCCGGCCTAACCGCAGCAGCCGAAGGACAGCGCAACGTCAATGTCTGGCGCCCCGCAGGAGGAGCCGGCCTCGGGTGCGCCGCAGGAGGGCCCTATGGCGGCCGCGGCCTCCTTCATCTCGGAGCCTTCCTCGGCCTTTTCCTCCATCATATCCTTTTTCGCGCACATGCACTTATCGGTACACATGCCGTCCTTCATGCACATGCAGCCGTCCTTTTCCTTGCAGGCGCCGTCCATCATGCACTTGCTGCTATCGCCGCACATGCAGGCCTCGCCCATCATCTCGTCCTTCTTTTCCATGGCCTCCTCCGCCATGGCGTCCTTCTCCATGGAATCCTTTTCCGTTTCCTCCGCCTTCATCATGTCGTCCTTGGGCATCTCATCCTTCTTCATCTCCTGCGCGCAGGCGGTGAAGGCAAGGGCCAGCATCATGGCGACTACAACAGCTATAAGTTTTTTCATTTTAATTTTCCTCCTTGGTCTTTGTGTTATTCATTCCCGCGCCGAAGCCGCAGCGATAGCGTATGGCGTCGGTGGGGCAGGCTTTTATGCAGACGCCGCAGCGTATGCATTCGGTGTGGTTGGGGGTTTTCGTTATGTCAACATCCATGCCGCACACTCTGGCGCATTTTCCGCAGGATATGCACCTGTCCTTGTTGACCCGCATATCCAGCAGCGAAACGCTGTTGAACAGGGAGTAGAACGCGCCCAGCGGACACAGCCACTTGCAGAAGGGGCGGTAGAACAGCGCGCTCAGCGCGACCACCGCAAGGAGCAGCGCAGCCTTCCAGCGGAAGAGGCTGCCGAGGGCCGCCCGTATGCCGCTGTCCGCAAGGGAAAGGGGGATAGCCCCCTCGAGCACTCCCTGTGGACAGAGGTACTTGCAAAAATACGGCGGGCCCAAGCCAAAGCTGTCCCTGAGCAGCGCAGGCAGCAGCACTACCGCAATGACGAGAACGGCGTACTTGAGATAGCGCAGCGGCTTTAAGCGGCGGGTAGAGAGCTTTTTCACGGGGAGCTTATTGATAAGATCCTGAAACCACCCGAAGGGGCACAGGAAGCCGCATATAAGCCTGCCCAACAGTAGGCCGAGGAATATCAGCATACCGGCAACATAATAGGAAAACCTGAACTTCGAGGAGCCTGCCACCGCCTGAAACGACCCTATCGGGCATGCGCCACCTGCCGCCGGGCAGGAGTAGCAGTTGAGCCCCGGCACGCACACGTATTTCCCCTTGCCCTGATATATCGCCCCTTTGACGAAGTTTGGCAGATGAGGGTTTGTGAGCAGCGTCGCTCCGGCCTGTAAAAAGCTCCTGAAACGGGATAGAAACAGGGAAACGCTCTTTTCTCTTTCCTGCTTAGCCAATGCCAACACATTCCAAACATATCCGTATTGCCTTGGCCAGCACTGTATCCGCCTCTCCCCGCAGCGCGCCGTATGCGGTAAATATTGCGGCGGCGGCGAGCAGCATGAGCTGCACCTTTGCCTTGTGTTTCATAAAAAAGCTCATATCGATCCTTCCTTTCCCGTTCATGGACAACATAATACCGCAAAGGGCATAAACTTATCGTTAAAACGATGAAATTTTATAAGAATTTTATCATAATAAAATCCTTATAAAATAGCAATACGCACAGATGCGCCCCGCCGGCATAAAAAAAGGGGCGGCCTTATGCCGCCCGCCTAACACGGATTTTATGCCCAAGGGGATATTATCATATAAAAGCAGCGGGGTCGGCAAGCCGCGCCGCTATCTCCGCCGGGCGAAGCTGCCGGCCTATGAATACGCACTGCGGCTCCGTGCTTACGCCGTCGGCGCCGGTTATACTGTAAAGGCCGTCCGCAAGGTCGAAGCGAACATAGCCGCCGCCCGTTTCCAATATGCCCTTGGCCCGCACTATGCCGCCGTACCGTCCCCGCAGCGCGTCCTCCAGCAGCATTATAAGCTCCGGCACGCTCATGGGCGCGGGGCTGCGGAAGGAGCATTCCTCGGGAAGCTGCGCTGCCTGGCACGTTAATGGCATATCGCCGAGTATATCTGCGGATAGGGCGAGGCAATCCTGCCGCCCGGCATATCCCACGGGCCGCCGTCCAAATTTTGAAATATCATAGCTGTATTTTTTCGATAAGCGGGCGGGCCGGCTTTCCGCACCGAGCAGCCCCAGCCACCATTCCTCGCCCATGCGGGAATAATGCTCCGCAGCCACGCGGGCGGAGGGCGCTGTTTTGAGTAGCTTCTCCTTTGCAAGACGGAGTGCGCCGGGATCCTCGTTTTCGCATTTTGAAAATATTATCTGCTCCGCCGCCTTGAGCTGGTCGGCGTAAATATCGCCGAAGCAGGCCATGCTTTGGTCTATACCCCGGGGCGAAACGAGCGTCACCGGGGGAAGCAGGGATATGTCGCCGTAGGTTATCCTGGAAAGATTGTCTATTATGCGGGAAAGCAGCGCTGCGCCGGTGGGCTCAACTATCAAAAAAGCGGGGGAGAGCGCCGAGGCTATCGTCAGCACGGAGTTGGCGAAGCCCTCCTGCACGGTGCAGCAAACGCAGCCCTCCATAAGCTCCAGCACGCTTATATCGCCCGAGGAGGAAAGCTCGCCCTTGTCTATGTCGGTGTCGCCGTATTCGTTTTCAAGTATTACTATGTCTTGCCCCGTGCGGCGTATCAGCTCCTTTATGAAGGTGGTCTTGCCCGCACCGAGGAACCCTGAAACTATGAGTATCTTCATTCTTTTTTTAGCGTTTTTCCCGCCAAGGGGAAGCGGGCAGGGGGAAGCCCCAAAGCCCGCTCAGCATTGCGTTATACCAGCCTTACGACGGGCTTTATGAGCTCCGCCGGCTTGTCCTTCATAAGCTGGAGAGCCTCGGGTATGTGCTCCCAGCCGTCGAATATGTGGGTCGCCATGGGGCTTACATCCAGCCTGCCGGAGGCGACGAGGGAGCCTAACTTCTCCATCCTGAGCCTGCCGCCGGGCATAAGGCCGCCCTGTATCTGCTTGTGGCCCATGCCTACGCCCCATTCAACGCGGGGTATCTTTACATAGTCCCCGCTGCCCAGGTAATTTACAGAGCCTATCTTTCCGCCGGGCTTAAGCGAGGCCACGGCGGACTCAAAGGTATCCACGGTGCCGCCGGCAATTATCACCTTATCGACGCCCTTGCCGCCGGTGAGCTCCAAGGCCTGCTTTTCTATCGAGCCGTTCTTGTAGCTTATGAAGTCCGATGCGCCGTACAGCTTCGCCACCTCCACGCACTTGGGGCGGGTACCCACGGCGATTATGCGGGAAGCGCCCCGAAGGTTAGCGCCCGCCACGGACATGAGGCCAACGGGGCCTATGCCTATCACTAAAACGGTATCGCCGAATTGCACGTCGGCAAGCTCTGCGCCGTGCAGGCCGGTGGGCACCATATCCGAAAGCATACAGGCGTCCACTATATCCATTCCCTCGGGCATGAGCGCAAGGTTGCCGTCCGCGTCGTTCACATGGAAGAACTCGGAGAAAACGCCGTCCTTGATGTTGGAAAATTTCCAGCCCGCCAGCATGCCGCCGGAATGCATGGCGTAGCCCGCCTGGGCCTCAAGGGAGCTCCAGTTCGGCGTTATGGCGGGTACCAGCACCCTGTCGCCGGGCTTGAAGTCCCTTACCTCGGAGCCGACCTCGACCACCTCGGCGCAGCCCTCGTGTCCTAATATCATGTTGTGGCGCTCGCCCACGGCGCCCTCCCATACGGTATGCACGTCAGAGGTGCATATTGCTATGGCAAGGGGCCTGCAAATCGCATCATTCGGGCCGCATACCGGCCTGTCCTTCTCTATCCAGCCTACCTCGCCGATCCTTAACATGGCAAAACCCTTCATAAATAAACCGTTCCTCCTGATTATGATTTGGGCATACACCCTATGTGTGAAAATATTATCATAATGGATATAAGATTGCGGTTAAGAAAGGGCGGCAAGCGGGAAATACAATAAAAAACGGCAGCATCGCCGGAAAGGAGCCTTATATGCAAGCAGCAAGGATAGACAGGTATATAAAGAAGCAGGAGGGGCTTGACAGCCTCACGCGGGAGGATATAGAACGGATACAGTTGGAAAAGCTCAACCGCCTCCTTGGGGCGCAAAGGCTCAGGAACGGCTTTTATAAAGACCTGCCGGGGGGGCTGGGCAGCCTTGGGGAGCTGAAGGAGTTACCCTTTACCACGGGCAGGGACGTTGCGGAAAACGCCGCCGGCATGCTTATGACATCCCAAGCCGATATACGCAAGATAATAACTGAGCACACCAGCGGTACCACTGGCAGGGCAAAGCGCGTATTTTACAGCGAGGGGGACTGCGAGGATACGATAGGGCTTTTTATGGCGGGGCTGGGCGAAATGACAGGAGCGGGCGGCAGGGTGATGATATGCATGCCCTTTTCCGGGCCGGGAAGCCTCGGCGAGCTTATAGCGGAGGCGATAAGAAGGATTGGAGGAAGCCCAATCAGGGCGGGGGCGGGCTTAAGCTATGGCGCCATGAAGGAGATAATGGAGCGGCACAGGCCGGATTCCTGCGTGGCCATGCCGGTGCAGCTTCTTTCCACCCTTAGGGTATGCGGCAGGGGAAACCTTAGGAGCGCGCTGGTCAGCGGGGATAGCTGCCCAGCCCCGATAGCGGAGATGATAGAGGGTATATTGGGCTCGAGGCTTTTTCACCACTACGGCACACGGGAGATGGGCCTTGGTGGCGCGGTCACCTGCCCCGCCCATGAGGGCATGCATATAAGGGAGAACCACGTCATTGCAGAGATAATAGACGATGGGGGCAGGCCCGCCGCCTTGGGAAGCCCGGGAGAACTGGTGATAACCACCATAGGGATGGAGGCCATGCCCCTCATAAGGTACAGGACGGGGGACAGGGCGAGGCTCATGGAGGGCCGCTGTCCCTGCAGCAGCAGCCTTATGCGGCTGGATACGGATATATCGAGGCTCGCGGGAGGGGATGCGGCCAGCAGCGCGGTGCTGAAGGACGATAGGATAGCGGATTACGGGCCAGAAAAAGACGGGGACGGCATAAGGGTGCTTACCATCGGCAGGTATGACTGTGCCAAATTTATCAAGGGAATATTCGGGCGGCAGATCGAGGTGACGGCAAGGCCGGTCACAATGGAGGACGCCCCTATGTACGCCGGAAAGCGCGCGCCCCTGGCATAGCCCTGCGAAAACCCGATTCAGCAAGGCAATTTGGCGGATTTCCCCTTGCAAAGGCGGGATACTTAACACAGATTTTATGCCGCATTTAATATAATTAAATAGCGAATATGAAGGCGGCATATACAAAAGTTTCATTTCTGTCCTGCATAGCTGTTCTGTTATAGGTGATGAGACATTATACGAAAAACGGGAGCGATAACTGCCGCTGAGGGCAAATTGAACGACCACGAAAGGAGACTGGTACTATGATACGGAAAAAACTTGTTATCAATGGGGTGGCGCGGGACCTCGTGCTGGACGGGAGCGAGACCCTCGCAAAGCTGCTCCGTGAAAGATTGCTGCTGACGGGCTGCAAAATCGGCTGCGGAGAGGGGCACTGCGGAGCCTGCAACGTCATAGTGGACGGAAAGGTGACCCGTTCCTGCGTGACTAAGGTGACGAGGCTTAAGGACAACGCGGAAATAACTACGATAGAGGGAATAGGCACGCTGCACGACATGCACCCGCTTCAGGTCGCGTGGATGGCAAACGGCTGTGCCCAGTGCGGCTTCTGTGCGCCCGGATTTATAATGAGCGGCATCGCGCTGCTCAACGGAAATTGCAGCCCGACGCGCAAGGAGGTAAGAGACTGGTTCGATAAAAACCGGAACCTGTGCCGCTGCGCCGGCTATAAGCCCATGATAGACGCGGTGATGGATGCGGCAAAGGTAATGCGCGGCGAGCTTACCAAGGAGGACCTGGTATTCAAGCCGGAGGGAGACAGCATAAAGGGCACAAGGTACATACGCCCCTCCGCCGCACAGAAGGTCACGGGAAGCTGGGATTTCGGCGCGGACGACGCGCTGAAGCTGCCCGAGGGCACGCTGCGGCTCGCCCTGACCCAGGCTAAGGTATCCCACGCCAACATAAAGGGCATAGACACCTCCGAGGCGGAAAAGATGCCCGGCGTATTCAAGGTCATAACTTACAAGGACATACTGGAGGCCGGCGGTACCAACCAGATAAACGGCCTCGTCATGCTTCCCAAGCACAACAAGAACGACGGCTTTGACAGGCCGGTGCTTTGCCGGGATAAGATATTCCAGTTCGGCGACGCCATAGCCATAGTCGCGGCGGAGACGGAGGAGCAGGCAAGGGCGGCGGCGGAGGCTGTTAAGGTCGATATAGAGGAGCTGCCGGCCTACATGAACGCAATAGACGCCATGGCCCCCGACGCCATAGAGATACACCCCGGTACCCCGAACGTGTTCTTTGAGACGAACTGCATAAAGGGCGGGGATTTCGACTGGGACAGCATACCCGATTCGCAGCAGGTGGAGATAGAGAGCTACTGCTCCCGCCAGCCGCACCTGCACCTTGAGCCGGACTGCGGCTATGCCTACATAGACGAGGACGGGATGCTCACCATACACTCCAAGTCCATAGGCATACATCTTCACATGCCAATGATAGCGGGCGGCATAGGTGTACCAATGGAAAAGCTGCGTATGATACAGAACCATGCGGGAGGCACCTTCGGGTATAAGTTCTCGCCCACCAACGAGGCCATACTCGGCGCCGCTGCGCTGATATGCAAACGGCCCGTATCCCTGGTGTTCGACATGTATCAAAACATAACCTACACCGGAAAGCGCTCCCCCGCCTTCATGCACGTTAAGCTGGCGGCTGACGAGAAGGGCAAGCTGCTGGCCCTCTGGGGCGATAATTTCATAGACCACGGCCCGTATTCCGAGTTTGGAGACCTGCTCACCATGCGCTTGAGCCAATTCACCGGCGCGGGCTACGGCATAGGCTCCATACGCAACAGGAGTCGCACGGTATTCACAAACCACGCATGGGGCTCCGCCTTCCGCGCCTACGGCTCGCCGCAGTCCTTCATGGGCTCGGAAATAGCCATAGACTGCCTCGCCGCAAAGATGGGCATAGACCCCTTTGAGATGAGGGCTATGAACTGCTATAAGGAGTCCGAGGGCACCACCATACCCACAGGCTTCCCGCCAGATGTATACTGCGAGGAGGCGCTCTTTGAAAAGGCGCGCCCGCTGTATGAGGCGGGCAAAAAGAGGGTAGCGGAGAAGAACGCCGGGTCTGACGGGCGGTATAAGTACGGCATAGGCGTTTCGCTCGGCGTATACGGCTGCGGTCTGGACGGCGTTGACGCCTCCTCCGCGCAGGCCGAGCTCAACCCCGACGGCACGGTAAGCATATACACCTGCTGGGAGGATCACGGACAGGGCGCGGATATGGGCGCGCTGGTATCCGCCCACGAGACGCTGAGACAGGCCGGCATAAGGCCGGAGCAGATACGCCTCGTAATGAACGACACAAAGATATGCCCCAATTCCGGGCCCGCCGGCGGCTCCCGCTCCCAGGTGATGACGGGCAACGCCTGCCGTCTCGCCGCGGAGAACCTTCTCGCCGCAATGCGCAAGGAGGACGGAAGCTACCGCACATACGACGAGATGAAGGCGGAGGGTATAGAGACCAAGGTGGACGGCAACTGGACCACCACATACTGCGCCGATCACCCCGTGGATCAGGACACCGCCCAGGGCGAGCCCTTCGCAACGTATATGTACAGCATATTCCTGCCGGAGGTGGTGGTGGATACCGAGACGGGCAAGGTAAAGGTGGAGAAGTTCACCTGCGTGGGCGACGTCGGAACCATAATGAACCGGCTGTTGGTGGAGGGCAACTTCTACGGCGGCCTAATACAGGGCGTCGGCCTTGCGCTCAGCGAGGACTTCGACGACCTCGAGAGGGAGACGACGCTGCTCCGCTGCGGCATACCCTACCCCAACGACGCGCCGGACGATATTGAGCTTCACTTCAACGAGACATACAGGCCATACGGCCCCTACGGCGCAGCGGGCTGCGGCGAAGCCCCGCTAACGGCGCCCCATCCCGCTATACTCAACGCCATATACAACGCCACCGGCGCGCGCATCACGAAGGTGCCGGCAAGACCCGAGAGGGTGATGGAGTCGCTCAGGGAGCTTGAAGGATAGCACGGCAGCTTTTTAAGGAGGGAGGCAGGGACGGTATATGACGCGTATAGACGAAAGAGTCTCTACCCATGTATACAAGGTCAAGCGCATATCCAAGGAGGAGATGGAGAGCATCGCCGGAGTGTGCGTATACGATCAGCCTCCCTTCTGCAACGCCGCCTGCCCGCTTAAGCTGGACGTAAAGGCCATGCTTAAGGCGGCGGCGGAGAACGACTTTAAAAAGGCGTTTAAAATTTATGAGAGCATAGCGCCCTTCCCGCTGATACTGTCGGCGGGCTGCGGTGCGCCCTGCGAGGAAAAGTGCAGGCTCTGCGAGCTCGGCGATGGCATAGCCATAGGGGACATAGAGCGCGCCGTAGCCTTATCCGGAGGCGCCGGGGAAAAGCGCAGCATATTCCGCGTCAGGAAAAAGAAAAAGGCGGCTGTGTTCGGCTCCGGCCTGTTTGCGCTGCTGCTTGCGGGGGAGCTGGAAAAAAAGGGGTATCCGGTAACGGCGATATGCGGCGAGGCGGACGAGGAGGAATACCTTAGGGTCGCCGCCGGGTTTTTGCGGGAGGACGACTTTTATACGGAGCTTAAAAGGCTCAGGGGCAAGGATATCGCCTTTGAATTTAACGCCGAGATGACAAGAGAGCTTTTTGAGGAAAAAAGAGGCGGCTTTGATGTGCTTTGCGCGTCCGAAAAAGCCGCCCTTGACATATTTCCCGGCGCCGTACGGGACGAAGGCATAATGCTCATGGAAAGTGAGGGGCTTTTGACCGGCGGCGGAGAGACTGTGCTGGAGGCGGCGCTCGGGGCAAGGAAGGCGGCGCTTACGGCGGACAGGCTCGCCCAGGGCATAGACCCGCGCAGCGCGAGAGGGGAGGAGGGGCCGGTCACATCACGGCTGTATACCAACCCCGACTTGGCAAGGGGGCTGATCAGGATAAAGGGCTGCGAAAGCGGCTATACGAGGGAGCAGGCGGCTGAGGAGGCTGGCAGGTGTATGCAGTGCCACTGCGACGAGTGCCTGCGCGGCTGCGCCTATCTTCGCCGCTTCAACAAGCACCCCGGCCTGCTGAGCCGGGAGATATACAACAATACGCAGATAATAATGGGGGACCACCCGCTCAACAGGGCGATGAACGCCTGCGCGCTGTGCGGGCAATGCACTGTCACCTGTCCCCACGGGTTCGATATGGCCCATGTATGCAGGACGGCGCGGGAAAACATGGTGGATACGGACAAGATGCCGCTGGCGGCCCATGAATTTGCGCTGCTGGATATGCTTTTTTCCAACGGAGAGGCATATCTTTGCAGAAAGCAGCCCGGGCACAGCCATTGCAGATACGTGTTCTTTCCCGGCTGCCAGGCGGCGGCGATAGCGCCGGAGGCGGTAATCGCCGCATACGAGGATCTCTGCACCCGGCTGAAGGGGGGCGTGGCGCTTATGCTCGGCTGCTGCGGGGCGATAGCACACTGGGCGGGAAGGGGCGAGATGTACGGCGAGGTCAGGGATAAGATAGCGGCGGAGCTTGCCGCACTGGAGGATCCCGTGATAATAGCCGGCTGCCCAAGCTGCATGAAGCTGCTCTCGGAGCAGGATATGGCTGAGACGGTAGGTATATGGACGGTGCTGAGGGACAGGGGACTGCCGGACGGGGCGCGGGGCGGTGGACGAGCCGTGCTCCACGATGCCTGCGGCGCGCGGGGGTATCCGAAGACCCGGTCAGCCGTGCGGCATATCATGGAGGAGCTGGGATATCAGCTCATCGAGGAGGAATATTCCGGCGACAGCACCCAATGCTGCGGCTATGGCGGGCTTACCGCCTATGCGGACAGGGAGACGGCGGGCGACATGGCGAAAAGCTGCCTGAAAACGCCGGGTGCGCAGTATGTGAGCTACTGCATGGCCTGCCGCGACCGCTTTGCGCGGGAGGGCGCCGATTCGCGGCACATACTCGAGCTGGTGTACGGAATAGACGCCGGCGCGCCGCCGGATATAAGCAAAAAAAGACACAACAGGATTACGCTTAAAAACAGGCTGTTAAGCGAGCTTTGGGGCGAGGAGGGAGAAAGCACGGAAAGGCCGTATAGGGTGGATTTTACGCAGGAAGCGCTAAAAATGATGGACGAGCGCATGATACTGAAAACGGATATATACAACGTGCTGGATTATATGCTAAAGAGCGGGGAGGCCGTAGAGGACGCCGAAAGCGGCATGCTCATAGCACGAAAGCGCTGCGGCAACGTGACCTTCTGGACGGCGTATACGGAAACCGCGGAGGGCTATACCGTGCATAGGGCATACAGCCACAGGATGACGGTGGAAAAGAGGAATTAAGGGGGGGCGGCATGGAGAAGAAAGCCTATTACAGCATAGACCCCGGGGGAAAGCTCAAATGCAGAAAGTGCAACGTCCCGCTGGAAAAGGGCCGGGCGAGGTTCATGTATCTGGACAACGGCTTTCCAGTGGAGCTGCCGCTCTGCCCCATGTGCGGCTTCGTATACGTTCCGGAGGAGCTTGCCGTCGGCAAGGTGCTGGCGGTGGAAAAGGCGTTAGAGGACAAATAGAAGGGAGATAACCCATGAATGGACATCTCGGAGGCACACAAAACACGCTGCACATTATAGCGCTGTCAAGGCTCGCCCCGCCCGCTAAGATACTCGACATGGGTGCAGGGGCGGGAGAAACCGTGGGGCTGCTGCGGGATATGGGCTACGACGCCCGGGGCATAGATATAAGGCCGGGCAGCGATATGGTCGAGAAGGGGGATTTCCTCCGCTGCCCTTATCCCGATGCGGCCTTTGACGGCATAATAAGCCAATGCGCTTTTTTTGTGGGCGGCGACGTGAGCGGGGCGTTTTCGGAGGCATACCGCCTGCTCAAGGGCGGCGGCGTGCTCATGCTTACCGACGTGTGCTTTGAGGACGTGGAAGGCATAGCGGGCAAAACGGGCTTTGCGGTAATGCACAGCGAGGATATGACCGCAAGGTGGCAGGAGTACTATATAGACGCGGTATGGCGCGGCGAGGAATGCCGCCATGAGCAAAGGGGCAAGTGCGAATACCGTATGCTTATATGCGGAAAGGAGTAGGCATGGAATTGCTGGAAAGGGTGGTGGAGCTTAGCCTTGAGGGCTACTGCTGCTCACAGGTGATGGCGCTGCTGCTGCTGGAACTGCTGGGCGAGGAGGACGACGGCTTCGTTCGGGCGATGGGCGGGCTTATAAACGGCGGCGGCTACTCCGGCGGGGACTGCGGCTGCATGAGCGGCGGCGCCTGCCTTATATCCTATATAACGGGCAAGGGCGGGGAAAACGACGCCGATCTTCCCGGGCACGTTTCCGCGCTGTGCCATTTTACGCACTGGTTCGCAGAGGAAATGAAGGAGCGGTACGGCGGCACGGACTGCGGGGAAATACTCGGCGGCGACCAGCGCCGCAAGATGGAGCGCTGCCCGGAGATAATGGCGCTGTCCTTTGAGAAGTGCATAGAGATACTGTCGGGGAAGGGGCTTATATGATGGGCTTTGGAAGGACGAAAAGCGTATGCCCGGTGTGCTTAAGGGTGCTGGAGGCCCAAAAAACGGTGGGCGAGCACGGTATATATCTCAATAAGACCTGCCCTGAGCACGGGGCTTTTTCCGCGCTTATATGGGAGGGGAGCATAAAGGAGTATTTCATGTGGAACGGCGAAAGCTCCGCCATCGACCCGCCGGTGAACGGCAAAGAGCCGCAAAGGGGCTGCCCCAACGACTGCGGGCTGTGCTCCGCGCACCTTAGAAAGGGCTGCTGTATGCTGCTGGAGCTCACCAGGCGCTGCAATCTGGAATGTCCCGTCTGCTATGCGTCGGCGGGGAAGTGCGGCGATGACCCGAATATCGAGGATATAGAGCGGCAGTACGACTTTCTCATGGCGCACGGCGGACCCTTCAACATACAGCTATCCGGCGGGGAGCCGACCCTGCGTGAGGACCTGCCTGAGATAATATGGCTGGGCAGGCAAAAGGGCTTTACCTTCTTCCAGCTAAACACCAACGGCATACGCCTCGCGGCGGAGCCGGACTATGCAAAAAGCCTTAAGGCTGCGGGGCTAAATACGGTGTTTTTACAGTTCGACGGCATGAGCGACGCCGTATATGAAGCTCTGCGGGGCAGGCCGCTCCTAAGGGAAAAGCTCGCCGCAATAGAAAGCTGCGCCGCAGCGGGCTTGGGCATAGTGCTGGTGCCGGTGATAGCCCCCGGGGTGAACGAGGAGGAAGCAGGCGGCATACTGCGCCTCGCCATGACCCGCATGCCGTATGTGCGGGGGGTGCATTTTCAGCCGTTGAGCTATTTCGGTCGCTGCGCCCTGAAAAGGGCGGAAAGGCCTGTCACCATACCCCGCATGCTGCGGCTCATAGAGAAACAGACGGAGGGAATGATGAAGTACGCCGATTTTTGCGGCGGTGGTGCGGAAAGCCCATACTGCTCCTTCCACGCAAGCTATATGCGCCGCGGGGACGGCTCGCTGCGGCTGCTGGGCAGGCGCGGCGGCTCCTGCTGCACCACCTCGGACGATTCCAGAAGCTCCGTCGCCGGACAGTGGAGCTGGGCGGAGGGGGATACGGAAGCCGCGCAGAAAAAAAGCGGGGCGGAGACCGCCTCGCTTGATGAATTTTTAGAATATGCCCGGCGAAATACCTTCGCCGTTTCAGGAATGGTGTTTCAGGACGCTTATGACCTCGACCTTGAAAGGCTCATGCGATGCCATATCTGCGAGGTGGATCCCAGGCACGGCATGGTTCCCTTCTGCGCCTATAACCTCACCGATCCGGAGGGCTTGGCGCTGTACAGGGAGCCGTAGCCGGTATGCTTACATTCCCGCGTCCTTTTCTATGACCTCATTTATCAGCTCCCACAGGGAAGCAAGCTGCTTTTTGCTCGTGATCGCGCCGACTATGGGCTGGCCGACTATGTTGCCGTTCCTGTCCACCACATAGGTCGTCGGGTAGGCGTATACGCTGGTGGTGAGCCGGCCCGCCTCGCCATCGGAGGCAAAATATACGTTGCGGTACGTTGCGCCCGCCTTGGACAGCACGTCCTTTGCCTCGGCTACCTCCTTTTCGCCGCCATCCAGCGTAAAGGAATTTATGCCGATGAGCTCGCCGCCCTTTTCGGCGAGCTCGCCGTTCAGAGCCTCCAGCTCGTCAAGCTCGGATACGCAGGGGCTGCAGGTCGTGAACCAGAAGTTGACGACGGTTACGGCGTTGCCGGAGAAAAGCTCGCTGCTCTTTACGTCATTGCCATCCAGATCCTTGCCTTCAAAGGCGGGGAAGGTCTGCATGCTGCCGTCTGCGGGCATGCCCATTGCGCTGTCCAGGGCTTTTTGAGCTGCTGCGGGATATTTTTCCTCCAGCGCGATCAGCTTGTTCTCAATATCGCGTACCTTTTCCGCTTCCTTCTGAAGCAGGCTAAGCTCGTCAGCCGTAAACTGGTCCTTGGTGGAATCTATGGTCTTCAGGAGAAAGTCGCCGTAGTTTTTGCCGTCCTCCTGCAGGGTCATGCCCTTATCCGCCGCCATGAATACCTTTTCCCAGAGCGCGCTGTTTTGGGAGAGTATATCCTGCTCCTGCTTCATGAGCTCGCGGAATTCGTTTACCGCCTTTTCCTCGCCGTCTGCGCCGCATGCGGCAAGCACAAGCGCCAGAACCAGCGCCGCCATGATATAAACTGCCTTTTTGAGTTTCACTTCTATTTCCTCCTTGAGTTTTGTCTATATCGCCAGAACAGAATACACCCTGCGATATAAAGCCTCTGTTAAGAAACAAAACTTACCCGCATATTATACCACAGCGAAAGGAAAAGTTAACAGCGCGGACATATTTCTTACTTCCAGGCAAAGGTTGCAAGGCCGTAGATGTATATCACCGCCACGGCGATGGGCACTACATACTGGCATATTGGCCTCATCCAGTTCTTTACCTTCAGGCCGCTGCCGGAGTTGGCCTCCTGAACGAAGTTGTCCCAGCCCCAGCCGTACCGCTTGCTGCAGCAGAATATGGCGAAGGTGATGGAGCCCAGAGGCAGCAGATTGGTGCTTACGATGAAATCCCAGAAATCGAGGAAGGAGCTTCCCTCCGCAAAGGGCTGGAAGCCGGAAAGCGCCGTAAAGCCCAGCGCGGTCGTAAGTGATAGCAGGAACATGCCTATGCCGCAGATGACGGAGCCCTTTACGCGGTTCCAGCCCGTGATCTCGCGCACGCAGGCCAATATGTTCTCGAATACCGCCAGCTCCGTGGAGAGCGCTGCGAATATCATAAACAGGAAGAACAGCGTGCCCCAAAGGCGGCCGCCGGCCATGTGGTTGAACACGGTAGCCATGGTGTCAAAGAGCAGACTGGGGCCCGCGTTTACCTCTACGCCGAAGGTAAAGCAGGCGGGGAAGATTATGAGGCCCGCCGTGACCGCCACAAAGGTATCCAATATGATGACATTGACGGATTCGCCCAGCAGCGTATGGTTTTTGTCGAGATAGCTGCCGAATATGGCCATGGAGCCTATGTATAAGCATCCCGGATTTCAACTGTGTATAGAAGCGTATGCTTTAGTGATAATTCTCTACGGAGCATTTTCCGTGTATCGGAAGGTCAGAAAGGCTAAGAGAAAAGAATGATGTTGTAGGCGATAAATCTGGTCGCCATTATGGTTGTTCAGAGCGAGCAAGCACAGCTTGTGCTTGCTCGCCTTATCAGCCACCGACCGTTTTGCTATCTCTCCGGCTCTGTTTCCGTTTCCGTAAGAATGCCGTTTTCGGTTTTTATCGGTTCTTGACCGCTTTGCGTATTACGGAATAGCAGGACGGCTATCCCCTTGTTGCGCATCAGCTCTCATTCTGTTCCACGTTTTCGGCGGCGAAAAGACAGCAGCAAAAATCCGGGCGGTCAAGGGTTTAAGAGTGGAGATTTTTTCGCGCTGTGCGCGGAAAAATACGAC
>OLOW01001048.1_pt1 | contig 19226 bp, 16 predicted proteins | sample 1672801 | NCBI WGS metagenome assembly OLOW01 (sample SAMEA3136725, study PRJEB25190) | human gut metagenome | biome: human gut; feature: human-associated habitat; material: faeces | place: Austria | collected 2013 | reverse complement strand
GATTTTTCTATATTTTTTGCGGATGTTCATAAGGGATTTCGCAAAACAGCAAAACCGAAGCCGACACACATATTCACTTATTGATCCGCACATTCGATTTGGGCAACCTCCTTCGATATAATGATTGCAAAATATCAAAGGAGGAACGGCAGATGAAGCAAAACTATTATCTTGCGCTTGATACGGCAGAACGGCGGCTTATCATTGAGAGCCTGAATAACCTGCGAAGCAGGCTTATTGCAGCGGGACTGTTTACCGACGCAGTTGATGAGTTGCTGCTCAAATTCGTAAATGCCAAGGTCAAAAAATTCAAGGTCATTCATACGGTATAGCAGGAGGTAACGACAACGACGGAATTTGAAAAAATTGGATGCACATACCGGCAGGAGGGCGACTACTTCTTGCCCAATCTTAAGATTGGAGAACAGGACGAGGTGCTAATCGGCGTATGGGGACAGCGACATCGGCGGTACCTGAAAAAGCATCACCGTGTACGCTATTACAATTTGCTCACTGCTGGGGCGCTGAACAGCTATCTTACAGAAATCGAACTGCAAGCGCAGGCACTATTCAATGACATTGTAATGCGACTGTCCGAAGAGGAAAATGTTGCTGAAAATCTCAAAGTAACCGCCCCAACAGAGCCATTGCCAGAGCAATCGGATGTTCACCAACCACCGTTGGAAACGAGCTAAAGCGCGGCACACCGCCCCGAAAGAGCAGCAAGGGCAGGAAGCCCGGATACTCGGCAAGGCGTGGAGAAGCGGTCTACAAGGCGAACAGAAAGCGTTCTCGGAAACCACACCGAATCTGTCACTGCACTCGTTTCATTCGCTGGATAATGGAACAGGTCAAAGAACACAAGTGGTCTTTGGATGCCTGCGTCGGATATGCTCGTCTGCACAAGCTGTTTTCAGCAGAGGAGATGGTCTGCACCCACACGCTTTACAATGAGGTCTGGGCAGGCAGCCTTGACTTGTCTGTGACAGAACTGCCCGAAGCCATGAAACGCAAGCAGCACAAGGATTCCAAGCCCCGTGAACACAAGAAGAACTTCGGCACAGACATTTCTCAGAGGCCTGAGATCGCAGCTCTGCGCATCGAGGAAGGTCATTGGGAAGGTGACACCGTGGTCGGCAAGAGGGCTGGTAAAGAGGCTGTCGTCCTCTCCCTGTTGGAGAAGAAAACGGAGAACTATATTGCCATCCAGATTCCCGGCAAGGATGCAGACTCCGTTCTGAACGCCATGCAATCGCTCAGGGAGGAATTCGGAGACAAGTTCTCACAGGTCTTCAAGATCATTACCGTGGACAACGGCTCGGAGTTCTCTACGTTCAGTCTGGTCGAGAACTGGGGCAGTGCAGTCTACTTTGCACATCCCTATACTTCGTGGGAACGTCCCCAAAACGAGCGCCACAACGGGCTGTTCCGAGCCTTCGTGCCCAAGGGTGCCTCCATTGAATCCTTCTCTCCAGAGTACATCTTGTCTGCTGCTGATGAGCTGAACGGACGCCCTCGCAAGAAGCTGGGCTACCGCACCCCGGAGGAACTGTTTGATGAGTTCCTCGACTCTGTTTACGCAGCCTCCGGCTGCGGCAGCATCGCCCAGAACGGAAGCCAGAGGCTTCCATCCTGACCGATGCTCTGATTAACTAATTTCTACCGTGCAGGTGTCCAACTTGCACTTGCAATTTGCGAAAACTCTTAAAAATTACATTATAAACAGAGGAAGAAGAGAGTGGAATCAAGGGAATTGCTATGCAGGATCAAAGCGGGAGATGACGAGGCTTTCAGGACGATGGTATTGACCTATGGAAAGCCGGTATACCTGCGGCTTTTGGAGCGCTCCGGGAATAAGGAGGTGGCCAAAGAGGCGCTCAGGGAGGCGCTTATCGACCTGTATATCACCGTTAAAATGGCCAACAGCAAAGACACTGTGGAAGCGCTGCTTTACAGTAGGGCGGAGGAGATACAGGCGAATATGCTGCGCCGATCCTGCGAAAGACTGTTCTACACTGCCACGAATGCAAACGCCCCAGAGCTGCCTAGGACCCAGCCGGAGATAAAGCGGGCCGATGTTCAGCCGTCGGATATCCCTATTCAGGCCAAGGCGGAGAAAAGGCCGTGGAGCGCGGGAAGGCTGGCTGCCGCCATAGCGCTCTCCGCAGGAATACTTGCCGCTCTATGGGTCATAGCCGGCCTGCTTATGGATATGGGCTTTTTGCCCTATATCGACATGGGCTATAGCTGGTTCAATATGAACATAGCGCCCTGGTTTTAAGCATGGAGGCGGCACATGAAGGTTAGCAAGGTAATAGCCGTTATGTTAGTGGTGTTCATGCTTCTCTTGATGACCATAGGCGTGCTTTTTATGGTGCGGCCCGGCGTGATAGACAACAGGCGGGAGGCCAAAGAGGCGGAGATAATTGCCATGATAGAAGCGAACGGAGGCAGCGTGGAAATACCAGATATGCAGCTACCGGAGGTGCAGGGAGAGGAGGACGAGACCTTCGAGGGCTACGAGCAGGGCTTTGAGCAGGACATGGGCTCGATTCCCGGCTATGAGCCGGAAGAAGGCGCCGAGGAAAGTAAGTCGGTGGGCCGCGGGACTATATCCATACCCGCCATAGACCTGAAAATGGCGGTAATGGAAGGCGCGGATAGGCGCGCCCTGCGGGGCGGCGCGGGCTGGCTGCCCTCATCGGCTGAGATGGGTGCGCCGGGAAACTGCGTCATATTCGGCCACCGGATGAAAAAATACGGCAGACATTTCAACAGGCTGGATGAGCTGGAAGCAGGGGACGAGATAAACCTTTCCGCTGGAGATGGAGATGTTTATACATATACCGTTACGGGGAAGGAAACTATCGAGCCGGAGGAGCTGTTTAATGCGCTGAGTTCCCACAACGACGGATACTCGCTTACTCTGGTGACATGTACTCCGGTCGGGAAAGGGACACACCGGCTGCTCATATATGCGGCAATGCAGCCATAAGACAAAGGATCAAGGGGGATAAGGACTATGAAATTCAAGAGCTTTAATCGCGTGCTTGCTGCTTTGCTGATGCTTACGATGCTTGCCGGTCAGGTGCTTATGAGCACTGCCATGGCCTTAAATGAGGAGCCGGGCATAGTGATACTGGATGAATCCGATCTGCTGGAGACGGAGCCAACGCCTACCCCGGCGGCAGAACCGCCGGAGGGCGGCGAGCTGCCTGCCGAGGGCGGCATGCCCACGCCGGGGGCAGCGGAAACAATAGAAATAAGCGAGGACGACCTTACCGCCACACCCACTCCCGTGCCTGTCGAACCCACTGATACGCCGGAGGCAAGCCCGACCATAGAGCCCACCGTCACGCCGCTGCTTACCGCCGAAAACGGCATAATGCTGCTGGGTGATACTCTGGAAGATGGCGATGGTGGACTGAGTATAACAGTAAACTCTGATAGAACCACTGTGCAAGATGGGGATGAATATATCTTTTCTGTGGGAATAAAAGATGATGACCTTACGAAAGAGCCAAATATAAAAGCTGGAGATAAGGTTACTATAAAACTGCCGGAATTTCTTGAAATAGAGAAATTCCCAAACCAATTGCAGCAGTATTTTAATTGGCCCCCAGAATACGATAAGAATACCCATACCATAACGCTTACCTTTGAGGATATAAAGCCAGGCGCACAGAGCCTCAATGTGCAATTTTCCATTACTGCCAGAGTGAATACCATAGGCTATGATGGCGATGGCCAAGGGAGCATAGAAGTCGGTCTCGGAGAAGTTAAGAAAATAAGTACGAATATTGGGTTGGACACCGGAGCGGGAGAGGGCAGTGAACAGGGTGAGCCATACCTTGTAAAAAGCATATGGAGCAATGGTAGACCGAACGGTGAAAGATACATAATGAAAGAAACCGACAAGCCTATAGGCTACTCTGTAGGTTTTGGTGTAAATAGCGGCAGCGGGGCTGTAATAACCTTCGCAGATGACATGAGCAGTGGAAACCTTGCTTTGTGCAGCGTGAACGGTGATACAAGCGCACCTCTCGAAAATTGTATAACATGGGTCACTATCAATGACAGCCCGGTTTTGCCGACGAAAGGGGAGAATGGCAGCCTTGTATTCAGCCATGAAAAGCTGGGTACTATGACTATAAGCAAACAAGGTAAAGGGTTCAAGGCGGAAATTACAACTAAAGCCGAAGAGCAATCTGAATTCGTAGAAGTCGGTATCAGGTATTTTGCCGTTATAGTTGGCGATGCTGTAAACGCGACCAACACCGCCACTTTAACAATAGGTGGAGGAAAATCATATACTGATAATGCTACTATAATCAGGTATGAATCCCAGGGCGCCGTAGTATGGAAGAGAGCGTTAGATAACGGGAATGAAGTAACCGTTATAGATATTACAGAAACGGACAGCATAACTTTCCGTATAAAAATAAACCAGTACGGAGAAGGAAGCCTATATAAAGATGGTGATGTGATAGCGTTTGACGATTTGGAGCCATGTTTAACGTATGATCAAACTGCGGAAAGTTCGATACGAGGTCCATTTAGAATAGAAGCAAATAATAATCGTCTAAATATAGTAAAGAGTGGGGACGATCCGATACCGGCAGGAGAGTACAATATTGATTTTAGTGTAAAAGTAGATAAAGAAAAGCTTGATTACGGAAATGCAACCACAAATACTGTAGGCAACACCGTTACCATATGCCGTAAGGCCAAGCTTACAATAAATAAGACCTGGGCTGACGGCAAGCAAATTGGAAAGGGAGCCGAATTCTCACTGCTGGATGGGAAAAAGGTCATAGCCAGAGCGCAGAGCAAGGAGAACGGTCCAGTTATGCTCTATATAAGTGCTGGCGATCTCAAATCGGGGCAGCATACGTATGTTCTTAAAGAGACCGTGGATGAAAACAGCGAGTACAGCTCCGTCAAGGACAAAGACGTGGTAATAACCAAGGAAAATAATACTGTTACCATAAATTCTATTGACGGGCAGAATAATGCCTCCGGCGAAGCGCAGGTATCCATAACAAACACGCCGGATTCGGGTGTTGGCTCCGTAACGTTCAGAAAGTATGGCGATGACAATAAACCGCTTGACGGCGGTACGTTCCAGCTATATAGGGTAGAAGGCGAGAATTCTGTTCCTGTAGGAAAGGTTTTTTCTACCGCAAACGGTGAGCATACAATAGATAACCTTCTTTACGGCACATACTACGTCCAGGAGATAACTGCCCCTGCCGGATACATACTTGCAAGCACTCCGTCGCAGAGAGTTACCATAAAAAAGACTAATGCCCACGCCACCATTGAGATGACCAACGAGAAGTATACCGCGGGCAGCATCACCGTAAAGAAGGTGGATGAGAACGGCAATCCGCTGAAGGGCGCGGAGTTTATGCTGTCCGGCCCGAAAACAGATAAGAAAACCACCGATAATAACGGCGTTGCGGAGTTTACCGGGCTGGAAGCCGGGAAGTATTCTATAATCGAAAAAACTGCCCCGAAGGGTTACGGAGGATATGACGGAACCGTTACCGTGGAAATAAAGGCTGACGGTACTGCAACCGTAGACGACCTGCCAAAAGGAATCAGCTTTGCTGGCGAAACCGTAACTTTGACATGGACTAACACCCGCGATAAGGGCAGCATAAGCATAACCAAGACCGATGGCAACCAGCCGCTTTCGGGGGCTTTTTTCGGGCTTTATAAGGACGCTGCCGCCGCCGAAGAGCCGATTGATATTCAGAAGACCGACAAAAACGGCAAGGCGCTGTTTGCAGATCTGGCGGCCGGAACGTATTATGTTAAGGAAATTGCTGCGCCCAACGGTTATGTGCTGAGCGATGTAGTTCACACTTTCATTATAGGTAACGGTGAAAACGCTGCGTGGGATTGCGGAAAAACAATAACAAATCAACTGAAAAAGTACACGCTCAAACTGACGAAGAAGGGCGACGATGGGAAGCTGCTCCAGGGCGTTGAGTTTACGTTAAGCGGCAACGGCATCAGCAAGATAGCTACAAGCGGGCAGGATGGCGTGGTAAAATTTGAGGGCCTTCCATTTGGAAGGTATACTATCGCGGAGACAAAAGCGCCACAGGGGTATGTTCCTGCCGGCAGCATTAACGTTGAAGTAAAGGGCGATGGCAGCAATGGAAGCGTCATACAGGTCGGGGATGTTATAAACAAAAGGACAAAGCTCACCGTCACAAAATTTGCAGAGGACGGAAAAATGGCGCTTCCCGGCGCAAAGTTTGTAATCAAGAGCGCCGACGGGAAGTATGTAAAGGTCGATGGGACAAGCTTTGCTTCTTTTGCCGATAAAAAAGAAGATGCGACCGCGATAGTCACCGGCGAGAACGGTGCCTTTACCCTTGAATACCTCCCCTTGGGCAAATACGTTCTGGAAGAAATAGAAGCCCCAGAAGGGTACATGATCGTAACGGCGAGCAAGGATTTCGAGATAAAAAACAGCGAAACGCGGGTCAGCATAAACAATACTAAGATAAAGACCGGACTGAAAATAGTCAAGACTGACGAAAACGGCAAGCTGCTGGAGGGCATAAGGTTTGTATTGAAGGATAGCGGCGGCCAAGCTGTACAGGCAAGCGGAAGCGGCGGCAAATATACCTATACCGGCCGAGGGGATACAGGCACCGAGTTCACTACGGATGGACGCGGAGAGATATTCGTAAGCGGTCTGCTCTGGGGCACATACTATCTCAGCGAAACAAATGCCCCAAAGGGCATGGTGGGAATAAAAGATCAAATCGTTAAGGTGGACGCCGAAAACCATAACAAAACGATTGAGCTTAAGCTGGAAAACAGGAGCGAAAAGGGAAAGATTGAATTCACCAAAACCGACGGCGCGGGCAAGGGCCTCGCAGGGGCGGTGTTCAAGCTGAAGCTTGTAGAGGGAAGCGGCACGGCGTATTCCACCGTCAAGCAGATGTATGCCATTTCCGACGATAAGGGGCAGGTCAGCTTTGAGGACGTGCCGTATGGCGTGTATGAGCTTACGGAGGTAATAGCGCCGGAGGGCTATGTGCGCAGCAATGAGACGTATAATGAGACGTATTATGTGAGCATCGGCGGCGCAACGGCGGACGGCAAAAAAATAGTCAGCGTTCCGGCTATATGGGCCAATTCCCGGACGGAGAAGAAGTTTACCGTTAAAAAGGTAAGCGCCGACGGCGGCGAACCCTTGAACGGCGCGGTATTTCAGGTGCTGGATGAGGATGAGAAGCCCATAGATGGCAAGACGATAACCACTTTGAACGGCGGCTCCGATACGGTAACGCTGCCTCTGGGCAAATATTTCCTGCAAGAGACGGCGGCGCCGGAGGGCTATGAACTGAACGAGGAGCTTATACCCTTCGAGGTCACGACGAACGGGCGCAACACCGTAACCGTGAAAAATACGCCCAAGACCGGCTCGCTGACGATACAGAAGGCCGATAAAGACGGCAAGCCCCTGCTCGGAGCGGAGTTTAAAATATACGCCGCGAAGGATAAGGCCCGGGAAAATCCAATTACGTTGATAACCGATAGCAGCGGCAAGGCCGTTAAAACCGGCATACCCTACGGCAGCTATGTGGCGATAGAGAGCCGCGCACCGGAGGGGTACGAACTGGACAATACGGAGCATACCTTCGACATACCGCAAAAGGATGAGGACGGAAAGGTTACCGAGGTTGAGGATGTAACGATCTCCGTAACAAACGTAAAGAGCCGGTATGCGCTGAGGATAGTCAAGGTGGATAAGGACAATTCCGAAATCCGCCTTGCGGGGGCAAGGTTTGCCGTGAGCGGAGGGAGCTTCTATATCGAGGCGGTGACGGGCGAAGACGGTACCGTTACGGTGGAGGTGCCTGAAAAGGGCAAATACCTGATCACCGAGCTTGAGCCACCGGCAGGGTACACAATAGACCCGGAAACGTACACCGTTGAGGTCAAGGCACACAGCGCGGATGATGTTAATATTGCGGCAATCCATAAGTCGCAGGACCATCAGACAAGGGTTGAGCTCACAAAGGTTAACAAGAAGGGCCAACAGCTTGAAGGCGCGGAGTTCAGCATACTTGATGCGGAAGGGAAGCAGCCTGCAAAGTTTACCCAGGAAGGCAGCGTGTATACCTATTCCGAGGACGGCGATGTTACAGCCATAACGGCGGGAAATGCCGATATAGTCGGCCTGCCGGTAGGAGACTATATTCTGCGGGAGAATAAGGCGCCGGCCAATTATGTGTCGCTGGAAGATATAAGGTTCCGCGTGCGGGCGGATATGTACAATAAGGCGCTGGAGCTGACCGTTGAAAACCTGCCCCATGAAAAGGGCGTTGCTGTGCTGAAGGAGAGCCCGGACGGAACGCGGCTCAGGGGAGCGGTATTCACGCTGTACAAGGACGATTCAGTGATAAAGGAGGTTACAACCGACAACGCCGGCGTGGCGCTGTTCACCGGATTAAACCCCGGCAGCTACTATATCAAAGAAACTGCTGCGCCAGAGGGCTATAAGCTCTCGGATAAGAAATTTGACTTTACAATAGACTCAAATGGCGTTTTGAGCGACGAGGGCTTTGCCGGTGATGAGCTTTATAAGCTGACCGTGGAAAACCGCCCTGTCGAGTACGGCTTTAAGGTAAAAAAGGTAAGCACAAACGATGAAGGGCTGACGCTGCCCGGCGCGGAGTTCCGCATACTTGGGGGCGGCCTGGATAGGACGTATACCACAGGGGCCGATGGGCTTACGGAGCAGATAACGCTCCCCATAGGCGAATATACGCTTACAGAGATGAAAGCGCCGGAGGGCTACGTTATAAACGGAGCGGGGCGGCATATCTCCGTCAAGGCGGACGGCATATACCTCGACGGCGGTAAGCTGGACGAGAGGGCGACCATCACCATCCGCAACGCCCCCGTAAACTTTAAGCTCAGGCTCGTGAAGGTGGATGCGGATACAAATCAGCCCCTTGCAAACGTTGCCTTTATCCTGAAGGGTGAGTATGGCGGTACGCATTCCCTTATTACCGGCAGCGACGGCATCACCGATACAATATCCCTTGCGCCAGGGGAATATACGTTGTCCGAGGTAGCCGCGGCGGAGGGCTATGCCATACCCCTGAACGGATGGGGCTTTACCGTAAAGGAGAGCACAGTTCAGCAGGTGACGAATACCAGCGAGGTGACAGAGTGGAGCTTTAAAGGCGGCCTGCTGACGCTGACATTGAAAAACAGCCGGATATACGGTGGCCTTACCATAGAAAAAACTGACGGCAAGGACGGCAGCGCCCTGGCGGGCGCGGAGTTTACCGTAGCCGGAAGCGACGGTGCGCCGCTGACCTTTATAAAGAATAACGGCAGGTACGAGGCAGCCACAGGCGAGGGCGCATCGAGCACCATAGCTACAGACGCCAACGGTAAGGCTCATATTACAGGGCTGAAGTTCGGAAATTATGCCGTAACGGAAACAAAGGCCCCCGAAGGGTATGTGTTGAAGGGAGACCGCCACAGCATAGCCATAAGCAGGCAGCAGACCGAGGTGACGCTGCGGCTGAAGAATGACAAGGCCATGTACAAGGTCACGGCGATAAAGCAGGATGCGGGCGAAAACGGAAAGCTGCTGGTTGGGGCGGAGTTTACGTTGTACAGCGCGGAGGGCGCTGTTGTGGCAAAGGCAGTAACGGGCTACGACGGCACGGCAGTATTCGAGGTTCCTGAGGGCAAGTATAAGCTCATAGAGACAAGGGCCCCTGCGGGCTACCAGCTTAGCGGCGACTTTGTGCGGGAGATCACCGTCAGCGCAGAGCAGGGAGCGGTGGGCGAATTCAAATATACCTTCAACAACGAAAAGACCAGCTACTCCATAGAGATACATAAGCACGACTCCGAGGATAAGCAGAAAAAGCTTGCGGGTGCGGAATTTGCCGTTACGGATAGCCGGGGCTTTACCAAGACAGTGACGACCGACGCTTCAGGCAAGGCGTCTATTACCGAGCTGCCTTACGATGATTACACTATCCGCGAGATAAAGGCGCCAAAGGGCTATGCGCTGAGCGATAAGGAATACTCAGTAAAAAAGACAGAGCTTCTCCATGGCAGCCCCGTAGTTATTGAGGCGGCAAACAAGTATGTACTGGGCAGCGTGACCATTAAAAAGGTAGACCACGAGAACCCCGAAAAGCTCCTTGAAGGGGCGAAGTTTAACGTGACGGATGAAAATGGCAGCCTGCTCATGTGGAAGGCAGAGGGCGACGTATACACGTTGGATGAGCGCGGCAGCAACGTAATAACTGCGGGCAGAGTAACGCTCAGGGACCTGCCGGAAGGCACATATACCCTTACCGAAATCGACGCGCCCAGCGGCTACGCTATACTGGACGGCAGCAGAACCTTCACTATAACCGAGGCGAATATGACGGCGCCGCTTGAAATAAAGGTAGAAAATCTGCTTAGGCGTACGGCGGTAGGCTTCATAAAGGTGGATAAAAACAACAAGGAGCTGCGCCTTGCGGGCGCGGAGTTCACCCTCTACAGGATGAATGGCGAAAAGCAGGGCGAAGCTGTGGCAACGGGAGTGACCAACAGCAACGGCCTCGTGACATTCACCGAGCTCACTATGGGCAGCTACCGGGCTAAGGAAACAAAAGCGCCAAAGGGTTATAAGCTTTGGAACGCCCCCATAGACTTTACCGTGGACGAATACGGGAAGGTAAGCGTAGGGAGCACCGAGCTAAAGCCGGAGGGTCTTGTATACACCGCCATGATAACCAACACCGCAGAGGAAAAGGAGATAACCCTGAAGAAAGTGTCGGATACCGGCGAGGCGCTTACGGGAGCCACATTCAGGCTGAGCGGCGAAAAGAGCTATATACTTACCACCGGCAGCGACGGTACGGCAAAGATTAGCCTGCCATACGGCGATTACATACTGGAGGAAGTAATAGCTCCGGACGGGTATGTGCTCAGCAGCGAAAAGCAGGCGCTGAACCTGAGCGACTCAGGATTAAAGCTGAACGGCAAGGCTGTATCAGGGCTTACGGTCACGCTGAAGAATCAGCCCGTGACATTCGCCCTGACGCTGCATAAGCGGGATGCCTCTACGGGCAAGGCGCTATCCGGTGCGACGTTCAAAATAACCGGCAACAGCTACACAAAGACCGTTACCGCGGATGCGTTAGGCAATACCGAGACCATAAAGCTCAGGCCGGGGACCTACGGCATAACCGAAACGGCAACGCCCAGCGGATATATAAGGCCTTTGGGCGGATGGACGCTCACTGTGGAGCGTGATGGGGACATGAGCGTATCCGGCAACGGCGCTTACATATCCTTGGGCAATACAGTGGTGCTGACGGTGGACAATATATCCAATCAGCCTTGCGCTACACCGACCCAGCCCCCCTGCTCAACGCCGGGCCCAGGCAGCACGCCTAAGCCCGCTGGGGGGGCAGGTAAGACGGGCAGCATAGGCAAGACCGGCGAGCTGGGCGGAGATATACGGCTGCTGTGCGGCGCGGCAATGATGCTGTTGTCTTTCACGGGACTGTTGGCGCTCCTGATAGCCGATGGCCGGAAAAAGCAAAAGTATATGATAGGCATGTAGCGGCGTACCGCGGTTAGGACGTTTGAGAACTGTATAAACAAAAACAGCCTGGATATGGTACGGCGTATGACCGTCCAGCCCAGGCTGTTTTCAAGTAAGTAAAGATTATAATGGACGGCACGTGACCGAAAGGTGAGGGCGCTGCGAAAGCGCCAAAAGGTCATGAATTCGCTTTATTCTCTCATTAGCGCGTCCACGAGGGTCTCTATGGATATGCTACCCATGCCGCCAAAGGTTTGCAGCATATGGCCGGATAGCAGCGTAAAGAACAGCTCTGCCCGCTCGCCCAGTATCCCGGCGTTGCGGGATTGCAGCTTCAGCGCGCCCAGCTCCAGCATCAACCGCCACTTTTGCTTGTACTCCGTCATGAGCTCGCGTATGGGGGTATCTTCGCTGGCGCATTCGGCGCACAGTACGCAGTACAGCCGCGCGTTGTGCCCGTCTGCCATGAGACTTTCAAACAGGCGAATGAGCGCCGGGCGGAGGGCTTCCTCCCGGTTCAGACCGTCTACCCAGGAGAAAAGTATGTCCGTCATATGGCAGAGACAGTCATCGGTTATGGTGACGATAAGTTCGTCCTTGGTGGAATAGTAGTAATAAAGTGTGCCCTTGCTCAGCTTTGCTTCGGCTGCGATATCGCCAAGGCTGGTGCCGTGGACGCCCTTTTGTGTAAAGAGGGAGGATGCGGTATACAGTATAGCGTCACGTACAGACGGAAAATCCCCGTGTTTGCGCGGCATATGCGTCCCTCCTTCCGGCAAGTCCAAATATCGGCCTTTTGACTGACAATATATAAATTATACAATACGGGAAGTGCGCATACAAGTTCAATATTGCAAAAATAAAAAAAGCGGGGAAATCCCTGCTTTTTTTATCTGTCGCAATTAGTTCATGCCATAGCGCTTCTTAAAGCGATCCACGCGTCCGCCGGTATCTACCAGCTTCTGACGGCCGGTAAAGAACGGGTGGCACTTGGAGCAAATTTCAACCTTGAGCTCACCCTTGACGGAACCGCTCTTGAAGGTCTCACCGCAAGCGCAACGAACGATGCTCTCACCGTAATTGGGGTGGATATCCTTCTTCATCGTGTTATCCTCCTGTATTTGCTGGGCGCAGGGCGATTAGCCGCCCTCCTGCTGCATGCGGGCATATACAACCCGAACGAAGTTATTATATCTTATACTGCGGTGCCGGTGCAAGTACTATTTTGATATATTCGGGCTTTTTTTATAAATGAACCCGACCGAGACCGGGGTACGGAGTGCCGCGGTTTATTTGTTGAAGGTCTTGCCTGTGGTGAAGCCGTCCTTCTCATAGGCGCTGTTCCATGCCCGTATCTTGGCGACGAATTCCTTGTTGTTTTCCGTCTTCTCAAGCATGGCGATGAGCTGCTCGGTGATTTCCGCAGGATTGCCGTTGCCCAGCATCTTGCGTATGATGTACACTGCGTCCATTTCGTCTGGGGAGAGAAGCAGGTCATCCCGGCGGGTACCGCTCTTGTAGATGTCTATGGCAGGGAATATGCGCTTTTCGGAGAGCTTGCGGTCAAGGTGTATCTCCATGTTGCCTGTGCCCTTGAATTCCTCGTAAACTATATCGTCCATGCGGCTGCCGGTCTCGATGAGGGCGGTAGCGATTATGGTTAGGCTGCCTCCGTTTTCGATGTTGCGGGCAGCGCCGAAGAAGCGCTTGGGCTTATGCAGCGCTCCCGGATCCATACCGCCGGAAAGAGTCTTGCCGGTGGCGGGGATAGTAATGTTGTAGGCGCGGGTAAGGCGGGTTATGGAGTCTATGAGGACTACCACGTCCTTGCCCTGCTCCACCAGGCGCATAGCGCGCTCCTGCGCCATTTCGGCTACGCGGGTATGATGCTCGGGCAGCTCATCAAAGGTGGAGTACAGTACCTCACCCTTTATGCTGCGCTGCATATCCGTGACTTCCTCGGGCCGCTCGTCTATGAGCAGCACTATAAGGGTAACGTCGGGGTAGTTGTTGGTTATGCCGTTGGCTATGTTCTTGAGCAGCGTAGTCTTGCCGCTCTTGGGCTGGCTGACGATAAGGCCGCGCTGGCCCTTGCCTATGGGGGCTATGAGGTCTACCAGGCGAATGGCCAGATTCTGATCCTTTGCGCCGGTGCCGTCGTCATATTCCAGAGTGAGACGCTCATTGGGGTATATGGGCACAAGCTCCTCAAAGGGCTTACGCTTCATGGCCTCCTCGGGATCAATGCCGTTTATGGCTGTTATGTACAGCAGCGCGAGAAAACGCTCGCCCTCCTTGCTTGGACGGGTCTTGCCGGTGACGAGATCGCCTGTGCGGAGGCCGAAGCGGCGTATCTGGGCGATGGAGACGTATATGTCCTTGTTGCCCGGCAGATAGTTGTCGCTGCGGAGGAAGCCGTAGCCATCGGGCAGCACTTCAAGTACGCCTTCGCAATCGCCGCATTCTCCGCCCTCGAGAAGGCCGGGAACTGCGGGATTGCTGGTGCCGTATTCTTTGTTGTAGTAGCCCTCGGGACGGTCTGGTCTGCGGAAGCTTTCCTCGGACTGCTGCTCATAGGCGGCCTGATAGCTCTGCTGCTGATAGCCCTGCTGGTAGGAGGGCTGCTGGTAGCCCTGCTGGGAATAGTCCCTGTTATAAGAAGGCTGATAACTCTGCTGGGAGTAGTCCCTGTTGTATGCCTGATAGCCCTGCTGCTGATAACGGTTCTGATTGTAGCCGTATCCCTGCCGCTGCTGATAATTCTGTTGATAGGGTTTGCGGTACTGCTGCTGATAGCCCATCTGACGGGGCTGCTGTGCCTGATACGCAGGTACATACTGAGAGCGGGGCTGTGCAGGAGCTTCGTGCAGAACGTCGCTGTGCCGCACGTGTGCTTCCTCAGCTGGCTGTTCTGCGGCCTGCATTGGCTGCCCGGATGCAGGGGCGGCGGGCTGTGGATCAGGCTGGGCCTCGAGCTGGGGAGCCGGCGGCTCAGCTGGCTGCTGCACCGCGGAGGGTATCGCTCCGCCGTTCATTATGATGTCCACAAGCTCGTTCTTGCGGTATTTTGTGAGTGACTTTACGCCCTGAAGCTTGGCGATCTCCCTGAGATCGTTCAAGCTCTTTTCCTGAAGCATTTCTCTGGTCACTGTGGGGGTACTCCTTTCGACATATGGCATAAAAATTTATAAAAAACCACGGAATTAGCTATAACCTTCATTTGCTGATGCAGCAAAAAGCTGCATACCGATAGTATTACCAGAAAGTGGAAAAATATAATCACTGTTTTTCTTTCTGCCTGGCCTGGATCTAATCAATGAAAAAGCTATGCTGATACAATTGGTTTTATCCGGGAAAACATGTAATATCATAATAATAGTATATTCCAAAAAGAAAGCTGTCAAGCGTTAAAAGACATAAATTAACTTTATATTCACAAATGACAAAAAATGCCTGTTTTTTTATGGTATCGGCAAATTTTCCATAGAGCTTTTGCATATATATCTATGAAAGTTTCACAAGGGGGTAAAGCAAAAATGCAGGATCAGCGGCTGCTGGAAGGCGGAAGGATACGAAGCCATTCCATACACATAGACGACAGGCGGCTCATTAGCGTGACAGGTGTAAAGGACGTGGACAGCTTTAATGAACAGTTCGTACAGCTTCTTACGGAAGCGGGAGAACTGAGAATAGAGGGGGCGGATCTGCACATTACAAAGCTGAATCTGGACGAGGGGCAGGTAATGCTGGAAGGGGAGATATCCGCGCTTGAGTACGCCGAAGGAGAAGAGAGAGGAAGCCTGCTGGGAAGGATATTCAGATGAGGGAGCTGTTCCCGCCGGGAGAGCTGACCGAGTTTGCCGGATTTGTTGCGGCGGTTAACTGCGGGCTGGTAATAGGAATTATGTATGATCTGTTTGCGCTACTGCGAAAGCCGTTCAAAAGCGCGGTGACAACGGGAATTATAGACCTGCTTTATTATGCCGCCGCTATGGCTCTTGTGGCGCTTACGCTGCTGTATATAAATTGCGGCACGCTGCGGCTGTATCTTTTTGCCGCGATAGCATTGGGAATATACCTGTATGCACGTTTCCCGGGAAGGCTCATAAGGGCGAAAAAAGCGAAGAAGGCAAAATTTACAAAAAAACAGTTGCGTTGATGTTATATATGCATTAGGATAAGTAGTAAGTAGAAGTGTCTCCGGAGCGAGCGGTCAAAACTTTGAGCAGGACGCATAGGTAATGGCAAAGAGGGTAAGAAAACGGAATAAAAAGCGTATGCGGGCGTTTGCCGTGGGTTTTGTGGCGCTTGCATTTATAATCGCGGCCGTGCTCATATCCCAGCAGAAAAAGCTGGACGCTATAGCCGAGGAGCAGGCGCAGCTTCAGGAGGTAATAGCGGCGCAGAACGAGGAAAAGGCCCGCCTCGAGTACATGATAGAGTACAGCGGCAGCGAATCCTACCTCATACAGTACGCCCGTGAAAAGCTGGGCTACGTAAGGCCGGACGAGATAAAGTTCGATATTGACGGAAATAAATAACCTATATAGCAAAAGAGAACGGAATATCCGAGCGTCTTGCGGTCATTCGGATATGGGAACCGTTCTCTTTTTGTATTATTTAATATCCAACTCCGGCGGTATATCTATTTCATCTGAAACATACTTGCCATTCTTTTTGCGCTGGCGCACGCATTCCGTAAGTAGATATTCTATCTGGCCATTTACAGAGCGGAAGTCGTCCTCTGCCCATGCGGCTATAGCGTCGTACAGCTTTGAGGAAAGGCGAAGGGGTATCTGCTTTTTATCGCTCGCCATATAAGGGACTCCTTAATACAGGCTGCCGGAGTTTACTACGGGCTGGGCGTCGTGGTTGCCACAGAGCACCACGAGGAGGTTGGATACCATGGCGGCCTTACGCTCGTCGTCAAGGTCGACTATTCTGTTTTCGCTGAGCCTCTCCAGGGCCATCTCTACCATGCCAACGGCGCCGTCAACTATCATCTTCCGTGCGTCTATGATAGCCGAGGCTTGCTGCCGCTGGAGCATGACCGCGGCTATTTCCGGAGCATAAGCAAGGTAGGTTATGCGGGCTTCGAGTATTTCTATACCGGCTTCAGATACCTTATCCTGTATTTCGTCTTTTATGCGAGCCGCAACGACTTCGCTGGAGCCCCGAAGGCTGCCTTCGTCGGCAATGCCGTCACCGGTGGTGTCCACATTAGGGGCGATATCGTAGGGATAGATGCGAACGATGTTGCGAAGTGCGCTGTCACACTGAAGGGACAGATATTCCTTGTAGTTATCCACGTTGAATACCGCCTTTGCTGTATCCACCACCCGCCACATGACCGCTATGCCGATTTCAACAGGGTTGCCGAGACAGTCGTTTATCTTCTGGCGGTTGTTGTTCAGGGTCATTATCTTGAGGGATATTTTCTTTGTTGGTATATCTATAGAGACGTCGACTCCACCGGAAGGCTGCTTTGCGCCCAGAACCTTTACGTCGCCGCTCTGGTTGAGCTTTGTGCCCGCTGCCGGGTTCACGGCTGTGCAGAAAGGGTTTACAAAGTAAAAGCCGGAGTTCTTAAGGGTACCGACGTATTTGCCGAACAGCGTAAGGACAAGCGCCTCTTGAGGCTTTAGCACCTTAAGCCCGAGGAAGAATATCCAACCGAAAACAAACCATACGCAGCTGATCAGGGTAAGAGGCAGTATATCATACGAAACCCCGAATATGAAAAGAACTACAGAAGCCACATATACGAGCACCAGCAAGAGCAGGACGACCATTCCGTTCTTTCGATTATTGAGCGTTTTTTCAGTCATCACAATCAATCTCCTATCTATTTGATATCTATATGATATCAAATAGCGGAGCGAGTGTCAACGGATTATTTAAACTGCGCTTATTTTTATTTGCCGGTAAAGTGCAGTATGGCCTCAAGCACTGCACCGCCCATGGCCAAGGACTTGTCCGAACAGGAGAAGCAGTGTTCGTATTCGCAGCGGGGATCGACGTCGGCGCACTTCATGCCCTCGGCAGCGTAGAAGCCGTCCGGCAGCAGGCCACGGAGGGTGCCGTCTATTTGAGCTTTTACTTCTTTGCCGCCGACGATAGCCACCGTCTCCTGTGCATTCACCCTGTCGCCTATGGCGTGTATGCAGTGGAACACGCCACAGGCAGGAGCGTGCATCACGCGCTCGGCGCCGCGCCCGGCTATTATGCCGGGTATGCCGGTGTTGGGTATGGGGCTCTGTCCCTTTTCATAGTATACTCGGCCCATGTAGTGACCCCTCTTTGTCTCTACTGCGGCATGGCAGTCCGTGCCCACTGTAAAGCCGGGGCCGAGGGCTATGACGACAGGGGCGTCAGAGATGGACGTTCCTGTGTTGCGCTTGGCGATTATGGCGTCCACCATTGCGTCCGGGCAAAGAGTAAGCGCGGTGCGGCCGGTCTCGTCAGCCAGTATGGGTATATTTCCCTGGGTTATTACAGCCTTTGCGGCTTCGGCATCCGGAACCAGAACGGCAGTTATGCTTTCAACCTTGGCTGTACCGTGATACATGGCCTCGGAGAAAGCTACGGAGCGGCGTATTGCGCTGGGCTTTACAAGGTCAGTCATGACTATATCCATGCCCGCGCGCTTTAAGCGCACTGCAACGCCTGTGGCCAGGTCCCCTGCGCCCTTTATTAGTACCAGCATAAAATACCCCTTTGATATATGATGACAGCGTTAGCTTGAATATATTAAAATTGTATCATTCCAACATAACCGTGTCAAATAGTGAAGAAAATATTACATATTTGAAAAAACGCATGTGTATGGGGCTTAAGGTATGGAAATACGGAGGCTTTGGTGATATGATTTTTGCAGCAGGAGATAATAATATTATTAAGTAAATAAGAGCAATATAAGGAGAGACCGGAAATGGCATTTTTTGACAAGATCAATTCCATAGCCAAGAACGTGGGCGACAAGACGGGCGACGCCATCGAAATGGCGAAGATTAACGCGAGGATAGCTTCCGAGCGCAGCGCTATGAACGATATTTACAGACAGCTGGGAGAGGCGTACTATGCTCATCGCATTAACGGCGGCGAGGGCGAGCCCGCGGAAGCTGCTGCGATGTATTCCCAACTGGACCAGCGCACGGCGGCCATAGACGAGGCTCAAAAGCAGATAGTGGCCATAAAGGCCGAGGGCGAACGAAGGGCGGCGGAAGCTGCGGCGGCAGAGGAAGCTGCCTCCGCGGTCAAAACGCAGACGAGCGTGCAGCCCGGCATTCCCGTGCTTGATACCAGCATGCCTGCGGAAGGGCAGAGCGTGAAATGTTCCCAGTGTGGCGCTAACCTTAACGCAGACGCGAAGTTTTGCCCTCAGTGCGGCACCAGGATAGAGCCCCCCGTACCTGAAGCCGCCGAGGCTCCGCAGAGCAGGGTATGCCCCGGCTGCGGTGCGGAGGTTGCCCGGGGAATGAAATTTTGCAGCCAGTGCGGGGCAAGGGTCGAATAACGAATTTAATAAGACAACGGCAAAAGCGGCTCGGAGACAAACTCCGAGCCGTTAGAGTGTCAAAAAAGTGGCTGAACGCCACTTTTTTGAGTTTTTTCATCCGGTGCT
>OLOW01001042.1_pt1 | contig 19280 bp, 10 predicted proteins | sample 1672801 | NCBI WGS metagenome assembly OLOW01 (sample SAMEA3136725, study PRJEB25190) | human gut metagenome | biome: human gut; feature: human-associated habitat; material: faeces | place: Austria | collected 2013 | reverse complement strand
ACACTCTGATCCGTTGTGGCAGCTGGATCCGTTGTAGTAGTGCTGGCATCAGGCGTAGAAGCATCACCTGCCGGATCAGCACCAATCGGGTTGACACCGGTTGATCCAGGGAAGGAGTTTGTTCCAGTGTATGTGGAGTTAAACTCATTGTGTACGGTACATGTCTGACTTAAGAATGCATCTGTTAATAGGTAAGGTGCATCTTCGGTTGTCTCAGAACCGCCGATGACATATACACCCGTGGTAACGGTTTCAGCAGGGCAATAACTGCCGGCTAACATATTAGATGCGGTACAGATATTGGCTACAGTATGATGATCGCAGTATTCGGTTGGTTCTGTACCCTGTGCAAAATATTCTGTAATAACGCAGTTTCCACGGGGATCGTGATCACAGACACCTTCAATCGGAAGTTTCCCGGATTCTTTACATACAGCGACCGCAACAATTCCACTTGGTTTTGTGAAATCTTTGTAAGCAAGATTTTCGTGTATCCGTTTCATAACAGCTTTCCAGATACGTTTTGGATAGTTTGTATCGGAACCTTTCTGCATGGCATTATCATCGTAGCCACCCCAGACAGCACAGGTATAATAAGGTGTGTAACCTGCAAATAAAGCATCTCGGCTGCTGGTCGTTGTACCGGATTTTCCTGCCTGAGCCATGGAACTGCCAAAGTAAGCGGAAGTACCGGTACCGGAAGTCATAACATCTTCCATGGCACTTGTTAAGAGCCATGCGGTAGTATCTTTGATAACTGTATGAGATTCCGGTGTTGTATTATCAATTAAAACATTACCATCGTGGTCTAAAATCTTTGTATAGAACTTTGGTTTGATATAAGTTCCCTGATTTGCGATTGCAGCATAGGCAGCGGTAAGTTCAAGGTTTGATACACCCTGCGTGATACCACCGAGTGCAAGGGCTTCATTCATATCACGGGAATCAACGGTTGTGAAACCATATTCCTGTACATACTGCCAGCCAAGGGAAACACCAGCCTGTGCAAGTGTTTTTACGGTTACAATATTGATGGAGTCTGTGATCGCCTCTCTTAAAGTGGTAAAACCACGGTAACGTCTGTCGTAGTTATTAACAGATTTTCCATTTGCTCCGGCATAAGTGTAAGGGGCATCATCCTGCACGGAGGCAAGGGTAAGTCCACCTGCATCAAGCGCAGCGGAGTAGGCAGCAAGGATTTTAAAGGTAGAACCAGGCTGTCTGGTTGTATCGGTGGCGCGGTTGAGGGTTTTACTTGCTGTTTTATCGCCACGGCCGCCAACGATTGCTTTTACTTCGCCGGTTGACTGGTCAATGACTGTTAAGGAAGCTTGTGGCTGTAAAGTATAGATAACAGTTTCGCTTCCATCTACGATCTCATCACCTTCCTGCATAATATCTGCTTTGTATTGCTCAATAGCGGCATCTGCATCTTCCTCAGAGGCGAAGTTGATGGAATAATTCGTACTCTTGAAGTTTGGATTGTCCTTATTCTTATAATAAGAAAGCATCGTCTGCTCACTGTAGTTCTTTACAGAACCATCGGTCGAACGGATGGAAACACGGTAGGAGAAAGAAACTTTTGGACTGGATGTATAGTTGTCCTGGTTGTTTACTTCCTCATCGGCAATATTCTGAATATCCATATCCTGTGTAGAGTAAATGGTAAGACCGCTCTGGTAGAGTGTCTTGTATGCCTGTGTCTCAGTATAACCCTTCTGTTCCACAAGATCGCGGATGACCTGATCGGTCAGCTCATCAATAAAATAGGAATTGATGCCATTGTCCTGCAATTCTACGTTGACTAACTGGATCCTGTCGTAAACGTTATCTGCCACAGCTTCGTCATACTCACTCTGGCTGATAAATCCCTGATCCAGCATATTGTTTAATACTTTCATGCGGCGCTCCGCATTTTTCTCCGGGTTGGAGATCGGATTAAACCTGGACGGATTCTGTGTGATGGCTGCCAAAACAGCACATTCAGAGAGCGTCAGTTCTGAGACATCTTTTCCAAAATATCGCTCCGAAGCCACTGCCACACCAAGTGTATTCTGACCAAGGTTGATGGCGTTCAGATAATTTTCCATGATCCAGTTTTTGCTGACTTTTTTCTCAAGCTGTACGGCAAGATACTGTTCCTGGATCTTGCGCTCCAGTTTGTCGATGAAGGATGTCTCACTCGTCCACTCGGTAAACACAGTGTTCTTCAAAAGCTGCTGTGTGATCGTACTGGCACCCTGGGAAAAATTACCGCCGGAAGCGATGCCGGTAACGCCGGCACGGATGATACCGGTAAGGTCGATACCGTTGTGTTCGTAAAAACGGGAATCTTCGAGTGCAACAAAGGCGTGTTGCAGATTGATCGGTATCTCATCGATTGTTACATTTTTACGGTTCGAACCGGAAGCTACCAGAGTTGCGATCTCATTGCCCTGATTATCTAACACGGTTGTAAGATAACCGGTAGGTGTTGCGTCGATGTCATCGATGGATGGCGCAGAATCCAGAATGCCCTTATAGACGCCAAATCCAAGGCTTCCGCCTATAATTGCAACTGCAAAACAGCATACGAGCAATACCTTGCAAAAAATAACACGCATTTTTTTGCCGTACATAATGCCCTTGGAAGTCAGTTCGGCCTGGCGTTTCTTCGAACCTTTCTTTCCATAATTCATATAATAAGTCTCCTTTATGATCAAATGTTAAAAAACCACCGCCTATGTATTATATCAAATAAATGTGTCATAATAAAGAAAAAAGTGAAAATATTGATTCCGTTGCGTATTGCATTTTATATTTATTTCATGATAGTATTTTGATACAGAAAACAGCAAAGTATACATTATTATAGAAGAATCGTAATGATAAAGTACTGAATCACTACGAAGAAACAGATCAGGAGCCATAAGAGATGAAAACAGTATATGCCGGCGGCGAGGGCGAAATTGTTGCTGAATTCATCAATGGCAATCAGGGCCAACATACCGGAAAAATCAGACACCACACGCACGAGCAGTATACCGCCGCCCATACTGATGCCAAAAATAGATTCAGGCGCCAGAAAACTGATATTGCTGAGCAGATACGCGCCAATCGTAATCATAAAAGAAGAAATGACTTCCACGTACCCGGCTTTGAGGGGACGATTTTTCCGATGGGAGCGATGATAAATGGATATGCCCAGTGGAACAAATATAATAACATATACAAAAAGCATGATTGTCTGTGAAGCCCGGATATCCGGAAAGCGCATCACACCGCGGCTGACAAGATAAATATTGATTGCATACGCCAGGGCAGCGGCGAATTCCGACTGCATCACAGCGTTGCACCAGCGAAGCAGGATCAGGCTGAAGTCTTCCCGGATGCCCAGACGCAGATAAATAAGAACGGATTCCAGACAGCATACGGTGATGACCAGCCAGATTAGGGCAGGCTGCTCGGAATGGGCGATGTTCATCAGCACAAGGATGGGCAGAGCAAACAGAATCAGCGCCACAGCCTTCCAGCCCCGAATACCTTTTTCATTGGACAGGATATATATGGTACAGATAATCCACTGTGCAATGCCCGTAAACTCAGACGGAAAAAAAGTGCTCATTCTTTCAGTCATCTACGGGTACCTCCCATATAATTCGTCAACGCTTCCATAAAGGGTTTATAGCGCAGGCGGGAAAACGCCAGTTCATGACCTGCCACAATCACAACATCCTTTTTCACCTGCTCCACATGGGCAAGATTTACCAGATAGCAGTTGTTGCACCGGCAGAATGGAGCGTTTTTCAGTTTCTCTTCAATGCTCTTCAGGGTATCATTGATATGGAAGGAGCCTTTTGTATAATACAGTCTGACGGCATGTCTTTCCGTTTCAATATAATAAATTTGTGAAATATCCACCTTAAACATCCCGTCCCCTGTGGTGACAGAAATATAATGTTCCGTGCGCTGGCGAAACAGTTCCCTGGCCCGGTCCAGCGTGCTGCGGAAGCTGATGCGGTTGATTGGCTTGAGAATGTAATCCATCGCGTAAACGCTGTAGCCCTGCACGGCATAAGCGGTCATGCTGGTGATGAAGGCGATCAGCACTTTATCATCTTTCTGCCGAACCTGCCTGGCCACGCTTATGCCATCCATGCCGGGCAACTGAATGTCAAGCAGCAGCAGATCATAGCCGCCTACGGAATAGTAATGATCCAGCATATCCGACCCGTTGTCAAAAACGTGCAGCTCGCACACTTCATTCAATTCATCAAAATAATTTTGGATTTCCTGACGAATCTGCGCCTGATGCAATCCATTGTCTTCCACAAGCGCGATTTTCATGCAATTCTCCTTTCGCGTTCTTATTTGTTTCATGAAGCGCATGAATGAACCGTTAGTGAAATTTTTTTCATTATATCAGAAACCACCGCGCATGTCAAACATGGAGCAGCGGAACAGGCGTTGAAAAACGCGGAACGCAATGCCCGGCTGCGCCTCCCGAAAGAAGCGCAGCCGATTCTCTTCATTATGTCTCCTGCTTGCCCAAGCCCATAAAGCCTGTGATGATCAAAAGCACAACGGCGGTCAGCGCCAAAATGCAAATGGTCAAAATGCGCGGCACCTGGCTGGGATCGCCAAACATGACGATGCCCTGATACCAGTCGGCAAAGGAACCGGCGGAGGAAACCGCCAGCTGCAGCATCCCGCAGCTGCAAAGTGCCGTATCAGCCACCAGCAGCAAATCGCTGCTGAAAAGGAAGGCGGCAATCCCCACCAGACAGCCCATGCCAAGTCCCAGCGCCACAAGCGTATCAATGCCTCCGGCGCCCGGAGCCCAGACAAGGTAATTGACAGCGGAAACCAGCTGAAGCAGGATGGAGACAATCAGAACATACACCCCAGCTTTTCTGTTGGTCAACAAGCTTTTCATTTCTTTTCCGCTCCCTTCTGCTTTTTGTAATAAGCAAGCTTAGCAGCCAGCATAGCCAGCACTGCCAGCCCCGTTACCACGGAAACGCCGATGGTCACGCCGCGCAGGGCAGGCTGCCACCAAGGAATGATCTTCACAATCCGGGTATTGTTGCCGATACCGTTCATCATGCTGCTGTTGGCGTCATTGTACAGAATATTCTTGGCGGCCCGGCGCAGCTGCTGGAGCATAAATCCATCGTTATTGCTTCTGATAGCCTGCACGATGGCGGCGCTGGACTGATGCTGGGTATCCAGGCAGAAAGAATCCGTACCGGCAGCCATCATGGCTTCAAATGCGGTCTTGTAGCCCGTGGTCACCGCGCCGATAGCGTCTGTTTCGATATGGCCCACATAGCCCCATTCACCGCGCACCACATCGGTATTCAGCGCCTTGCTCAGGGAGCAGCCAGTGAAGCCCAGGCGATTGAAGGCCTGCATCAGGGAATGGGCCTTGCCGTTCACCACGCCGCCCTCCAGTCCGCGCAGCGCGCCTTCGCGGAACGCCTGCTCGTTGAAGAAGTTCACCACGCCTTGACGGTTATTCTCCTGATCGTTGCCAGTCAAATGCTTGGGACCGGCGTGCACGCCCTTTTCCTCGATTGCGGACACGATATGGGAGGCCGCCAGATAATTCAGGTTGGCATCCTCGGAAAAGTATTCAAAGCTGCGGCCGCCAAAGGGGGTGCGGTGCAGGTTGCAGCCGGGACCCCAGATTTCCACCAGGCCCATGAACAAACCTTCTTCACCCAGCAACGCGCCGCGCTTATCCAGCAAGTCCTTGTTGAAGGCGGCGGTCAGCAGGCTTTCATTGGGGTAGGACGTGGTTTTCAAACCCTTCCCCAGTTCAGCGGAATAGTTATCGGTATAACCGCCGATGCCGTCCGGGCCATCCCCCGCGGGGGTAGCGGGCTTACCAACGGAATCAACGGCTTCCGTGCCAAAGTTGTTGGCAATCAATGCAGCCATTTCTTCAATGGTCATCTGGCTGATGAAGGTTTCCCACAGGTCGTCGTTGTAATCCAGCCCCTTCATGGTAATCAGCATGATGCCCTGCTGGTCGCCCTGGGGAATGGAATCCACGGCGGGAGCATTGTCGGGCTTTTCATAAATCTTGCCATCCAGGATTCGAATCATTTCATCGTTCAGGGTCAGGCCCGCCACAGGCTGAACGGGATAGGTCCCCTGCCAGTCACTTCGGGACAGATAGGTGACCAAATCGGGATACCAGTAATTCACGTCCGCGTCCTCAAACTGATTGGTCACCCTCGCGCCAGTGGCGGAATAGCGGTAGGTTTCATCGTCAAAGCTGCCGGTGAAGTGGAAAGCCTTGGCCGCCGTGCCTTCCGTGGGATTGCCCTGCACATCTACCATACCGGTGGCACCCTTGGCGGCCAGTACGTTGTTCAGGGCGTCGTGCGCATCATCGCCGATAGCGATGTAATAATCGCCTTCGCTGAGGATATAGCCCTTTGCGTTTGTATAATCATAGCTGGCCAGCAGATACTTGTCGCATACGATTGTCAGCGTTTCGGAAGCGCCGGGCTGCAGCAGGGCAGTCTTGCCGTAATCCAAAAGCTGGATGGAGGATTTTTCTACCTTGTTTTTCTGCTCATATTCGCCATAGGGCGTTTGGGCATACACCTGCACCACGCTCTTGCCGGGCACGCTGCCGGTGTTCGTAACGGTAACTGTCACCGTCACAGTTTTATCTTCCACCGTCACGCTGTCCAGATTCTGATCGAAGGTGGTATAGCTCAGGCCATAACCGAAGGGATAGGAAACCTCCTTGGCATAGTCCCATGCACCGCCATCAATGGATCCTGCGGAACCGGTGGCGTTGAACCGCCCCAGCACCTGGTCCTCATACCGGGTTTCGTAATACTTATAACCGATATAGATTCCCTCGGTCTGCACGGTGTAATAGGAAATTTCGGAAGCGTTGGAGGAGGATTTCTGCAGCGCTTCTGTCAGGTTGGCCCATTGCTGGTTGTTGAAGGTATTATTGACCACGGCTGGGGCGGACAGGGAACTGACCGCATAGGTGTCCACCAGCTTGCCGGAGGGATTGGCGTTGCCAATCAGGATGTTCGCCACGCCGATGAAGCCTTTTTCACCCGGACAGCCAATCCACAGCACAGCGTCCACGTCGTACTCCTCGACCCAGTTTACCTCCATGGGGTTGCCTGTATTAAGCAGCACAACGGTTTTCTTGAACGAGCCGGAATCCCGAATCATGGCCAGCAAATCTTTTTCATCCTGGCTCAGCGCCAGCTGACTGATGCCTTCCGTGGGGGTTTGGGTGTAGAGCTCTACGCCTTCGCCGCCCTCCCGGGCCAGCATCACGATAGCTACATCGTTAAAGCCGGTTGCCCAGGAGGATTTCACATCGTCAGTGTAGAAACTGATGGGTTCCTCACCCAGCGACCATAATGCGGACGGATCGGCGTTTTCCGCAAAGAACGTGCCTGCGCCGGTTTTTCTCTCGGTCTTGCTTTGGCGGTATGCGTTGTACAGCTTGGGGTTCACCTTGAATTTCAGGGTGCCCAGCGCCTTATACAGGTCAACGCCCGTTTTAGTGGAATAGGCGCGGGAACCAGCAGATTGATTGCGGTACAAGGGCTGCACGACTGCATGGCCAAACAGAGATATTTGCTCATCCTTGCTTAGCGGCAGAGCGTTGTCCTTATTGTAAAGCAATACGGTGCCTTCTTCCTGCTCCTGCACTGCCTCCGTATAGGTGTCTTCCTTGAGTACCTTAAGCGTTTTTGCGTTGATGTCGCCATAAGCGCTCTTATAATATATCGTATCCTCATCCTCGACACTTTCATCGTTGATGACTTTGCTGGTCTGCACGCCAAGCATGCCGTTGACAACGGTATCATAGCTCATGGCCAGGTTCGAGCCGAATATCACGAAGCACAGGATGAAAGCCATCAGACATGACAGCCCGGTTGTTATTCTCACCTTTCGCATACGCATGCTCCTTATCTTGATGGATCAGTCGTTCAGAAAGAAAACGGCGCCGGGGAGAAAGCCAATTTGCGAATGCAGGAATGGCTTGCAGCACCAGACGCCGCCGCTGTCATGAAGCACAGCGGAGAAGAAAGGAATTTGATCAGGTTTGAGAGAAAGGAGGATTCAAAAACGATCTATCGATTCCTTCGCTTCCCGCCGAGCGTCCATGCGCTTTCGGAGCGTTTCCCGCAGGTTGACGACGGCGTTCAGACGAACGGCCTGCCGCCGTCAAATTTGGCGGGGTGCCGGGTCAATCAGCCCGGCACGCCCTGCCAAGCGGAAGTTTCCTTGCAGGGAACCAATTGATGTAGCTGATTCATACTATTTCCAGTTGGAAATCGTATTATTCCAGAGGATTGGTGCCGACGATAGGCTCCACGTTGTACTTGGCCACGCGCTCGTCGTTGATCACACCGCTCCAGTTGAGGCCGAAGGTGAAATCGTAGGTGTTGCCGTCGGCGTCCACATAGCATTCCATATCCCGGGGCACGTCCTCGTACTGGGCTTCCACGGTTTCCATATCGAGGGGCTGCTGCATGGGCAGCAGGGCGGAGGGCTCATAGTTGCCGGCGATGATTTCAAAGAGGATCTCGTCGCGGGCGGAGTGGGTGCGGCCGCCGCCGAAGGATACCAGGATCGCGTCCGCGGAGGGTTCGATTTCGGACCACACCATGGAACTGTTGAGGTTCATCACCAGCACCAGGGGAACATCGCCGGTGAGCTCGTCGATTTCCAGTACGAAGTCCAGATCCGCCTCGTTGCTGACGGTGCCGGTCTTGCCGAAGTAAGAGCGGTTTTCCTTTACATAATCGTACTCAGTGCCGTAGACGCCCTCGAAGGCTTCCAGCGTAATCTGGCCGCCGATGGACTCGAAGCGGACGTACATGTTATCGGCGGTGTAAGGACGATACTGCAGGGAACGGGGAATGTACTCGTAGTCAGCGGGTACCTTCATGTTTTCGTCATAGCCGGTGGTGGGAGCGTTGCTCTTGGGGCTGGCGACGCGTACGATCACCAGATCGGCCTTCGCGATGTCCTCGGCGGAAGCGCGGATTACGTCCCCGGGCAGATAGGTGTTTCCTTCACCGCTGGGCGTTCCAACTGTGTCAGTGATCACGTTGAAGTACTGAGAGGCCACGGCAATATCCATTGAAGGAGCGAAGGAAGCGGGGGCGGTGCCGCGGCGGCTCGTGGTTGCGGGAGAGTACTTGTAGGGAATATAAACGGTCAACTTTTCATCGCCCGCAGGCTTGATCACGCTGTTGTCAGTATTCTTGAGCATCACGATGGACTTGAGCAGCGCTTCGCGAGCCATGGCGGTATGTTCTTCGTTATTGGGCACGGAAGCGGCAACCGCTTCGGAAACGTAGGGGTTATCCACGACGCCCACGTTGAACAGGGTGTCCAGAATGTGGCGGGTACTGTCGAAAATGATCTGGTCAGCAGCTTCCTTTCCCAGGCGTTCCACACCATAGTTGTAGGCTTCCACAGCAACGGCAATATCTTCTTCATATTTGCCGCCCATATTGCCCCAGGCGTCGATGCCGGCTTCCAGTTCCAGCCAAAGGCGCTGCGGAACGGTGTATTCTTCCATGCCGAAGCACTTATCAACGTGGGTGTTGAAGTCCGTCAGGATGTAGCCGTCCCAGCCGTTGGCAGCGCGCCACAGGCCGTTGATCTTTTCGGCGTTGTAGCTGGTTGAAACGCGCTCGCCCAGGACGGAGTCGCCGTTTTCATCCACGCCGATGGAGAAACTGGTCATTGCGGAGGACACCATGCCAGTCTTGCCGGGCAGATCCTGCGCCGCGAAGTAAGGCAAGATGCTGGTATAGAACTGGCCGCCGGGATACACGGCGTAAGCTCCGTCCAGCGTATGGGCTTCACGGCCGCCCTCGCCGGCGCCCTCGCTCATGATGTGCTTCACCTGGATATTGACGGAGTCCTTGCCCCAGCCCAGGTCGTTGCCGTCATCGTCGTAGGTGGACTGCCAGGCGTTGATCATAGCGCGGGTCATGTCGATAGAAAGCTGAGGATCCTCGCCAAAGGTCATGTCGTTGCGGGACCAGCGGGGTTCAGTCGCCAGGTCAACCTGGGGGCCGACGTTCATGGTCAGGTTCATGGAATGCCATTCCTTGGACAAGGTACGGCCATATTCATGGGCCAATTCCGGATCGAAGGTGGCGGCCAGCGCCAGGTTGCCGGGCCAGTCGGTCACGCCGTTGCCTTCCAGCGGGTCGGCAATGAAGGTGGCAGGGATAGCAACCACGTCGGTATTTGCTTCGATGTGCTTCTGAATCTCGTTGTTCCAGGTGGTAATCAATTCAGCGCCTACGGAGCTGAAACGGATGTGGCGATAACCCAGATCCAGCGCAGTCTTGGTGGTATCCGCCAGGGTTTTAGCAGGAGTGCCGACGCTAAAGGGGTTCATTTTCAAGCCCAACTGGAATTCCAGACTCAGGCCGCCGTTCGTGACCAGGTCGCGGGAGCGTTCTTTGTAGTCCACACGCCAGTCTTCAAACACGTCCAGTTCGCCGTCACGATCAAGATCCTTGAAGGCGTAACCATCCACTTCAATCAGATCCACGCCGCCGCCCTTGGTGTAACTCAGGGTTGCGCCGCCTTCATTTTCAACCAGTGTCCAGCCTTCCGGCTGCAGTGTTTCGGTATACTTCTTGCCGCTTTCGCCCATGGCAAAGCTGGGCAACATCACAACCATCATCACGGCTGTGATGATCACGCTGACTACCCGCTTCGTGTTGATCTTCATCAATGATACCTCCATTGTTTTCTTTCCGGTGTGTGAACAAACAAGCAGATTATTCTCGGGGAACTTCGAGCTCTCAATCCTCCGCCAGGGTGCACCTCCTATAGCGGCAATTGGAAATCCCCCGATATCTGATTTTATTATAACCACAGAAAGAAGCAATGGATTGTTCTTCGACCAAACTGTCGTTTTTCGCTACCAAATTGAAAATATGTGCTTTTTTCCACCGTTTATTGCATGTATTTTGAATATACCAAGGGATTCATGTGCAACCTCCGCTTTTCATTACAACGGCGACAGATATAAATAAGCATGCTCCGCTTTCGATAAATCAATGTTTGCTGCCATGTCGTTTTATCTAGTCCCCTTCGCCAACGTCGGAATTTGTTAGACAAAAATGCGTATATGATCATAACAGAGTGGAAGTAAAGCGGAAAGTCAACCGCAATGCCAACTTCAACACCATTCATCCTGACCGCATCATTCCTGACTGGAATGAGCAGACGCCAGAGCAGAAAAGGCGCGAGCAGATGTCGCAGTTGAATCAGGAAATCGTATTACGCATGATCTCGTGAGCGTTCCCGATACTCCTGCGCGGTGCAGCCCATCCATTTCCGGAACCATCGGGCAAAATAGTTGGCGGTATTGAAGCCCGTCTGCTCCGCAATAGAGGCGATGGACTGGTCGGTTTCGCTGAGGAGGCTGCACGCCTTCTTCAGCCGGGACTGTGCAATGCTGTCGCTGAACGACACGCTGCTGCATTCACGGTACACACGCGAAATGTAGGTGGGATGGAAATGCAGCGCGTCCGCAATCGCGGTGAGCGACAAATCGCCGCTTAGATGCTCGGCTATATACTGGTCAATCTGCCGCACAATGTGTCGCTGACGGTGCATTTGCTTTTTGGAGCGTGCATTGAATACCTCCTGCGCCAGATGGTTCAGCTTGCGCTGTAGCTCGCTGAGCGGCGTTCCGGGCTTAATCACCAGCCTTTCCAGCGCGGGCGACGCAATGTCGCCCGTCAGGAAGGCGCCGCTGCAATCGCGCATGAACTGCGCCAGCGCCTCGTAAAGCTCATCGGTGCTTCGCTTATCGCTGGTATCTGCCAGAAGCTGAAAAAAACGCGGGGTTTCTTCAGCAAAGAGATCCTCCTGACCGGTAAGCAGGTATTCCTTCATGCGGATAAGGCTTGCCTGTCCGTCGCTGACGGATACAAGCGGCATCGAGGACGTTGGCTGCGCCTGCGTCGCGTGCAGCGTGACCAGTTCGCCGGACGCGGGGCTGACCTGATTGATCAGCTCCAGCATCTGCGCCGCTCCCTTCCCCAATGCCTTCCATTCTGTTTCGCAGTCCATCAGGCAGACCGTCAGCTGCTGTCCCTGCTGCTCGATCATCCGCTGCGCATTCTCCAGGTGTCCCTCCAGCAGCGCGCTGTCCTCCTCCGAGGGCTGAAACACAATGGAGAAGCAGCGGGCATTCATGTCGGTCAGCAGCATCGGCAAATGGGGGCGCATCAGCTCCTCAATCAGGTTCATCGACTGATGCAGAAGCTCGGGGCGCATGGCTGCGCCGAACATGCCATATCCCATACGCACCGGTCGATGTGCGTCAAAGGGAAAACCGCTGTTCTTGATGGCGGCAAGCAGCGATTCCTCTTGCAGCTGTCCGCCGTGCATGGCATGGAACACCAGCTGCCGCAGCTGCCTTGCATATTCGCTCGCCACCGCCGCCTGCCGCATCAGCCTCGCGCTTTCCTCCTGCAGGTTCTCTACCGCTCTTTCCACCGTGCTGATAAGCACTTGGTCGCCTTCGCTTTTGAGTACATACGCAAACGCACGCTGCTTCAGCGCTCGACGCGCATAATCAAAATCGGAATAGCCGGTCAGGTAGATAACGCGTGTCATCGGCCAGCGTTCGCGCACCATGCGGTGAAGCTCCAGCCCCGACGCTCCGGGCATTTCAATATCGGTCAGCAGAATATCCACGCGGTTGCGGTTCAGCACGGCGCACGCCTCGTCGCAGCTGTAGCAGCGGCGAACCTCCAGCCTGTCCTGAAACACCTCCTGAAGCATATGGTACAATCCGTCGGCAATGATAACCTCGTCATCGACAATAAGAAGCGATTCCACGCCGCCTCACCTCCCTGTCCTCGGGAATAGGATTGTCACAGACAATCCGTCCGCAAAGCTTTCCAGTTTCAGCTCATAATGATCACCGTAGAGCAGCTCCATGCGGCGATACAGGTTATACAGCGCGCTGCCCTCCGCCAGTTCTCCGGCGCGCATTCGCTCGTCCAGGCGGCGCACGTTCTCCGCATCCATCGTTCCGCCGTTATCATATACCGTTACGCCGAAGCGATCCTGCTCCATGATAAAGCTGACCTCCACCACGCCGCCGCTTTGCTTGTTCTTCACGCCATGCACAAAGGCATTCTCCACCACCGGCTGAAGAATCAGCGGCGGTATGTTTTCCTGCGCGATTTCCTCCGGCAGCTCGTTCATATGCACGCGCACCCGCGGAGAAAAACGCATCCCTTGAATTTCCAGGTACTGCCGGATATGGTTCACCTCATCGCGCAGGGGAACGTCATGCTCCGGAATGGTCGTGATGTAGCGGTAATAGCGGCTCAGATTCAGGCTCAGCCGCGCAATGTCTTCGTTGCCGTCCTGCTGCGCCATGCGGTAGACCATAAAGAGCGTGTTGTAAAAGAAATGCGGATTGATTTGCATTTGCAGCTGCCGAATCTCCGCCTGCTGTGCGCGCAGCCGTTCCTCATAAACCTGCGCCTTGAGGCTTTCCAGATTCTCCATCATGGAGTTAAACTGGGCGTAGAGGTCGTCAAAGCCCGCATCCGAGCGTTCAATATGGAAATGTCCCGTTTCGCCCGCCTGACGCAGGGAATCGGCAATGGTGTCCAGCGGCTGAAGGATATATCGCCGGAAATAGGTAATATAAATAACCAGCAGCACCAGCGCCAGCGCGGTCAGCAGGCAGACCCACATACGATGGCGCATCAGCGGCTGCAATTCATCCGCTATCGTGCCGACACAGCGAAGCGTAAGATGCAGCAGCGGTATTTCCGCCTCTGCGGAAAAAGTGCTTTCCCCCTGCACGCCCAAAAGGCTGCTGCCCTCCTTTCCGGCGGACAGCAACCCATTTTTCGTTCCGGCACTGAAAAACACCGTGCCTTCCGGCGTATACAGCGTCATGTCCAGCGCGTTTTCGCTGGCCAACAGGCGCATTCGCCGTTCGAGACGTTCCGGCGATATGCAGACAGAAATGAGGAACATCGGCTCGCCCCGCGTTACAGAGCTGCAAAGCATGTACAGATTGTCCCCATGCTCTGCGATGCGCAGCAGCTTTCCGTCCACCAATTGCCGGAAAGTCGCGTATTCGCTCCGATCCATCGTATCATAGATGGATTTTTCCGTCGAGATAACGCGGTTGATCTGCGGCAGCAGGATCTTTGCGTTTTCCAGCAAATCACACGAGCGCTTCATGCGGAGCAGCTTATCAGACAGACCGCTAATGCTGGCGATGCGCTGATAGTCGCTGAGCCGCGGATAGGCGATGACATACCGCAGCAGCTCCTTATCCGCCGCAAGCTCCTGACACTGGGTAATCAGATTTCCGACCTCCAGATTGATTTGCGACGCAATATAGCTGCATTCCCGTTCGCTAAGCGCCTCCATGTTCCCATGAAGGGTCTGCAATCCCATATGGTTCAGGTAAAGCCCGATGGCATAGAACACCAGCACCACGGCGACCGTGATGGCCAGCAGGCGGATGAACCCACGGCGATTTAGACCCAGCGGCTGTTTATGCATGCGCAATTATCCCTTCACAGACCCCAGCACCATGCCCTTGACGAAGTAGCGCTGCAAGAAAGGATACAGCACCAGCATCGGGAAGCATGCTACAAAAATCATGGCGCATTTCACGGTTTTGTCGGATACCAAGGCAAGCGCCTCCCAGTCGCCGGCGCCCATCTGCGTGAGCTTCTGGTCAATGACGATGGTTCGCATGTAGCTCTGCAAAGGATATTGCTCCGGACCTCTGCTGTAGATGATGCCGTTGAACCATTCGTTCCAGTGATACACAGTGGAGTACAGGGCGACGGTGGCGAGCGCCGCCTTGGAGGTGGGCACAAAGATCTGCCACAGAATGCGCCACTGGCTGGCGCCGTCCATGATGGCGGCCTCCTCCAGCTCTCGGGGCGTCTGACGGAAGAAATTCAGCAGCAGAATAATGTTGTACACAGGGACAGCGCCGGGAATCACCAGCGACCAGAAGGTTCCCTTGAGTCCAGTAAGGTTAATGACCATGTACAGCGGAATCATGCCGCCGGAAACCAGCATGGTAATGAAGAAATACCATGCATACGCCGTGCGGGCGCGGAACTGGTTTCTTTCCTTGCTCAGCGGATAGGCGCAAATGATGCAGAAAAACATGTTCAGGCTCACGCCGACCAGCACACGCTTGAGCGAAACAAGCATCGCCGTCCAGAAGGGAGCGCGGTTGATGACATACTTATAGCTTTCCAGCGTGAACTTCACCGGCCACAGCGCAACCAGTCCGCCGGAGGCAGAGGACTTATCTGACAGGGAGATGGCGAATACGTGAATCAGCGGAATCAGGCAAGACGCGGCCAGCAAACCGATTACCAGGGCGTTGACCACAACGAATACCCGGGCTCCGAAGCTCTTTGACTTAACCATACCACGCGCCTCCTCATCAGAAAACTCTGTAATCTGCGAACTTGTAGGCACACAGATAGCTTACAGAGATAAAGAGTGTCGATACAACGGATTTGAACATGCTCACAGCGGCGGACTGTCCCCACAGACCGTTCTTAAAGCTCAGGCGATAAATGAACGTATCCAGAATATCGCCGGTGGGATAAACAGCCTCGCTGTACATGTTATAAACCTGATCAAAACCAGCATTGAGCACGTTGCCAAGGCTCAGCACCATCATCAGCACGATAATCATGCGCATATTGGGCAAGGTGACATGCATGATCCGCTGAAAGCGGTTGGCGCCGTCAATGGTCGCGGCTTCATACTGGGTGGGATCAATGTTGGTAATGGCAGCCAGATACACAATCGTACCAAAGCCAAATTCCTTCCATACGTCGGTAAACACCAGCGTAAATCGGAACCATTTGTTGCTGCCAAGGAAGAAAATCGGTTCAGCGCCGAATAGCCCCAGGAAGCGATTGACAAGACCGCCATTGGGCGACAGCAGGTCAATCATAATACCCGCTAGAATAATCCAGCTCAGGAAGTGGGGCAGATAAATCAAGGTTTGCGAGATGCGCCGGAAGGCATTGCTTCGAATCTCATTGAGCAAAATGGACACGATGACAGGCACGAGCAGATGCAGTGCCATTTTCCACGCCGAGATGATGATCGTGTTGCGGAGCGCAGGCATCGTCTGGGGATTTCGCAGCAGCATTTGGAAGTTCCTCATGCCGACAAATTTCTGAGGACCAAACAGTCCCTTCGCCGGAATAAAGTTCTCAAATGCGATCTTCAGCCCAATCATGGGAAGGTACATATAGATGAAGACAAGAATAACGCCGGGCAGCAGCATTAGATGAAAAGGCAGCTCGCGCCACAAGCGTTTTCTTCTCCGAACGCGCTTCAAGTTGACGTAATTTTTGCTTACAATGCTTTTTTCCACAGTCGTCGCCCCCTGCTGGAATTGATTTGAAAGCGGGGGCTGATGTTGTCACCAGCCCCCGTTAGTCAATCGATCAGATCACTTCAAGGAAGCATACCATGCGTTGACTTCTTCAGTAATCGCGTCGCCGCCGTTGGCGTAGAAGTTTTCCACAAACCGGTCGAAAGCGTCAATGGTTTCCTCGCCGGTGATGATCTTCACGAAGGTTTCGTTCTGCAGGTCCTTGAGGTAGCTCATGTACAGGGTCATGCTTTCGGTGGGTGCGCCAACGAACATCATGTCCTGCGTCAGATTGTTTTCCTTGTAGTAGTTCAGCACGCCGTAAGCGCCTTCCGCACCGTAGATGCGCTCCCAGCCCCACAGGGCGAAGCCTTCCTCGGAGCCGGATTCAAACGCCTGAAGCTTCTGAAGGATGGAGTAGCCTTCACCGGTGACCTGAGAGAAATCGCCGGACTGACGCGCCGCTTCCAGATCGAGGAAAGCTTTCAGGTTCTTGTCAGGCTTGGTGGGGGTCACAGGGGACAGCTTCCAGATGGATTCGGAATCCAGGGGCGCGTAGTACACGCCGTTCTCGTTGTTGGGGCCCCAGCACTTGTCGATGAAGAGGTTGTACATCTTCACAACGGCTTCGGGATGCTCGCAGTCCTTGCGAACCACGGTCCAAGCGGTAGTGCCGACGTCCGTCTGCGCCTTCGCCTTGTGGTCGGTAGCCGTTACGATGGGGAACGCCTGCCACTGTCCTTCGGGCTCAAGGTTCTTGCTGTTCTGCAGGGGGTAAATAGAGTTCCACTGTGCGCCAAACATGATGCCGCACTTGCCGGAAGTGGTCGCTTCCGCCACCTTGCCGTCGTCCTTAACGGCAAATTCAGGATCCAGCAGACCGTCCACATACATCTGATGCAGCGTCGCCAGCGCGTCCTTGGTACCGGGCAGCGTAGAGCCATACACCAGCTTGCCCGTGCCGTCGTCCACCCAGATTTCGGGATAGGAATCGAACGCATTGAAGAAGCCCTTCAGCGTGAACAGCTGATCCCAAGGCGTCTTGGACACGGCCATGCCGATGGTGTCGTTCACGCCGTTGCCGTCGAAGTCAGCCTCAGCGAAGGCCTTCGCCGTAGCAATCAGCTCGTCCATGGTGGTGGGAACGGGCAGGTTCAGCTTTTCCAGCCAGTCCGTGCGAATCCACATCAGGTCGGCAATCATCAGCGTTGCGTCTACCACGGGCAGCGCGTAAAGCTGACCGTCGAAGGTGACCGCGTCAAAGGGAGAAGTGCCGGTTTCCAGCATGACGCGCTTGGTCTGCTCGGTTGCGTACTCGTTGTAGATTTCGTCGAGCGGCATAATCAGACCCGCCTCATACAGCTGCTTGGCTTGCAGAGCGGTCACGTTCACGAACTCCGGAATGGCGCCGACGGCCAGCTCCGCAGCCAGCTTCTGGTTGTATTCGTCGCCGCTCTTCACGATCCAGTCGTATTCCACGTTGATGTTCAGCTCGTCGCGGAACAGATCGCACCAGAGGTTGTCGGTCATGGTCTTGTCAGGATGCTGCGAGAAGTAGTTCGCGTCGAGCGTGTCGTCCGTGGAACGAACGAAATGCACCGTCACGGGTTCATCATATTTCTGTTCGTTCGCCAGCGCGCTGGTGCAGAGCATCATGAGCGCCATCAGCAGAGATACGACGGAGAGGAATTTCTTCATAGGGAAGCCTCCTTTGCAATTGTTGAACCGAATTCCTATCGGTTCTGTTAATAATAGTATAGCACAAATTTTCACCAGAAACAATGGAATATCTTTGACACAATAGCACAAATGAACACAAAATGATATATTCGTGCAAAGGGCGTTTTTGTTTTTTTCTTTTCTTTACTTCACCAGTTGCGACATTCTTTCATTATTTCGCGCAAAACGTCCGCGTCACACCGAACCTGCGCAAAAAAGGCGGCGAACGACGTCGCGCAAGCAAAAAGCAATTCTATTATAGCAAAACGCCCTGCGAAAAGAAAGTCCCGCGCCGAAGAGCAATATCAAGTAAGTATTCTTCCCCTTGGAAAATGGCGCATGCATAGCCATCATGGAACTATACTTTCAATATTTGATTGCAAAAATGAAAGTTTCGCTGCTTTTTTTGCAATATACAGTCAGCCTGTATTCACTACCGCACCAGTTTACATCGACTGGCTACTCAGTCAGATTAACTTGTTGTTTTCCAAAGTTGAAGAATACTTTCCAGTAATTTCATCGTTTTTCGCATAGGAATGTCAAGTTCATTGCAATGCAACATGGAAAGTATAAGAGCAATTTTATTATTCCGGCAAATGCCAGTTTGAGGGCGTTGGCGCGAGAAATGCCAGTATTGGATTGCGACAACAGGGAATGACGCATATCGTGGAGAACATTTTCAAGAGTTGATAATCCTTGAATGCCCGTAGACATCGGCATTGGAGTACAACGTATTATGGTGAACACACGACCACGGTGAATGGCAATGGGCGTGACCCCGGCATGAAGGACGTATTAGCAGTAGGACGAGTGGCTGGAATGCCGACAAAAGTATGCAAACAGATTGCAGAGGAAATTCGGGAGAAAACGGAAGGACTGGAGCGAAAGTATCGTGAGGTGCGGTCATGAAGAACAGAGTAGGATGTACCGTCAATGGCAAAAAAAATATATCTTTTTTCATAGCCAATGCTGATGATGGCGGAAAATCCAGAAGTCGCAACTTAAAAGCAGTTTCTTTCGTCTTGATTAGCATTTTATACTATTTCCAGATGAGAATGCGCTAATATGCGCCGCGAATTTTTCGTTCTGGCTAACGGGAGTGAAATGCAGCGTAGCAGCGCTACGCTAAATGGAACGACCG
>OLOW01001026.1_pt1 | contig 19411 bp, 16 predicted proteins | sample 1672801 | NCBI WGS metagenome assembly OLOW01 (sample SAMEA3136725, study PRJEB25190) | human gut metagenome | biome: human gut; feature: human-associated habitat; material: faeces | place: Austria | collected 2013 | reverse complement strand
GTATCCTGCACCGCCTGTTACTAAAATTGCCATGATATTTTCCTCCTTGTTTGCTGCAAAGCGCCCTTAATGCAGCCTCAGCTGTTAAATAGGAAATGTATTTACAATCGCCCTTTGCATTTGTTGATTGTATCCATGCAGGCATTTTCGCACCTGCGTGATTAGCATACCACTATTTATATTTTTGCACAATAGCTTTCATCTGAGATAATTTCTGTTCCATGTCCCACACAAGCTTAAACTGAGTTCTTGCACGGTCCAGATTCTGGTTTTCACGATGAATACGGAAATAGTGGTCTCCCTCCAGATGATCCGCAAGGAAACGCATTCCACATTCAAAGGTCATAAGGATAGCGCCCATTGGAAGCATCTCCACCTCCAGATCTGTAAGTGCGCCTCCGCAGCCCTCCATAAATCCCTTTACAAACACTTCAAAAAGGTGAAGGTCACAGGAAACCTTGGAGATATCCTGTTCATCCTCTGCTGCCGTGCTTGCCCCGAAGCGGATGGAATCTCCGAAATCGTTCAGGGAAAGTCCAGGCATAACAGTATCCAGGTCAATGACACAGATTCCCTTTCTTGTGGCATTGTCGATCATGATATTATTTAGCTTGGTATCATTATGTGTTACACGAAGAGGCAGCTTGCCAGCCTCCTGCAGATCTACCAGAGTATGCGCCAGCTGCTCTCTTTCCAGAACGAACTGAATCTCTTTTTGCACATCACCAGCCCGTCCACTGGCATCTTTTGCCACAGCTTTTTTAAAATCTGCAAAACGCTTCACTGTATTATGGAAATTGGGAATAGTCTCATGTAAGGTCTCTGCCGGATAATCAGAAAGAAGACGCTGGAAATTTCCAAAAGCCAAGGCACTCTGATAAAAATCCTCATCACTCTCTACCTGGTCAAAACAGGTGGCATCCTCAATAAACAGGTACGCTCTCCAGTACTCCCCTTCTTTGTCCACAAAATAAGGTGCTCCAGTGCGGTCATTGACAATATTTAAAGTCTCCCGCTCTACATCTCCACCATTTTCCTGGATTTTCTTTCTCAACCAGGAGGTAACACCGCTGATATTTTCCATCAAACCTGCCGGATCCTGGAAAATCTGCCTGTTCATTTTCTGCAGGATATATCTTTTGGTGCCATTTCCTGAAGTTACAACCAGACGATAGGTCTCATTAATATGCCCGTTTCCATAAATCCCCACTTCTTCCAGTTCACCGTCAAAATCAAAATTATCAATTACTTTCATCAGTTCCTGACGGCTCGCATCCTTTGCTTTTCCCACGAATCAATCCTCCCACAGCTTCTCAGGATAAATTCCTTCGTCCTTCATTTTCTGAACAGCAGCCATAACTACCGGCTTATCTTCTTTATAAGTAACCCCATACCATTTGTCCATGGATTTCAGCACCTTGACAACGGCTTTCTTCTCGCTTAGAAGCTCGTCTACTACAAATGGAAGGAAATACTCGCATTTAAGAGGATTCTTTTTAATATTCTGCTCCAGGAACAACGGAAATCTGTCTTTGAGTTCCTTCAGGATACTTGCAGAAAATCCCCACATATTCATGGACACCGTAGCATCCATCGGAAGCTCTACCCAGGTTTTGCCCTCATCTTCTGTATAGGCAGCCCCGCCGTTTCTCTTCTCAATATGAGTACGCTCATTGATATCCATCAGATACCCATCTTCATCTGTTACACAGACACCTCTTGCCACATGGCCGTTATCTGTCAAGGTATTCTCCAGCTTATAGCCTACCATCACATACTGGTAAACACCATCCTTATCCTGATTTTCTGTAAGGAAATCATAAGCCATTTTAAATGCATGACGTCCATAATAATCATCTGCATTGATCACAGCGAAAGGACCATCGATCACATCCAGACAGCTCATGATCGCATGGCCGGTTCCCCATGGTTTCACACGTCCCTCTGGCACTTCATAGCCCTCCGGCAGATTGTGAAGATCCTGGAATACAAATTCTACCTGAGCGTGTCTGCTCATGCGGTCACCAATTGCTGCACAAAAATCCGCTTCGTTCTCTTTCTTTATAATAAATACGATTTTCTCAAATCCTGCCTGAAGCGCATCATAGATAGAAAAGTCAATGATAATATCTCCCTCTTTATCTACAGGATCGATTTGCTTCAGACCGCCGTATCTGCTTCCCATACCTGCTGCCATAACCACTAATGCTGGCTTTTTCATAACTTATTTACCTCCTGCTTTTCTCCTTAAACCGGATATTTATGTAAATTAAATAATTGCCTGTAGCAAACTGTATGCAAACAAGGATCGCATACAGTTTGATGGTAACAGACAATCTGCATCTTGTCAATTTTTATCAATTATTTCACGAAATTTCCAGCAACGTTTCTTCTGCAGAACACAGGTATCATGCCTCCGTCCTCAGCAGTCCCAGACCATTTCCCAGCAGCTTCCCTTTCTGCAAATACTGTTTCGCTGCTTTCTGGAGAGATGTATTTTCAGAATATCTTTTGGGATTTTCTTCCAGTTTTCCAAAAATACGCCATTCAGCTTCCCGTTCATTAAAATCCGTCTCTATAATTTGAAATTCATTTTGAAATTGAAGAATATTGCTGCTCTCTGGCAAAATATCCTTAAGTCCGGGATACAAAAGCCAGGAATGACACAGATATGGCAACTCTTTTCCCCAGAAATCCATTCCCAGAATAAGAGATTCCTTCACCTGATCCAGCGTCAGCTTTTCCCCCTGTGGAATATGAATGCTGATCACCGTGTCTCCTTTTTTTACCGTTCTTTCCCCTGTCACAAATTCCCATGGAGAAACCATCTTTTCAAATTCCAGCCTGCCAAGCCGAAAGATCCTAAGCTCCAGATGGCGGAAAAACCAGTCATACTCGTTAATTCCGTATTCTCCATATTCCCGAAAACAATTTTCACACCATAAAGTCAGATCGTAAAAAGTATCTCGAAAAATTTCCCGTCCAGGTCCTCCCTTTACGTAAACCTCATAAGTTTCTGCCCCCATACGACAAAAATAATACAGAAACAGCAGCCGGTAATCCTTCTCCGAAAGTATTTTTTTATAAAATGCGTCTCTCTCCTTATAATACAAAAGTCTGTTTTCCAGATACACATCTTCTGCAACACGTCCTGAAGCTGCAAACGCCCTAATTTTTTCAGTAGCTTCCGGCAGCATCTGTATTTCATCTAAAAACTCATGTAATTTCACTTACAAAATCCTCTGAATTCTATCACCTGTTCTGTTTTTCTTGCCTCTTCTGCAGCCAGTGCCATAAGATGACTTTCCACTGAAACGGATGCGTCTGTTTTCCCCTTTTTTCCTTCTCCTATCATGCGGACAAAATCATGCATCATGCTCATATCACTTCCGTTATGCCCCTTTGCCGGAGTGTGCAGCTGTATCTTCTCCTGATTTCCACTTACAAAATCTGTAAGCTCTATGATACCCGCATCCATGTCTCCTTTGATTTCTCCTTTTGTTCCCATCAGACGAATCCGCCTTGCGCACTGATTGGTAAAAGCTGTCATAAGAAAAGATGCGGTCACCTGGTTTTCAAACTTTATATCAACTGTCTGATGATCCACAACGGTATTGTCGCAATGGAATACACATCTTCCATAAGGCCCCTTTTCCAAAGCCTCCAGCACATGTGGTGTGTCAGCCGGATCAGTCACTGCATAGACCAGACCATCCTCAATGGCCTTGGGGTGTTCCAGATAAAACCGCGGCGCATAAAAAGCGCATTCCTCCCTGTGGGGACATCCGTCCAGACAGTAGGCTGTGGCTCCTTCTGGTGCATTTTCCTCTCTGAAATAAGTCAATTTTCCAAAAGAACTGATGCTCTCACAACTGCTGTCCGCCAGCCACAGCATAATATCCATATCGTGGCAGCATTTTTGCAGGATCATTGGACTAGATTCTTCTGAATTTCGCCAGTTGCCTCTTACAAAGCTATGTGCGTGATGCCAATATCCCACCTCTTCCATATGCTGAATGGTCATCAGCCTGCCAATTCTGCCAGCTTCCAGTAATTCCTTTAACTTGGAAAAGAATGGCGAATATCGTAGCACGTGGCACACGGACAGGATCCGGTTATATTTCTTCGCCATTTCTCCCATTTTTATGATTTCTTCTTTATCAGGAGACATTGGCTTTTCACAAAGCACATGGTAACCTTTTTCCATTGCCATTACCACTGGCTCATAATGCATTTTGTCCTGTGTGCAGACCATTGCACAATCTGCCATTTTTTCTTTTTTAAGCAGTTCTTCGTAGCTTTCAAAGCACAGTTCTGCTGGAATATGATGCTTTGCTGCAAATAGTTCCCTTCGCTCTTTGTCCGGCTCTGCAACTGCTACTACCTGAAACTCATCCGGATGATCAAGTGCATACTGAGAATATACATAGCCTCCACGAAGCCCTGCTCCGATTAAAATACTGGTTACTTTTTTCATTTTGTCTCACTCCTGTCGCAAACGAATTTTCAAAACCGTATCTTTCTCATCTGGCAACGGATAAGTAAACACCGGATCCTCCCCAAATGACAAAAATGCCACTTCCGGATACAACACTGTATTCCAGGCTTCTCCTCTGTTTACCTCGCTTCCATCGGCAAGATAAGTAACCGAATCCAGCTTATCCGGCCCGATTCCATAAAGCGGCAATGCCCCCAGGGGTGTCTCATAAACATGGGCATAAATGATATTTCCTTTCTGAGTGTATCTTCCCCAGTCAGGCTTCTCCAACTGGGAAATTCCGCAGCTGTAAATACTCTCCCCGTTTTTCTCCATCCATTTTCCAACTTCCGTTAGGATCTGCATGCTCTCCTTTGGAATATTTCCCCTGGCATCCGGGCCTACGTTTAAGATCATATTTCCGCCCTTGCTTGCGCATTCCACCAGCTTACGCACAAGCATCTTGGGAGTCTTGTACTGATGGTCAAAATTGCAATATCCCCAATGGTTATTCATTGTGGCACAAAGTTCCCAGGGAATAGGCTCCCCTTTGTCATCGCACACACCCTTTGGCGGAATGATCTGCTCCGGACTTGCGAAATCCCCACTGTAGATCAAAGGTTGATCTGTTGTAATACTGCCATGGTTATCACCAGCCCCTTCCAGACGATTATCGATGATCACATCCGGCTGGTAACTGCGTACCATCTTTATCAGTTCTGTTGCCTTCCATTTTTCCCCGGTCATATCATCATAGGAAAAATCAAACCACAAAAGATCCAGCTTACCATAACCTGTCACCAGTTCTTTTACCTGTCCATGCATATATTCCAGATATCTGTCAAAATTGATTTTTTCATTTTTATAGGCCGGATTGTTTCTCATAGGATGCTGTCTGTCTCCATACTTCGGGAAATCTGGATGATGCCAGTCAATAATAGAGAAATACAGACCAACCTTCAGCCCTTCCTCACAGCATGCCTCCACAAATTCTTTTACCAGATCTCTTCCTGCTTTTGTGTTGGTAGCCTTGTAATCCGTCAGACCGGAATCAAACAGACAAAATCCGTCGTGATGCTTTGCTGTCAGAACTGCGTATTTCATGCCTGCCTTTTTTGCAAGACGCACCCATTTTTTCGGATCATAATCTACAGGATCAAACTGTTCAAAATACTTGTGGTATTCCTGAGTTGTCATCTCTTTTTCTGACATCATCCATTCCCCACATGCAGGAATAGAATATAAGCCCCAGTGAATAAACATACCAAATCTGGCATCCATAAACCATTTAGTTCGCTGTCTTATCTCTTCGTTCATACCTTTTTTCTCCTCCTTTTCTTCCTTTTCCCGGTCAGCCTTTTACTGCTCCGCCAGACAGTGCTTCAACAAAGAATCTGCTAAAAATACAGTACAACAGTACAGGCGGTAGAATAATGATCACCATAGCAGAAAAAAGTCCATTATAATTGGTGTTAAAAGCGGTGGTAAAAGTAGACAAAAGCGCCGGAACTGTCAGCTTTTCCCTTGTGATCAGCACAAGAGAGGCCCAGTAATACTCATTCCAGTTGTTCAAAAATGCAAGCACAGCTGCTGTCATAATTCCTGGACGTGCAATGGGAAAAATCACCTTTACCCAGGTCTGTACATAGCCACATCCGTCAATTCTTGCCGCCTCTTCCAGTTCTCTTGGGATATTGTCATAATAGTTTTTGATCACAAAAAAGCTCACTGCAATCCCACAGCAGGAATAGATCAGGATCAGGGCTGATCTGGTGTCATATAAATGCAGGCGGTTTACCAGATTGTATACCGGATAAGTAAGGGCTGTGGCTGGAATAAACATAGTTGAGTATAAAAGTATGTTTACCAGTGCCTTTCCTTTAAATTCCATTCGCGCTACCACGTAAGCAGACATAGAAATCATGATCACACTGATCACAACGGAAACACCTGCAACAAACAAGCTGTTTCCAAAATATCTCAGCACATGCAAGTCTTTAAATGTGGAAATATAACCATTCAGACAAATGGACTCCGGAAGCTGGAAGCCTGGTCTTGCCATAGGATCTTTTTTCAGGCTGGACAAGACCAGCCAGCCAAGTGGAAGCAGTGATACGATCAAAGCCCACACAAGACAGATGTAAGTCACGATCCTGGTTCCCACCGGCATGCTTTTTACCCCTTTTGCAGTGTTTGTTTTTTTCATACTTATCCCCTTTTCTTAAAAGAAATACTATACACAAAATTGATCACCAGAATGATCACCATTCCTGCCAGAATCTGGATCATCGCCACTGCGTTGGCACGTCCAAACTGGGTTCTGGGACTGGTGATGGCAAGCTCGCGGATAATGTAACTGATACTGTAGGTTCCTGCTGCTCCTTTTGTCAGGAAATAAACCTCGTTATAAAGAAGGAAGCCAGAGGTGGCAGCAAGAACGGATACCGTTTTTAAAGTTCCTTTGATCATAGGAATTGTAATATACCGGTCCTGTCTAAGACCACTTGCCCCATCCAGCATAGCTGCTTCTCTTACCTCTTCCGGCACTGCCATAATATTCCCCAGGATCATTAAGGTCGTAGTTCCTGTGAAGAAAATATAGGCACAGGTCATGGCTACAAAAGCAGGTCCTTTCAGAAGCAGAATATTATCCGTAAAATCTTTGTTAAAAAGACGAATGATCGGATTGATGATTCCATAAGAAGGGTTGTACAACTGTAAGAATACAATGCCCATTGCGGCAGTTGAGATCATATTCGGAATAATATAGATATTTCGTACAAATTTAACACCTTTTACTTTTCTGGACAATGCCAGAGCGATCAAAGTGGCAATTGGAATCTGTACCACTGCTCCTAGAATGGCCCAGGTAGTTGAATTTTTCAATGCTTCCCAGAAAAATGGATACTTGTTAAAAATATAATCATAGTTGTCCCACAGATTGCTCCAGCCGAAAAACTCCGGACTGGTAATATTGGTATAATCCCACTTACAAAAAGAGGTGACAAACACTGTAATAATGGGATACAGATAAAATACGCAAAATGCGATCAGAGTAGGCGCAAGAAACGCAATAATAAATCCTTTTCTTCGCATGCCCAACTTATTCTTTCTTTTTTTTGCAGCATTTTGATTTTCCAAATTCATACCTCCAAAAAGGGAAGGGATCACTCCCCTCCCTCTCCTATTTCACTTATAGTTTATGTTTATCACAGCTGTCTTCTTTAATCTCTGTGCTTTAAGCAACCAGTGCGATCAGCTCTGTCTGAAGTGCTGCAAATCTTGCATCAATATCTGTTCCGGATACTGCACACTCCATCAGTGCGTTGATAATGGCTTTGTCCACGTCTGAACCCCAGGTATAGTTCATATCTATCACTACAATGTCAGCTTCATTTACCTGTGAGCAAGCCTGTGCAAGTTTCTTGGTAGCTGCATCATCACTCTCTTCAGCAAGTGCATTTAAATCCACTGTTGTGTTGCACGGATTTGCCTGTACGCCTGTGAAGATTTTTTCCTGAACCTCTGCACTTGTCATATATTTAATAAACTCAAGTGCAAGCTCTGTTTTCTCATCACTCATATTATTTGCTACAGCAAGTCCGCCGCCGGCAGAAGCGATTGCAATATTTCCAGGGAATAAAGCGGGCTCAATGGCATCTGTTAAAGAAGCATCAATTCCACTTGCATTCCATACACCATTAAAAAGAACACCGGCCTTACCATTTGTATTGAATTCGGCCATAAGATTTCCATTGTCGTCCGTGGTGTGTTCAGAACCATTTGCCTGATCCAGCTTTGCAGCAGTCTTAAATGCAGCTGCAAATTCTTCTGAATTGATAGTGTCCTCTGTCAGTTCAGACTCCAGCATCTTCTTACCCTCGTCTGTAGAAGCCATAACTGTATTTACAATATAACTGGATCCCTGTCCTGCAATATATCCGTAAACATCCTCATCCAGACCACGGATTTTTTCCATTGCACCTCCAAAAGAATCCCAATCTGCAAATGCATCCTCAGTAATTCCGGCTTTTTCAAAAATATCAGAATTGTACCATAAACCACGACTCTCGATCTGGTCATGCACTGCATAAATATGACCATCTACATCATGCTGGGTATAATTAAGACCAACTGCATCCTGCAGGCCATTTTCATCGATATATGGTTTCAGATCGTATACCAGATTCTGGGAAAGCGCTGCCTGCGGAACTCCGCTGCCTCCTACGTCTACCATATCAGGGAAGGAACCGCCTGCAACCTGTGCGCTTACAATGTCATCTCTGTTCTCTACAGCAATTGGTTTGAAGGTAACCGGTCCATCTGCATGCTCATTTGCAAATTCATCATAAATATCCCTCATAACCTGCGCAGCTGCCCACTCGCTCTCATCCTGGTAGTATCCATGGTAAAATTCCAGAACATCATCAGCAGCATAAGCAGTAGTTCCAAATCCAACCAGCGCAGTAGCCCCCATTGCTGCTGTCAATAAAACGCTTACCATTTTTTTCTTCATTGCAAAAATCCTCCTTCATAAATTATATTTCTTTGCTTTAACTGCTTTTATTTTACCTTTGTTTTTGGTATTTTTGAATGAATCCAATTTGCAATTTGCAGATATTTATTGACATTTTCACAATAAAAATAAGGAAAATATTTACCTGACGGCAATATTTTCCTTGCTTTTATTTTCTTTATTCGTTTGTTTTTATTTCGCCCAGCTGCCGGGCAAAAATCTCTGGTGAAATTTTACCGGTAAACTCCCTGAAAATGTTTTCTGTGAAATAGGATTTTTGCCTGGAAGTCCATAGATTATCCGGAACTTCAATTTTATCCCCTGCATTTAACACCAGGGACGCAGCCTGAAATAGACGAGGCTTTTCTTCTTCATAAAAATCCAGAACTACCTGCTTATTTGCTGGAATCTGCTCGGTTTCCTTCAAAATCCGTGTCTGTACCTTCTTGCTTAACATATATGTCAAAAATCGAATGGAAGCCTCCTCTTTCTGTTCATTTCCGCTTTTTCCAAGCACATAGCCAAGGCAGGAGGATTCACAGGACAGATCCTTCCCGGATGTGGTTGGAAGCAGGGCATATTTGGCATTGATGTTCTCAGAAATCAGGGAAGCGCCCCATACGCCATTTACATATACTGCAAGCTTTCCTTCATTGAACAGTCTGGTCTCATCCAGGTAACTGTATTCTGCATTTTCAGAGGCAGAATATACATAAATCTCCTGCAACCGTTTCAGTGTCTCCTGGATTTTACTGGCATTGGTTCTGCCCTCTTCTGTGCAATTCTCCAAAAGCATATGATCCATAAAATACATATATCCTTCAGGAGATGTCTGAAGGGAAGCAATTTCATTGTTCTCACCTTCTGACCATTTCCTAATCTTGTAACACATCCCACGAAAACCGTCCCAGGTTCTGGGAATTTCCCTTACACCAGCTGCATTCAGAATATCCTCGTTATACCAGTAGCCCCCGCTTAAAGCCAAGACATCTGACACCGTAAACAGCTGTCCTTCTTCTGTGGTCCAATAGTTCAGATTCGTTTGGGAAATGTCCGAAGCAAATTCTTCATCTTCTTTCACATAAGGCATAATATCCAGCGCCATATCATTTTCCACGATAAAACTATAGGTTGTATTCTGTCCCATGCCGCTGAAAGTGATCACATCCGGCATATCCCCCACCATGATCATGTCCTCCACTTTCCGCAGCATTTCCTCTCTTGCAGGCATGGAGATCATCTGCACCTCAATGTCCGGATTTTCCTTTTGAAATCCATCGTAAATATCCCGCATGGCTACATGATCCTCACCGGTTCCGCCCCATGCATGAATCACGGTGATGGTTACAGGCTCTTTGTCCTCTTTCCCACAACTTCCAAGAACCAGACTCCAGGCCATGATAATCCCCAGGAAAAACACTCTATTTTTTTTCTTCATTTTGTTCCCTTTTCCTAAATTCTTTCGGTGATACTCCGGTTATCTTTTTAAACATTTTGGAGAAATAGCCGGCATCTTCCACTCCCACCGCTTCTGAAATCTCATAAGTCTTCATCTCTGTATTTTGCAGATATTCTTTCGCCTTTTCCACCCGTTTATTTAAAATCTCATCAAACAGATTCACACCTGTTTTATTCTTATAATAACGGCTAAGATAACTGCGGTTCACATGCAGGGTATCTGCAATGTCATCCAGCATGATCTTTTTACGGAAATTCTCTTCCAAATACTGTTCAATCTGATCAAGCAGGGATTCCGATTCCCCAGCCTTCCTATACTCCTGGATTTCAATCTCTTTTTTCAGTCTGGATAGATTTCCGATGGCTTTTTCTACTGCCTGGGGAAGTTCATCTATAATGGAAATCTTAAGTACATACTCACATACACTGTATTTAATGGCGCGTTTAGCATACTCGAAATCCGAATATGCGGTAAGGATGATCACCTGGGTTTCTGGACAGGTTTCGTTTATGTATTTGCACACTTCTAACCCATCCACACCAGGCATCTGTATATCTGTGATCACAATGTCCGGCATTTCTTCCCCGATTTTCTCCAATAGTTCCTGTCCGTCACTGACTACTTTTTCCAAAGAGCAGTCCATTTTTTCCCAGTTTATCAGTTTCTGCAAAGCCTCTCTGATGTATCCTTCATCATCGGCAGCTATCACTTTCCACATACTTTCCCCCTCTTTCAATCGGAACTGCAATTTCTATTTCCGTTCCTTTTCCCGGTTCGCTCCAGACCTGAAACTTGTAATGATCTCCATACAGAATCCGAAGCATTTTTTTTGTGTTTTCCCATCCCACATGGGTATGGGCAATTTTTCCTTCGTTTTCATCTGTCTTCGCCTGATTCTGCCCAATGCCTACTCCATCATCTTTTACCCAGATGTAAAGCATGTCTCTTTCATATAAAAGAACCTGCAGATTTCCTTTTTCACGCTTTGGTTCCAGACCATGTGAAACTGCATTTTCCACCAGAGGCTCAATAAGAAGACGGGGAATCAGATCCTCGCCAATTTTTTCATCCTCCATCTTCACTTCGTAAGACAGCTTATCCTGGTAGCGACTTTTCTGAAGATATAAATAAAACTGAACGATTTCCAGTTCCTCTTTTACCTTTATCTTGATTTCTTTTTCCCGGAATATCTTTCCCTGCATCAGCTTTGAAAACGCATTCAGTCCATCGTAAACTTCTTCGTTTCCTGCCATCTTCGCTTTCAGACTCAGCATTGCCAGTATGTTAAATTGAAAATGGGGATTCATCTGGGACTGGAGAAATTTCACCTGGGATCTGGCTGCCACAATCTCTTTTTCATAAACCTGAGTAATCAGATATTCGATCCTGTCTGCCATCTCATTAAACACAATCCCCATGTCATGAAATTCCTGAATAGAGGAATCTTCCATTCTGGCATTCAAATCCGTCTTACCAAAAGCCTGTATACTTTGGATCATCCTTGTAATCGGTTTGGTAAAACGGTAGCTTGTAGCATATGAAACCAGAAATGCAATTCCCAGTACCACAATAAGGCCTGCGAGAACAATAAAAAGAGTTGGTTTCAAAATAGAAAAAATATTTCCATACCCTACTGTGAGCACTGTCCTGATTCCAAATCCACAGGGATTTCCATAGCCGATCACCTTTGTACCGGTCAGGTCTTTTATTCCATTCCATGAGTTCTCAGTGGTCTGCAGCTTTTTCACTAGCTCCGGGGATCCTTCAGAAGCAAGCAGCTGATCATTTTTATCCAGAACTGCCCAGCCTTCATTCTGATATAACTGTACTGTTTCTAGAACTTTCGCTACCGCCCTCTGACTGATCTGCACGATTCCTGTTCCTTTTTCTTCCATGCTATCATCGTAGATTCGGAAAAAAATGTTCAATTCCTCTTCATCTGGCAAACAAACATACTGATCACTGGTATTTTTGAACTCCAGCTGCATATTTTCGTATTTTCGCTTCTGTTCTCTCTCATCTGCCAGGGTGGTAGCATAATAGTGTTCATAAATACAGTCATTCCCATTGTTAAACAAATAAATTCCGGTAACAAAGGGAATCTGCCGTTCTACCATATTCCGCTCTGAAAAGAGTTCCATACTGTAAGAAAGCTGCGGTTCTATTTCCTCCAGATGGTATTCTTCTTTCTGAAAAAAATCATCCAGCACCGTATTATGACGTATGGCGATCACACTATCTTCAATAAACTGCATATGTGCCTCATACTGCTGACTGGTATTTTGAAGTACATATTCAATATCTTCCTGTGTTTTCTGAAAAAAGAAGGAGAAAAAGACATAAAAAACAGCTGCGCATACAGACAATAAGGTGCATGCAGAAGCCAGTATCATTAGAAGGGTAAGTTCCCTTTTTAGGGTATACGTTTTTTTCATAATATTTATCCCCAGGGTAAATTTCCATATTATAAATTCATTATAGGAAAAGTATTCGAAACTTGCAATTAGTTTTCACCAAAAAAGGCAAAAAAAAACAGAAATATTTATGGCGTTTCGCACAAATATAAGGTATACTGATATTGTCTTAAGAAACAGGGGTAGGTTTTTATATGGCAGCATTCTAACAGTGCCGTCATTTTTTTACACCTTGTTAAAGTGATCATATTCACTTACTGACAGAGAAGGAGAGGTAAAATGAAAGTTATAAAAGTTAAGAATTATGAAGAGCTGAGCCGTACCGCAGCTACTATTATCGCTGGCGTTATTTTATCTAAGCCGGACTGTATTCTTGGGCTGGCTACCGGTTCTTCCCCAGTAGGCACTTACGATCAATTAGCTGCTATGTATGAAGATGGTATCCTTGATTTTTCCCATGTAAAATCTGTAAATCTGGATGAATATGTGGGACTGGATGGATCCAATGACCAGAGCTACCGTTATTTTATGAACAAAAATCTGTTCAGCAGAGTAAACATTAATATTGATAATACTTATGTTCCAGATGGAACCAATCTGGATGCCGCAGCCTGCTGCGAAGCATATAATACACTCCTTAAGAATATCGGCACTGTAGACCTGCAGCTTCTTGGCATCGGGCCAAACGGCCATATCGGATTCAATGAACCGGATGATCATTTCGAGGCCGGCACACACTGTGTAGATCTTACAGAAGCTACCATTCAAGCAAATAAAAGATTCTTTGCCAGCGAGGATGAGGTTCCACGTAAAGCTTATTCCATGGGAACCGGCAATATCATGAGCGCAAAAACCGTCCTCCTTGTTGCCAATGGAAAGAACAAAGCCAAGGCTCTTGCAGCCGCTATTAAGGGGCCGGTTACCCCACAGTGCCCGGCTTCCATTCTTCAGTTCCATCCCAATGCAATTATTGTGGCTGATGAAGAGGCACTGAGCGAGCTGTAAGAAATATTTTTATAAGATAGCAAAACGGAGCTGCCTAAAAAAGCAGCTCCATTTTTGTTCCCTTTCCAAGATCACTGTCCACATTTATTTTTGCATGATGCAAGGTTGCCCCATGCTTTACAATGGAAAGTCCAAGGCCGGTTCCTCCGGTCTGCCTGGAATGGCTTTTATCTACTCTGTAAAACCGTTCAAAGATCCGTTTCTGCTCGGATTTCGGAATTCCAATTCCGTCATCTTCCACCCGGTAAAAAGGCTTCCCTCCTTTTTTACCCACATAAATACGGATATGTCCACCTGGATTAGTGTATCGCACAGCATTGTCTGCAATATTGTACAGCATCTCATACAACACATGGCGTACTCCCTGTACGGTAGCAGGTTCCCCGTGATATTCAAGGGAAATCTTTTTCTTTCCTGCATGCTCCTGAAGATTGTGATAGACATCTTCTGCAAGCTCGTCCAGTTCCACGCTTTCCATGGATACCGAACCATCCTGCTGCTCATCCAGCCTGGACAGCTGTATGATATCTGCCACCAGATTGCCAAGACGGTTCGCCTCTTTATAAATCCTGCCGGAAAAATCTGCAATATTTTCCGGACGAACCATTCCATTCATCATCAGCTCTGCATAACCGGAAATGGACATCAACGGAGTTTTCAGTTCATGGGAAACATTTGCTGAAAATTCCCGTCTTACTGCCTCTGTTTTTTTCAACTCCTCCAGCTGGCTTGCGATCTGTTTGTTCTGCCGATCCACACGCACAAGCAGCGGACGCAGTTCCTCATAACACACATTGTCAAGGGGACGTTCAAGATCCAGATTGTTGATCGGCTCGATCAGCTTTTTCGTCTGCCATTGTGCCAGAACAAACTCTGCCAGAATAATCAGTATCATCAGAAGCCCCAGCAAAGTGAAGCTGGTCATAAGGGTGTGAAACACACTGTCTGTTGTTTTGGCTACTCTCAGGATTCTGCCATCAGAAAGCTTTACTGCATAATAGAAGGTCTGCTTGGAAAGGGTCTCAGAATAGCGAACCACTTCCCCCGTTCCGTTTTCCATCGCCTGGACAAATTCCGGACGGTCGCTGTGATTGGGAAGCTTTGACGCATCAGCTTCACTGTCATACAGCACATTTCCATCGGGATCTGTCAGGGTGATACGGGTGTCTGTAGCAGTTCCTACATTCTCATTCAAATAGGAGTCTCCGGATTTTTCCAGTCCTACTTTCACATATTCTGCCTCATCCCGGACTCCGGTTTTCATATTGGCATCAAACTTATCGTACATCACAAAGCAGGCAACAATAAAGGTGAGAAGTACTGTCAGAACGATCATCACGCTGGTATGGTTCAGAATCCGCTGTTTCATCCCTGACCGCCTCCTTTGTCTGCCATTCGGTATCCCACGCCCCGGACAGTCTCAATAAGCTTTCCGGTATCTCCCAGTTTCTGACGTAATGTACGGACATGGACATCTACCGTTCTGGTCTCCCCGTCAAAATCATAGCCCCAGATATGACACAAAATCTGGTCCCTGGTCATAACGATTCCACGATTTTCCATAAGGTAAAGAAGAAGCTCGAATTCTTTTCTTGTCAGTTCTACAGGCTGATCCTTACTGTATACCTGATGGCGTCCCGGGAAAATACTCAGATCCTCACAGCGAAGCTCCCGGTCATCCCCATGGCGGCTGCTGCGGCGCAGGACTGCCTTTACCCTGGCTATAAATTCCATCATTCCAAAGGGCTTGGTGATATAATCATCAGCGCCTGCTTCCAGAGCCCGCACCTTATCAAATTCTGCTTCCTTTGCAGTCACCATGATCACCGGAATATCCCGGGTTCCGGAGGATTTCTTCAGCTTATCTAATATGGAATATCCGTCTTCCCCTGGAAGCATGATATCCAGAAGGATCAGATCCGGTTCTTCCTGAGCCAGGGCTTTCCATAATTCCTGGGAATCCACCAGGCCACAGGCATGAAATCCGGTAGTTTCCAGAGTATATACCAGCAGATCCCGGATATTGTTATCATCCTCAACACAAAAAATCATTTCACAGTCCCCTCTTCACATACAGTTTCTCTTGCTTCTTTTCAGTATACTTTCTTTTTATGCCCTGCACAAGCATCTGCGTAAAATCTTTCTCAGGACTTTTCCAAAATCAGTTGCTGATCAGCCTTTGTTCACCACCGCCGGAAGTACATAAGCTTCCCTTGCAGTTTCAAGCTCTTTTCGGAACAGATTTCCCGGTGCATTTTTTACACCATCCAGATGGCTGTGTGTATCGTAAAGATCTTCCCGAACCTGTGTCACACAGACTCCGATATTGGAACAGTGATCTGCGATTCTTTCCAGGCTGGTAGTAATGTCAGACAGAATAAATCCCATCTCAATGGTACATTCTCCGGCTCTCAGACGGTTGATATGACGTCTTTTCAGTTCCCGGCTCAGCTCATCGATCACCTCTTCCAGAGGTTCTATTTCCTCTGCCATGGTAATATTCTGAGTTGCAAATACAGTATATGCTTTATCTACAATATCCCCTACCGCTTTTTCCATGATATGCAGTTCCTGTACTGCCTGCTTGGAAAATACGGCATTCTTGGCTGCCATCTCCCTGGCTGATTTCATAATACTTAAGGCATGATCAGAGATTCGCTCAAAATCCCCAATGCAGTGAAGCATAATGGAAAGGCTGTGGCTGTCTTCCAGAGAAAGATCTTTCTGATTCAGCTTGATCAGATAAGTTCCAAGTTCATCCTCGTAACGGTCAACCTTTGCCTCGATCTTTTCCACACGATAAGCTGTTTCTTCCTGATAGTGTTCCAGAAGATCAAAGGAAAGACCAAGAGCTGTTCTGGACTGCTCTGCCATTTTCTTTGCTGCTGTGCGGCTTTGCTCAATGGCAATTCCAGGATTGCTTAAAAAACGGGATTCCAGGATCATAAATTCCTGATCTTCTGCTGAAATCTCTTTTTCCTCTTTTGTATCCCGGATAGTGGCACAGGCCATCTTGACCAGTACATTTCCAAATGGAAGAAGCACGATTGTTGCAATAACATTAAATGCGCTGTGGATTACTGCAATACCTGCCGGATTTGCCACATCATCTATAAAGGAAAAATGTAAAAAGGAATTCAGGAAATAGAATACCACCATAAAGGCAACTGTTCCCACAATATTAAAGTACAGATGGACTACCGCTGCACGTTTTGCATTTTTGGTAGCTCCTATGGAGGAAAGCATTGCTGTAATACAGGTTCCGATATTCTGTCCCATGATGATCGGCAGTGCCATACTATACTGAACTGCCCCGGTCACACAAAGTGCCTGCAGGATACCAACTGATGCAGAAGAAGACTGGATAACCGCAGTCAGCAGTGCGCCTGCCAGTACGCCCAGGACGGGATTGGTAAATTTCAGAAGAATGTTGGTAAATTCCGGCACCTGTGCCAGAGGCTTTACCGCACCGCTCATAGTGTTCATTCCAAACATCAGCACTGCAAAACCAACCAGAATGTGGCCAATGTCTTTTTTCTTTTCATTGTGAAGAAATACAATAAAAACCACACCGATCATTGCCAGTACCGGTGAAAATGAGTTTGGATTTAACAGTCTTACAAAGAAATTACTGCTCTCAATTCCTGCAAGGCTGAGAATCCAGGCAGTGACCGTCGTACCAATGTTTGCACCCATAATAAAGCCAACAGCCTGGGACAGATGCATGATCCCGGAATTGACAAAACCTACTACCATAACGGTGGTAGCCGATGATGACTGGATAACTGCAGTAACTGCAGCTCCTACCAGTACTGCTTTTACCCTGTTTGAAGAAAGATTTTCCAGAATCTTCTCCAATTTTCCACCGGAAAGCTTCTCCAGTCCATCTCCCATAACCTGCATTCCATACAGGAACATTGCCAGGCCGCCCAGCAAAGTCAGAATGCTAAAAAAATCCATTTTCTTTTCCTCTCCTTTTTTATCCATTACGAATTTCTTTGGTTTTTTGATTCTAAAAACACTATATGTGTTTTATGTAAAGTTTTCTGGGAGATGAATGTTAAATCTGTGTAAAATTATAGATTCCGAAATGTTAAAAAAAGAAAAAGCCCTGTTTTTCGATTTTTAACATTTCAAACAGTCAAATTCGAAAAACAGAGCCATTATTTTTTAGAATCCCCGGATTTCTTCTTCCTCGGAATGTGTCTTATCAATGGAGCGGATCTCAAGAAAATAGCTATAGCTGTCATTTACCTTTACTTCCACCCGGTCGCCAACCTTGTGTCCTTTCAGCGCCATGCCGATAGGAGAATCAATGCTGATCCGGTTTTCCATGGAATTCCCGCGAATAGAAGTAACCAGCTTGTATTTCTCGATCTCATCATCCTCCTCAAAATACACTTCCACGATATCGTCCATTCCTACCTCATCACTTCCGGACTTGTCGGAAACAATGGTGGCGGTTTTCAGCATATTTTCCAGATACCGGATACGGCTTTCGTTCTGGTTCTTATGGCGCTTGGCTGCATAATACTCAAAATTCTCACTGAGGTCACCCTGAGCACGTGCTTCTTTTACTGCTTCAATGGCTTCCTTTCGCACTACCAGCTTGCGGTGTTCGATCTCCTGCTCTATTTTTTCCACATCTTTTTGTGTAAGCTTTTCTCTCATATTCCAAATTCTCCTTTCACAGCTTTCTTTTTCCAAGACGCACTTCTTCCATCAGCTTTGCAGTTTCTTCGTCTGCATGGTCAAAAAGATAGTTACGGCTGGACTGCCTGTGCTGATGCCATTCCTGGCGGATCAATTTTCCGGTTTCCTCAATTTCTTCTTTCAGGCCTTTTGCGGACATCCGGTTCGCTCCCTGTCCCAGAATGATCACCTGTTCCAGTCCGTCAGAGGTAGCCACTGTCACCTGATGATACCTTCCGATCCTGTGAACGGTCTTCTCAATATACTGATCTGCTGTTTCAGCCTCTTTTGTATAGACAACATGAATATTGTGATAGGTAAATATCTCTTCCTGATGACCTTCCACCTTGTATGCATCAAACACCAAAATCAGGATACATTTCTTATAGCCCTGATAATTGCTGAGAATATCCATAAGTTTTGTCTGTGCTGCACGGACATCCACCTCTGCCAGTTCTTTTAACTCCGGCCAGGAAAAGAGAATATTATATCCATCCACTAGCAGATACTCTTCCTGATCTTTCTTATAAGAAGGACTTTTATAATTTCCAGGATCTGCGCTGACCACTTTTTTGTAGGAATTCATCCGTTCTCTTTTTACAGGGCCAAAGGTTCTCTCAAAAATAGCCTGTAATTCCTTATCATCCTCATAGCTTCCCCTGTAAGCAGAGGAAGGAGGCTGATAACCCTGGGACTTTTTCGCCTTATCAGATTCTGAAGATACTTCCACATCCTCCAGGGCGTCCTCAAACTCTGCTTCCACGCCGGTCTCCAGATGCATATAGTCTTCCACCTGATCCCATGGCACAACAAATCCAGCCCCGTGTGCACAGAAGACAGAACCGGTC
>OLOW01001019.1_pt1 | contig 19454 bp, 16 predicted proteins | sample 1672801 | NCBI WGS metagenome assembly OLOW01 (sample SAMEA3136725, study PRJEB25190) | human gut metagenome | biome: human gut; feature: human-associated habitat; material: faeces | place: Austria | collected 2013 | reverse complement strand
TATATTTAACTGAAGATATTAACATAGCAATAGACACTTATATTAAATACTTTAACACGCAAAGATTAGCTTATTCACTAAAATATAAAACCCCCATTCAGTATAGAACTGAACAGGGATTTACGTAGTTTTTTTGTGTCTACTTTTTCTTGACTATTTCAGAGTCTGTTTATGTCATTTTTGACTATAGTAATACTCAATACTATTATTATAACATATTTTTTATATCTTTCAACAAATATAGAAAGTATTGGAGTAAAATCAAGAAAATTATAGTCCCAAAAAAAAGCACCTACGTATAAGCTTATTGCCAGATTAGCAAGTGCTGATTTAAAAAAATAAGTAGTTAATATACCAATATAGTTATAAAATTACATATACTGTAAGGTGTATTTTAACTCTTGAATTTAGTCTATATGTACCTTCAACTTCAAATGTCATCCCTTGTGCACTTGGCTCTGCATAAATATATCCCCAATAATCAATATTTAATAAAGGAGAACCTGACCAATTATAATATTGTGTCATATCAATTGGCACATTTAAACTACTTAAATTAATTAACTCATTTTCTCTAACTTCAACTGTCATAGTTAAATAATAGTCAAGTGGATCAGTTGCATATGTTTTTGTATCATTAATAATTGTAAATGTTTTTCTATACACTATACTTGGATCTGTTTTTAATACTGCATAGATTGTAACAATTATATCTACATTTACTGATTTTGCGATAACTGTTCCGTAAGGTGTTACTGCTGCCACATTTTCATTACTGGAATACCAATCATATTCAAGTCTTGACATTGGGTCACGTAACCTGTTTTCAACCATTAAATAAATGCATCTTGTAAATCCTTCTGTAATTGTATCACTATTACATATGCCGTTATTTACTGTTACTTCACTACCTAGTGTATAGCCCTCATTTGTTGCAGGGTCTGCTACTAATGTATTATTCATATCAACTTCTTGATTTACAAGTCTTCTTAATGCCATACTAATAGATACATGATTACTATTATTAATAAATCCAATATAATATGTTCCTGGGTCAAAGATTATATCAAATACAGGTGATCTATTTATTGTTGTAATATAATCTTCCAATTTTACAACATTATAGTAATGATTATCTCCTGGTTCATATCCAGGTTCTTTTATCTTTTGTAATACTACCACTTTGATATTCTGAAAAATGCTTCCGCTTGTAACAACATCTAATTGTATTTTAGATCTATGACTAATCGTTACTTCTTCAAAATTACTAAATAGTGAGTTTCCTTCAAATAAAATATCAAAGCAAATGTTTGAAAGTGAAGTTGTATAATCAATATGATTCGTTTCTGCCTTTTCAATTTTTAAAGTAACTGATGAATAATTATTTGTAGGTAATACTACATCCATATAATAATATCCACTTGATGGAAGATATACAAACATTACATTTTCATTTTCAAGTGATGTTGCATATATAGTTTCTTCTGGATTATTATATCTATTTAATAAATTCGTTCTATTCGAATCTGTATATATCATTAGTGATTCAACTGGATAAGTAATATTTCCTGCATTTAAAGTTATTTTATATAATCCTTCACCTTGATTATTTAAATAACAGAATTTTCCATGTTTAGTATCAATAGCTGTATTATGAAGATTTGATAATATATTTGTATCAACATTATAACTTATTTGTGTAAAGTTATTAGGCCATCTGAGTGAAAAATTTACATTGATTAATCCATTTAATTCTATGTTTTCATACTCAAATAATACGTAATATGTTCCAACATTGAAATACTCATCAAGCATATTAGTATTTTCATTTACAAACATCATATTTTCGTTATATAGTTTAATACTAACATCATTATTTGAGATAACACTAGTTCTATATGATTTAACACAATCAACGTTAATTTTATAACATTTATTTAAACCTTGTTGTAGATTATAATTTACTGTCCTTGTTGTTTCACAGTCAATATTAATTTCTTCAAAAGTACCATCTGAAGTTATTTGGTTTCTATAACTAGACCAATATTCTTTATTTTTATATTCAACTAATCTATTGATTGGAACTTTTATTTCTAAATTACTATCACAGCCTGTAAAGACATTTTGTCCTAAATTTGTAATTGGGGATGTTTCTTTTAAAATAGTAACATATCTCAATGAACTACAATTTCTAAATGCTTCTTCATCAATATATTGTACACTTTTTGGAAGTGTAACACTAGAAAGAGCAGTACATCCTTTAAATGTAGATGTTCCTATTGCTTGTAAATTATTTGACAATGTTATATTTGATAATATTGTACAGTTCTCAAAAGCACTTGAATCTATATTTGTTACACTATTTGGGATAGTAACACTTGCAAGGCTTCCACATCCTTTAAATGCAGATGATCCTATTGCTACTAAATTTGTTGACAATATCACTGATTGCAAATATGAGCAATTTTCAAAGGCACTTGAATCTATATTAGTAACTGTATTTGGTATTGTTATTGAAGGCAAACTTGCACAACCCTTGAATGCTGAACTTCCTATTGAATTTAAATTATTTGATAAAGTTACACTCTGTAAATATGAGCAATTTTCAAAGGCACTTGAATCTACGTTCGTTACACTATTTGGGATAGTAACTCTCAGTAAACTAGCACAGTCTTTAAAAGATGAATTACCAATACTTGTTAAATTATTTGATAAAGTTATACTTGACAACCTATAACAATCTTCAAATGCACTAGAATCTATATGTGTCACACTATTTGGTATAAGTATTTCTTGTAAATTAGTACAATTTTTAAATGCTTCAGAACCTATTCCTTTTACTTCTATACCGTTTATATTACTAGGAATTGTAATTTTTTCAATTAAATCATATTTCGTATCAATAATAGTGTTACCAGAAAGAACAAATAATTCATCAAGTTTTCTGTGACCACATTCTCCACATCTTAATTCAATTTTTGAATTGTCTATAATGTTATCTGTTACAACATTATAATTATGTGTATGATTCATTTGTAATGATATATATCCTTTACACCACGAAGAATTAACCCATACACAATTATTTTCTGCCCAACCAAAATGTACTATATATCCTTCATACGTATCACTACTTCCTGGATATGTATAATTTTGATATCCATAACCAACAACTTGATGATCTACAGCACCTAGATTTGAACTTAAACTTATAATCACAGGACGTCCTGCATTAATTTCACTTTTAATTTTTGACGAATCAACCGGTGAATAACCAAAAAACCATCCCTTTAATTCGTAATCAATTGTATAATCATTTGCTGATAATTTTTCATTCAAAATATCAATAATACCTTCATATGTTTCATCTAATGATGCACCACTAGTATTTGGTTCCATAATTGTTGTTATAACTTTAGAATAGAAACTATTTTCACCAGTATCCTCACTTCTTGTACCAATAGTATACCTTGTCATATAATTTGGATCAGTACAATGATTAGGATTTCTATCTGGATACTTAATACTATTTGTACTATCATCATATCCATTAAGATATCTATCTTCTATAATTCTTCTATCATTATAATAGTTATTATAGCCTAAGAATATTTGTGCTGCAACTGAAGCACAAGTCCCACTATTTCCACTTCCATATATACCGCCTGCATAATTATTACCATGAGTTGGATTCACAATAAAATACTGATAATTTGGAATTACTATCCCTGTTCCTAAAGTTGGTATTATTAGATTATTTGTGTCTATATTAGGAGAACTCAAATCTAATGACTCACTATCATAAAAGTTTGATATAGAATTGAATATTTCATAAGCATTAATTTTTTCATCTAAATTTTCATTATAATTTATTTTTAAAATATTTCTAATTTTTCTAGAATATTCTGTAATTTTATCTTCAGCCAGAACAATTGAATCTTCCGTTAATAAATTAATATAATTATTAGTTTCTTTACAAAAATAATTTGAAGGTCCTAAATAATAATTTTTATTTTCAAAATTCGTATATGGCAAATTTCCTTGTAAAGAATATTCCATTATTTCAAATGAATTTGCTACTAACATAACATATCCACCTTCATTAAATTCAATATAAATATAATCTGCTGAATCGTCTAAATTATAAATATATTCACATACTTTAATAGTTTTATTATTAAAGATATTTGAGCCATCTTCAGTTCCATAATTTTGAGTTTCATCAATTGAATCATTAATACTATCGAGTTCATTTAAATTAGCCGATGCAAAAACATCTGTACTAAAAAACATTATATTTAAACATAATATCGAAACAAACAAAAAAATTGAAAAAATATTTTTAATAAATTTTGTTTTTTTCATATTTAATTACCTCATTTTAATTCTAATTTTACATCAGTAATTTCCATTTTATTCATTTTTAGCAGAAAACATCTTGGATAAGGAGCAGTTGCGCCATCCGAATTACTATTACATAATTTGGCTGTTATCGATAATATTCCATTTTCATGTTTTACACTTTTTAATTCATAATCAATTTTAAAATTCACATCAGCAAAAATATATAAAATAATTATTTCCTTACTAAAATCAATTTCTTCTTCACAATTAACAAAAATTTTTTTAAATTCAAAATCACTTTCAAAAATAAAAAATCTTTTTTCTGGAGCATCATTTTCATAAATATATTGTTCATCTGGATAACTTACTCCTTCTACATAATTTTCATTTGAATAGTAAGCCTTAACCTTATTTTCATTAAGAAAACTTTTATCAATCCATTCTCCAACATTGCTATATAGTTTTGCATTGTACTTTATATTATTACAACCACTACTAAACACACTAGTCATAATCAAAACCATCCCTATTAAAATAACTTTAATTTTTTTCACTTCATATCACTTCTTTCATTTTTTATTTTATTAAGAACACTTTCCAAGATAATCACCCTATTTACTAAATAAATTTTCAACATAAGTAATATCTCCTTAATATTATATGTTTTTATTGCAAAAAACTCCCCTTTTCTAGGAGAGTGTTTCTTCATTATTACATTTATTTCCGATATTGTCTATAATCCCCACATATCCTAGAAACAACTTTTTATCCTTTCGACTATATCTTACCATAATTTGGTAAAAAATGCAAACGATTTCAATATAAATTTATAAAATTTCGTAATAATATCTTTATGTTTAGTAGCCGATAATGGTAATAACCATCGTACTACTATTAAATCATTATTCCTTATTTGTTTAAACCCCGTAAGAAGCAAAGATTCAAATCCCGTAAAATAATGGTTCGAATCCGTGGTTATTATCACCTAGTTGTTACTACAAAATGTTTCATAAAAGCATAAAAAAAGAGTATTCTAACCATATTTTGGCTAAAATACCCTATAAAACTAAAAATTAGCCCTCTTTTACAGAAGACTAATCCTATCATTAATTGCCATTCATAGTCAATGTTGATATTTAATAATTTAATAATATAATTACCTAAAAATAAGGCAGGAATAATTAATAATAAAATTATTACAGATCCAATTATTCTTGTCATTATATATTTTTTACTTTTTGATACATAAGCTAGTTTATTATTCTCATTAGGTATTTTAACAGTAAAATCATTATCTACTAGATCTTTTAATAAATTGATGCATCCATTTTTTACTTACAATAAGATACATAAATAAAATATTTTTCTCATCAGTTATCTTTATAGGAAACTGAGTTAAGTTTAATACATAAATAGTATTATTTTTTAATTCTTCATTAGGATCGTAATTAGCTATCTGATAATCATATACTTTAAAATACTTTTCATCTATTTCTTGATATGTAACAATATAGTTCTTTAACATTTCGACCTCCTTTAAAATTATTAATATACTACTTTAATATTAGTCCGATTTATTTTGATATCTTGCCCTAAAGCAGGATAATCTTTTGATACCTTATTATATCATAAAATATTCTAAAAATCTATTTTATAGATAGAACATCTTCAGAGCAAACATCATATATTTGGCATAATAAAAATAGCTTATTGATAGGGATTAATTTAAACTTTTTACTTTCCTTTATAATATCAAAGAATCCACCCTTTCTATCTAAAAGAAAGTTTCTAATCATTTGTGTATAGCTCATATATCTTTTCCTCCTTTGGCTATAGTAATCACTTTAACTTGAAAAATAGTCAAGTCATTAGCTTTCACTATTAGGACATAAAGATAAGATACATTTTTGACTAGTGTATTAACTATTAGATTTTTTATATCGACATTGTCGACTTGATAAAAATTAGATTTTGGTTAGAGTATGGGACTTGAACCCCTATAAATGCATAAAAAACAACGTAACTAGTTGCTACGTTGTCGACTTACTTTAATGTGTGTATACTGCGTAATGTTGCATATTCAAGAAACATTTGGACAAATGTTGCACGGTGATTAGTTTACATACGAAATGTTTCATATAGGAAATTAGTCCTGCGTTTCATATTATATCAATAAATAGAAGGGCACTATTTCTAGCACCCTACAACACATATTAATTAAGTATAAACTCAACATTATCTGTAGTTTTAAAACCGCAATAAATTAATGCTTTTCTATAAAATTCAAATTCTTCTTTTAATAGTAAATTATCATTAACATAAAAAATAATACTTTTTACTTCTTTTGACATCTTTATCTCTTCTGCAAACTCTTTAACTTTATTAGTTGCAACTTTTATTAAATCTTTAAATAAGAACTCTTCCTTCAAATCACATCTAAAATAGATATTTTTATCTACTTCATAATACATACTAGTATATCCACATATTGTTTTACCATTCATGATACTATATACTTTTTCATTTTCTATTGTGTTTTTATACATCAAGTATTCTCTAAGCATAGGGCCTGTTTGTTTAAAATAGCCAGGTACATCTTTGGAATACTTTTCTTTCTTTTTAATTAAGCCATATGCAATAATTTTTGCTGTATCTTTATTAATTTCTTCACAGTAATATTCTTGAGAAATAATCAATTCATAATACTTATCATTAGATGAAACAGATCTTTTATCAGTTCCAAATATGAAATCATCTGATACTTTAGTAAAGCCTAGTTTTTCATATAGTTCTTTATAATCTTCATCAACGAATGCACCAACTTTTGTACAATTTAAATCTTTTAAAATTGTAAGTATAGTACTTAAAAAGTGTTTTCTAAATTCATCATTATCATATTCATCTAATATAGCTATATCACTTACTAAGTAATAATCATTTTCTTCTGGATGAATTTGTATATTAGCTGCACTAACTAATTCATTTCCATTTAGTCCCACAACGAAAAACATTTCGTTATAATCTAGATTCATAAATCTAACAGTATGATATACCCATGATTTATTATTATCACCATTATCATAAAGTTTAATTAATTCTTCATATTCTTTAGTTTTTATATTCTTTTTTACAATCACTTTAATATCATTCACTTTATCAACATCCTTTCTTTTTAAATTTAGTAGTTCTTCAATTTCACAATTTAATATTTTAGTTAAGGGAACAAGATATGTGATATCCGGTAAACTCATACCTAGTTCCCATTTTGAAATTGATTGTCTAGAAATAGCAAGTTTTTTTGCAACATCATCTTGACTTAAACCTGCTCTTGTTCTTAAGTTTTTAAGAATAGATCCAAAATTATCTACACTCAAATCTTAATATCCTCCATTTCATAAACATTTTTAAATAACATAATATCAAACCTCCTTTCTTGTAGCAACAAAAAAGCACCTCTAATAAACTAGAAGTGCTTATATTTTTATATAGGCTTACTACAGGATACTATTTATCCATACCTGGAAAGGGTATTATTACTTCTAATTTATTATAAAACATATTATTCATAATAATCAACTCCTTTCATTGTTTAAGGTCTTTTTGCACTAATATTATATATTAATGATGATAATTTATCAACTTATTTATCTTGATTACTCGCACCAGTTAGTTGCATCATTTAATCCATTAACTGATTATCATAATGACCAAGTGAAGGAATCAACATTGTTACTAAAATTGGTACTTGATCTATATGTTCTAATGAATATTTTTCTTCACCAGTTTTCTCATAATGTTCTTTATCAAAATAAATATCTAAATCATTAAATGCCTTATTAATGATACCTTCATCAAGATTTGTATAGTCCTTTATTTCTTTAATAGTAAAAGTTTTTTTGATTGTACTATCTAATGTCATATTAAATAAACCAAATAATACTTTTAATGTATTTAGATTGGCTAGCTTATTTAAATATTTAGAAACTTTTCTGATTGTTGAAATATCATATCTTCTAAAATCTTTAAAACTAGCTAGGAATAATGTGTTATCTCCACAAATTGATACTCCACCATCTCTTTGGATATAGCTCAAATTGAAAGTTTTCTTTCCCGTTAGTAGTTTATCTACTTCATCTTGTTGTTGACTCCAAAGAGTAGTTGCTGAAAGTCTAGCTAAACGGTATGCCCAATCAGGTTTAAAATATTCTTCATCACTACTATCAATAAATGATTTCATTTGTAAATAAATACTATTAATTGAAGTCATTGGCTTATATCCTAGTAATTCATCAACTGATACTTTATAAAATTGTGCAATATCAGGAAGTAGTGTGATATCTGGGCAAGTTGTACCAGATTCCCATTTTGAAACACTTTGGTTAGTTACACCAAATTTACTTGCTACATCTTCTTGTGTTAATCCTTTTTCTTTTCTTAATAGTTGTAAGTTTTCTGCTAACTTAATGTTCATAATATTATCTCCTTTATAATTTATTAATGTAATCTTGCAAGTTACACTAACATTATATATTAAATAATCAGTTAAGTTAATGGATTAAAAGTTGGAATTTTACTTTTTTATCCACCTATTAGTTGGAAAGATAATTTTAGTAAAAGAGTGCAGTTTTGCACCCCTTGTGAAGTATAAATCATTTTTGTAATAAATATAATCTTGATATCCATCTGAAATATCATTTTGTTTTTCAAATCCAACACTTTCAAATAACTTTATTGAATAAATATTTTTTACTGATATACACACTCTAAATTCATCAATATCTTCATTTACTATTGGAACACATTTTTCAATTAAGTCTTTAATTATAATTTTTCCATTACCTTTATTTTGACAATTAGGATTAACAACTATTGGATTTATACTAATTATATTTCTGTCATTTTCTCTAAAATAACCTAATGCGATATATCCAATTAAATGATTATCTAAATATACTACTTTAGTTATATAGATTTCACCTTCTATTATATTTTCACTTAATACTATTTAATACGCTGTAAATGAATAATCAAACATTGCATATTTTTTTATATTATCATCAAGGCGTATCCAAGAATCTAATTCTTTTAATATTGCTTTGTCAATATTTTTCCAAGTTAAATGCATACATTCTCCTTTTAGTATACTTAAATATCTTATCACAATTATTATACCACATTTTTATTTGTTATTCTACTAATAATGATATTGGTTCAAATCCCGTTATTTGCAAAGGTTCAAATCCTTGCATAATCGCCTAGTCAAAGTTGAACAAAAAGTCTTCTATTTCTATATTTTCATATGATTTTTATGATATTTACCCCTAAAAAGCAAAAAAATCTTCCAATATTCTAAAATATCAGAAGACATATAGATTGACTTTAATGGTGATTCGTACGGGATTCGAACCCGTGAATGCATGCGTGAAAGGCATGTGAGTTAAGCCACTTCTCCAACGAACCATAAGCAAAAAAATGGCGCCTCTTCAGGGACTTGAACCCCGGACACCATGATTAACAGTCATGTGCTCTAACCTACTGAGCTAAAGAGGCGCGTTTTCTATTAAAAAGAATAGAAAGGAGATGGCAGCTACCTATTTTTGCAGTTGCTCTACTATCGTCGGCGTTAAAGTGCTTAACTTCTGTGTTCGGCATGGGTACAGGTGTCTCCACTTTGCGGCGGCGGAGTCGGTGCGGGTAGTCCTGCTTCGAAACGGCGCGGAGTACAGCGTCGTAACGCTGGACGAGAGCAGCGGCTGGTCGCATACATGGAGCGGCCTGGACCCCCAGTACAGCTGGTCTGTTCAGGAAGTCGATGTGCCGGTTGGATTTGAGGCCACGGTGGACGAAGTTTCCGACCATCATTTCAGGATTACCAATGACGACATTCCGGAGGATCCTGAGTCACCCGCAGACGATACGCCGGATGACTCCGATCCGGCCCAGGATCCGCCCGCAGGGGATACGTCCGACAACCCGGCGGATGGAAGCTCGGATACCCCGGAAGACTCCAACACGACAAATGTCCCTGATACAGGGGATACGGCGAACCATGGGCTGTGGCTTCTGTTGCTCCTTCTTTCCGGTGCGGGCCTTACCGGATTTGTGGTTTATGGCACGATAAAAAGACAAGCGCAACGCTATAAGGAAAAATAGGAACAGAAAACACCATTGAAATCTGGACTCAGGTCTGGATATCAGTGGTGTTTTTTACAGCGCGATCACCTTATCTTGGCGATCATCCGCTCAATAAGTCAAAGCAAATTGAGACGATATATAACCAATTACGTCGCAAAAACGACCAATCACGACAAAGCCGTTCGAAAAAGGTGGCTTTGTGATATTGTGACAATTAAATGAGTCTGTAATTTGGAAAGGAGGATATCCTCCTTTCCTTGGGATTACATCCCAAGGAAACATCCTTATTGGCATGGATGTTGCTGTATTTCTGCCCGGAGGTAAGAACGATGCGGCTATTTAGGAGAAAGATCACATTTGATCAGGCTGCCCGGTTCAATTACGAGCTGGACAGCAATGAAAAGCTGAAAACGGCGCTGTTAAATCTTTCCCTCAGCAAAAGCGAAATGGGAAAGAAAAAGTACCTCTCCGAGCTGTTGCGGCTGTTCCGTGAAGCAGGGCTTGACCTGTCACTCAAGGAGCTGGACATGCTGCTTCTGCTGCGCCAGAAGACCGGTCAGCTGCTGGAGGAGGAAAAAAGGGATGATACAAACACAGCGTGAATCGGACTCAGCCCGGGATGAGGGCGTGTCTGCGAGGTGAGAAAGAATGAAAAACAATCAAAGCTTGACCGCTTTTTTTCGGCAATGGAGATGGACACTCTGCTCCGCCGCCGTGCTGCTACTTTCGGTGATTCTGCTCTTTCTGTTTCCGAGAAAGGAGTATTTGGCGGTTTCGACTGCGTTAGCCATCCTGTTCTGGCTTTCGGTGGCGGCAACTATCGTATGTATGGTGCTTGCTGTGCGAAACAGAGGAAAACCGACGCGCGGCAAACCGGCCAGAAAGAATAAATCGATTTGATTCCAGGGAGGAGATTTTTATATGGACACAAGAAAACAGCCAAACCGTTTTCTGGCTCTACTGCTCAGCATCTGCATGCTGCTGACCATGCTGCCGGCGGGCAGTATCACGGCCTTTGCTGCGGGAGACGTGGATGCGCGCTCGGAGGAGGCGGACGTCCTGATATTCAGTACTTATCTGGCCTCCCGTACTGGGAATGAGAGGTATGTAAAAGCGGCCAGAGAGAATATCCCAAAAGTATTTAAAGAAAACGGCTATACGGTCCGGGAGAAGGCCGAAATAGGAGTAGAACAGCATCTGAGCGAAGCGGATATGGAAGGGATCGGTCTTCTGATCCTCTTTTTTCCGTACCGCAGTTGCAGCGACCAAGACATTGCCCTCATGCGGGAGTTTCTGCAGGGCGGCGGCCGAATCGTCATGATAGGAGAAAACGGGAATTTTACCCCAACCGAAAATACGATCCTGACCGAGACGGCGCAAAAGCTGGGCGGAAGCTTCCAGATCAGCACACAGGCTGTCGGAAGAGGGCATACGATTGAGGTGGGTTCGGCGGAGATGCCAAAAACCTCTCTGACCTATAACCTGACCAATGGCCTTTACACCAATTATGTCGCGCCCATTTCCTATGCCGGAAGCGTGCAGCCGGTGCTCTATTATGAGAACTCTGTATGGGCGGTGGATCAGGCGGCGGAGATGGGCAGGATTTTTGCCCTCTCTGATCTCAACTGTTTTGACCCTCTAATAGAGAATGCGAGGCCGAGGAATTATTCGGTCGCAGATTGGGCGGCGCTGAAAGCCGATACCGAACAATGGATTTTAAACTGGCTGCTAGACGCCCGGAACAATCAGGGCATAGTGGCGGAGTATGGAGATCCTAACCTGGGCTTTGGCGGCAGTCCCGCCGCCACCGTGACGGCGGACGCTCATGTCTCCGTGGCGGGGGACTATTCCTTTACCGTCACCTATGAGGCGCAGGAGAGCAGGACGATGGACGCCCAAACCATCGGCACGGACGATGTGGCGGTGACCGATGCGGATGGCAATGAACTGGTGATCGGCAGCGCCCAGATCCTCGACGGTGAGAATCAAGCAGCCACAACCGTCCGCTATACCGTGGAGGCCCAGAATCCCGGGATCTTCACGGCAGGAGAGTATACCATCTCCATCGTCAACGCCGGCGTGACGGACAGCGGAGGGTATCAGGTGGGCGGAAAAACCGAAACTTTTCAGGTCTCGGATCTGCCGGTAGAGGTCACCGGGCCGGAAAATGTCTCCGTCCCGTTAAACGGCAGCGCCAGCCTGTCTGTTTCCGCCCGGGTGAATGGCGCGGAGGAACAGGGACCGTTTACCTGGTCCTACCAGTGGTACCGGAGAACAGGTGGCAGCTATGAGTTGATCCAGGGAGCGGATGAGGCCACATATCAGCTCCCGGAAAACGTCACAGGGCAGGCCGGGGAATATGTCTACCGGTGTGAATGTACCGTTACCACGCAGGACGGCGTGTCTGTCACCATCCAGTCGAAGGACGCTGTCGTGACGGTGCAGCGGGGCGTTTCCATCGGAACTCCCACGGCTTCGGATCAGGACGGCGCGTCCTGGTCTCTGTCCGCAGAGCTTCTGGAGGCGGGCAGCGAGCCGATTACAGAGACCGGATTTGTATGGGGCATTATGGGCAGCCCTACCCTTGCGCTGAATAACGGACAGGCGAAAACCGATGAACCGGTGACGGAACAGGGCGGCTCGATTTCCGTCACGGCGGACGATCTGGCGGCGGGCGTTTCCTATTATGCAAGAGCCTATGCCAAAACCCAGTGACCGGAGATCTTGTACAGCTCACGCTTGGCCATCAGAGGCGTCTTGGTCAGCAGATAGCCACGCTGCTGCTCGGTGTCCTCCACCCAGCGCTGCAGCAGCTGGATAACGCGGGCACCCTTGGGCAGCAGGATGGGCAAGCCCTGGCCAATGCAGTCCACAGTAGTGAAATATTCCAGCTCGCGTCCCAGCTTATTGTGGTCGCGCTTCACGGCCTCCTCCCGCTCCTTCAGATAGGCATCCAGCTCGTCCTTACTGGGGAAGGCCACGCCGTAGATACGCTGCAGGGTCTGGCGGTTGGAGTCGCCGCGCCAGTAAGCGGCGTTGCAGGCGGTCAGCTTGATGCCGTTGCCCTTGATGCGGCCGGTGGAGTCCACATGGGGACCGGCGCACAGGTCCACGAACTCGCCCTGCTTGTAGAAGGAGATGTGGGCGTCCTCGGGCAGATCGTTGATGAGTTCCACCTTGTAGGGCTCTTCCTTTTCCTCCATGTACTTGACAGCCTCGGCGCGGGGCAGCTCGAAGCGCTCCAGCTTCAGCTTCTCTTTACAGATCTTACGCATTTCAGCCTCGATCTCGCCCAGGTCGTCCTGGGTGAAGGCGAAGGGCGCGTCCAGATCGTAATAAAAGCCGTTGTCGATGCTGGGGCCGATGGCCAGCTTCACCTCCGGGTGCAGGCGCTTGACAGCCTGGGCCAGGATGTGGGAGCAGGTGTGCCAGTAGGTCTTGCGGTACTGTTCGTTTTCAAACGTAAATTCCTTGTTTTCCTTGTTGACTTCGCTCATAGTCTGTTCCTCCTTGTGATCGGGGCTGGATAAATAAAAATCCCCACCCCTGAATGGTATCAGGGGTGAGGTAATAGGCATTACTCCACGGTTCCACCCTGCTTACGGCCTGCGCAGCATTTTTACTGTCCGCTGCGGATGGCGGGATATCTTTCGTCGAAACAAGGCGCAGGAGCGCAGGAATACGGTCTGTATTTCAAGCTTCTGCAACGCAGTATCGGCGGAAGAGATCCGGCATACGCCGTCGCTTTCGATCGCTGTAACGGGCGATACCCGTCCTGCTCGTCGCAGGCGGCTCGGAAGTGGTACGGGCCGTGTCCTTGGCGGGGTGCTTTCAGCCGGGGGCGCCCCTCTCTTTGGCCGCGGAAAAACAGCTTCTTCTTCGTCACTGCCTTTTTGATGGCAATAAGTATAAACCGTTCGGCGCGGTTTGTCAACGGGTGGTTTCACGGGGGAAGGGCAAAATCAGCCGCGTGAAGCAAAAAGAGACATCCGAAAGGATGTCTCTTTTTGCTGGAATATTGCAACACTATAAATGCCAAGCAAATCCGGATATCACGATGGTACACATCTGCAAAAGATCGTTTCGTTTAAACATATCTTGATCTTGAACCTATGTGCAATAAAAGCGACGAAGAGTGAGGATTTTAGATATCAGGTAAATCAAGCGTAATTACGCGGTGTGGTTTAGGCCCGGTTTTAATTGCGTCAATTACATCTCCGTCACAATATGCCGCATATTTGATGAGCAGACTATTGTATGAGTTTGGTTCGACATCTTTTAGAAACGCTAAACTTCCTAAAATAGTGTCTGGATCTCCCCGACCATGCATAATGCGCTCATATACCATTTTCTTTATGGCTAATCGCTTTTCCAGACCGACCGAAACTTTTCCGGTTTCTGTTAATATCAGGCCAGTAATCTCTCTCCGGCATTTTTTTGAACAGAACCATGATTTATATGCATTAGAAGAAAAACCTATCTCGTGTATTTTTTCATTAACTTCACTCTGCAAAGAAGAAGGTAGATATTCTTGTGCAGATATGTAAATATCATCGGCGTATCTTGAATACTTCCAATTACGACGATTGCAATAATTGGTAAAATGTTCATCAAATGCATACATCACGATATTACATATGATAGGAGAACTTACTGTGCCAATACATAAATGATTGCGTCGGAAACAGATACTTGACACAACATCGAGTATGTCGTCATCCCATAGATTTGCTGCTTCGATTATGCCGCGATTTGCAGCAAGCTCGGCGACCAGGTGTTCTGAGGTTATGCTGGGAAAAAAATCTTTTATATCTGTATGAAAAATAAAGTAAGACTCTTTATGAAATGTAGCGTGTTTTTTGAGGCTGTTTCCTCTGTTGTAAGCGAAAGCTGCTTTAGAAATTGGTAGCAGAGAAAGTATATTAGTCTTGACCCAATACTGCAGTGTTTTTAATTCAGGACTTGCCTGAGATATTTTTCTCCGTCCGCCGTTACTTTTGGGAATATAATAATCTTTATAATAGTAATTGCTACGACGAATAATGGAACTAATGTAATCGTCTTTTAATTGTAGATTTGAAGAAATTCGAGTAATCAATGAGCTCATACTTTCTCACCATAACGATATTTTCTGCATATAATTCTATTACGCTCACGATCCATAGCATTTCCTGAATATCTCAGCATGAAATTTTGCGTTTTGGAATAATTCAGCAAAGATAGGTATCCTTCGTCTATACGAACTATCTGTGCAACTTCAAGCATTTTCCATATATAGGTTACTTGAATTTCACGTGAAAAAGCTTCGCCATTGCGCTTAATAAATGTAAAAGTGTCAATACCCTTGATGTCCTTATAAAGTTGAATTAAGTCGGCACTCAATATTGGTTGTGCCAGTCTGATAATTTCAAGTACTTCAGGAATAAATGAGCTAATGTATACATTAGTATCTTTATTGATTGTTCGTTTATTAATAGATGAAATTTTCGTTTTCATTCTGCTTGTTAAGTCAAGCACAACCGATCTTAGTTCTTCACTTGCCAATAGCGCCCCGTATTTTATTTCGGCATATACAACTTTTGAACCGTTATCTGAGGCTTTTAAAACTGGACCTGTTGAGATAAAAGATCGGCTATTGCGATATGCCTCATCCAATACAACAATCATTTTGTCACTAAACAGTGAATCTGCGTAAGCAAATGCTCCAAGTTCACAAAATGATCCGGGGCTTTCCACAAAAAGAATAATTGCGTCACTAACTTCAGCAAGGAACTCTTCAAATGTCAAGAGATCGATTTTACTATCAAATCCATCTTCCCACAATTGTTCTGATAATACAACATTTATATCCGGCAACAATTTTTCCATATATCGGTGAATTATTCCACGGTTAGTATTCCAATAAGAGTCCTCAACGCTTTTATCAAAACCTTTTCCACAAAGAAATATAAATTTAGGGTAGGTGATATATTTTGCATCTCTTGTATCAAGATGGTTGCGAATGTTTTTAATTTGATTCTCTCCAAATGCCTTCGCCTGCAAAAATATCACCTACCCTGTCAGAATGGAAATACTTACAACTAAGCAGTTGCTGCGGCGCGCTTGTAATGAGAAATTACAAGCGTGACGCAGCAACTGCTTGTAATCCTCACAATTCTTCTGGCTCTGTTTAACACAAAGCACAATACGACTTTCTAAGCCATATAATTTACTAAGTATTTCCTCCTATATATTAGCAAAAAAAGCCGCTATTTGCAAGAGTAGGACGGATAATATCTGCCCAATAACCCTACATTATTTAATCCTTTATAATGGAGTTAAATATCCACATTTTAACTACACCATTAGGAGGGAATGATAAGGATGAAAAGCAGAAACTATTCGGAATCTGAAAAATTCGCAGCAGTTGAACGCTTTTTAGTCGGTGGAGAATCCGTAGCGACGATTGCCGCTGACACTGGTATCTCCAGAAGTACTCTCTATGCTTGGATCAAGTCCGCACAGATTGAGCCGGGTATGGTAGAGTTTACTCGCAAAAATTTTCGGATGCTGGAAGCAAAGGTCAAACGTCTGGAAGGAATCGTGGAAATTTTACAAATCGCAAACTGTACCGCCAACGCACCTCTCAATGAAAAACTCCAAGCGTTAGAAGAACTCCATGGCCAATACAATGTGCATATGCTCTGTGACGCGCTGAAAGTTCCCCGCGGAACATTCTACAATTATATCTTCCGGAACAAACGGGACAATACTTGGTATGCAAAGAGAAGAGAGGAACTTCGAATCAGAATTCAACAAATCTATGATGAAAGTAAGCAAATCTTTGGAGCAGGAAAGATTACCGCAGTTATGAAAGAGGAAGGTTATAAAGTCAGTCAGGAAATGGTTCGGGAACTCATGCGGGATATGGGCCTGCTAAGCATTCGACAGGATGCCAAAAAGGTCTATGCCAAAGAGCGACGCAGTTTGAAAAATCATTTAAACCAGCAATTTGAGGTAACGCGGCCAAATGAAGTATGGGTCAGTGATGTTACATATTTTCTTTGTAAGGATATCAAGTACTACATCTGTGCCATTATCGATTTGTATGCCAGGCGAATTGTAGGCTATCGAGTTGGAAAGCGTAACAGCACACAACTTGTGAAAAGTACATTCAAGCAAGCATACGAATCCCGCAAGCCTGCAGGACAACTGCTATTCCATACAGACCGGGGGAGCAATTATCGCTCTTATGCCATGTGCTCGTATCTTAGGGAGTTTGGCGTGATACAATCATTTTCCAAGGCGGGAGTTCCCTATGATAATTCCGTAATGGAGTCCTTTTTCTCCTCGTTGAAACGAGAAGAACTGTACCGAACAAAATACCGCTCTGAAGCAGAATTCAGAGCGGCAGTAGATGCGTATATGGTGTTTTACAACGAGCGCAGACCTCACGCTAAAAACGGTTACAAGACACCAATGAAACTGGAATCTATCTATTTTGGCGAGCAAAGGGAGCCAGAGACCATGTCCTGAACAAAGGGGTTCAGATTGATTGTTTTCGCTGTTTTACGGCCTAAAATTCAACGATTTATCAAGAATGTCCGAAAAGGAGATTGCTCCTTGAAGCCCTGAATCCCTTATAAATCAAAGGAAACAAAAAAACACCATTGATGTCCGAACCTTGGGGGGTTCAGATGTCAATGGTGCTTTCATATGGCGCGGAAGGAGGGATTTGAACCCTCGCGCCGCTTTTGACGGCCTACTCCCTTAGCAGGGGAGCCCCTTCGGCCACTTGGGTACTTCCGCATATATATTTATTTTCTGGCGGAGAGAGTGGGATTCGAACCCACGGATGCTTTCACATCGCCGGTTTTCAAGACCGGTGCTTTCGACCACTCAGCCATCTCTCCGTGTGCAAAAGCGTCTCTCGTGCCAAACGCGAGTATTATATTACCATGCGCCGACGCCTTTGTCAACAAAAAGCCTCGGAAGAAATTTGAAAAAAATTCAAAACAAGGAGGAAAAAGGTATGAAAAGAATGAAAAGAGTATTGGCTTTGGGGATGGCGGTACTGATGTGTATGGGGCTGACTGCATGTGGCAAAGATTTTGATGCAGCAGGATACACAAAATCGGTATTAGATGCAAATTATCATGCGCAGTATGATAAATATGCCGAATACCGTGGAATTTCTGAGAGTGATGCGAAAAAAGAAGTGACAGAAGGTATGAGAACTCAGATCGAGAGCGCATTTTCAGGAATGGACGTTAGTGATGAGATGATGGATAAATACATAGAGGTAGCTGATAAGGCCTATGATCTGGCAGATTTCACAGTAAAAGATGCCAAGAAACAGGATGATGACAGTTATGTAGTAACTGTAGTGATCAAGCCATCAGATGTATTCCGTAATTCTTCCAATTATGTAAATGATATTGCAACAGAGTATGCAGATCAGGGAAAAGATCCGACACAGACAGATGTGCTTATGGATATTTTAGTTGAGAGCCTGAACCGTGCGATTGAAGCAAACTCTTACGGTGATGAGACGACATTGGAAGTTCATGTAACAGCGGACAAGGATGGGGCATACGGAATCGAAGAATCGGAGATGGAGACACTGGAAGCAACTATGTTCCCAGGCGAATAAATTAGACAAAACAAAGTATTTAATAGCCGGGGTATTAATGGCAGGGTATTAATAGCTGGCCATAGGAAAGCTATATAAAAGGCTTGACATGCCAGTCCTTACTGTGCTACGATTTTTACGTTGAAATTCTTTTATATCTATATAAAAGAGATGTAAATATTCATAAGATAGCCAGAATGATTTATGGAAATTGCTGAATATTGAAAATGAAACAGAAAATGCGTGGAAAAAGAGAGTACGGTTGGAAAGATTCTACAGAGAAGCCCCGGTTAAGCTGAGAAGGGCGGATTGGAACAAGCGGAAGATGGCTTTGGAGCAGTGAGTGTGAAGAGGGGCAGACAGG